>Ga0206123_10000617_pt1 | contig 34917 bp, 25 predicted proteins | sample Helgoland_Spring_2_FD_160086 | JGI IMG/M metagenome (GOLD analysis project Ga0206123, IMG submission 160086) | Pelagic subsurface seawater microbial communities from Kabeltonne, Helgoland, North Sea - Helgoland_Spring_Bloom_20160316_1 | ecosystem: Environmental > Aquatic > Marine > Epipelagic ...
AAAGCAATCCAAGGAGTAAGCCGGCAAAAGCAACAGCCAGTCCAATAAAACTAAGGGCATCAGTTGCCTTAAAGGTCTGCTCAAAAATACCCAAGGCTACATCCCTGAGCTCCCTTTCATTGCGAACATCCAAACCTGGATAGGCAAGGCGCAAACGATCCCTTGTCTCCAGCAACTTGGCTCGATCTCTTAAGTATAGACTGACATTGATGGGTCTGTCCGAGCCTGTCCAGTCCGACCATATATCAGAAGAAATAGCGGCCATGCCAAATTCATTTCCGTAATCGCAAAAAATGCCAAAAGGAGAAATTTTCTTGGTACCATCCGGTGTACCCAATTCCACAACGCCTCCTGCCATTACCCCAAACCGGCGGGCAAAGGTTTCACTTACCAGAGCCGGCTCGGCTCCATCAACTGCCTGTAAAGAGCCCGGAGCTTTCAGCCAGATTTGCCGGGCTTGATCACTCCAGTGCTTCATATCCACCCCGGCAAGAACAGTCACCCCCCTGGGCGGCTTGGCGTAACAAATCCGCATCACATCTGCATATTTTATATTTGGATCCTTTAAAAGTTCATCCATTAATCTGGGATCAATCCCATTTACTGTACCGGCTCCAGTTACTCCACTTTCGGAGATATAAAGATCCGCCTGAAACCGAACATCAAACCATTCCTCAATCGTACCCCGGAAACTGTCAATCATTTGAAACATTCCCGTTACCATACTCACCGCAACCACAAGACCGGCCACCGCCAACCGGTGACGGCTAGAGCCATCCCGCAAACGGCTGGACGCCAACCGAAAAACAGGTCCGCTACAAAATGGACGCACCCAGCCAGCAAGTAGAACCAACACATGCCCCGATAGTAAGGCCGCACCCAAAATCCAACAACCTGCAGCCAGGAATCCTCCGACTGGCATGTTTGAACCAGCCTCCATGACAAAAGGAGGGAAAAGCAAAGCAATGCCACCGAGTAAAAGCAGACCCAACCCAATTACAGGACTTCGCAGCCAGGAAAACCCCGGGGACCAGTCGCCCCTTGCCAAAACCTGAGCGGGTGGGGTTTGGGTGGCATCACGGGCAGGAAGCCAACCGGCAAGCAAGCTAAACACTATACCCAGAACCAAACCAACAATCACATCGATGGAGGTCAGGTTTAAGGCCTCCACCGAAGTGGCGAAGTACAGAGCATTTACGGTGTCTGAGAGCATGCCCACCGCACCAAAAGCGAGAACCTGCCCAACACCAACACCGGCAACCGAGCCGAATAGGCCTAAGACAAGAGCCTCCAATACATAAGTGGTAAACAGAATTGATCCATCCACACCCAAAGACCGTAGGGTTGCGATTTCGGACCGTCTCCGCACAACCGCCGCATCCAAAGCCTGCAAAATCAGATAAGCTCCCACTAGGATAGCAATCAAAGAAAGAATGGTTAGGTTTAAGCGGAAAGCTGCGGTCATCGCGGCCCGGTCAGCGGCCCGGTTTTGGGTCGGGGCCAGGCTCAAGTTTTGAGGTAATTCTCGTGCAAGACGATTTTCGATATCATTCAGGTAGGCGGTGTCCTCCCTTCGGTTGACTTGATCGATCACCACCTCCACCCGGTTTAATTCTCCAGGGCGGCTCAACAGTGTCTGTACCGTTGGCAGGTCGGCAAGCACAAGATCATCCGGCAAATTTCCGTCCGGATCATTCAGAATCATCCGAATTTTCATTTTCACCAACCTACCACTGGCGAGAAAGGAAATGCTATCTCCCTGCTTCACCTCAAGTAGATCCGCAGTTTTTTGACCAACCCATACCTCGTTCTTGCTTCCCAGCCAGTCATACCAATTGGCGTCCTCATCGGAAAACTTCAGACCCTCCTTTGCCAAAGTTGGCAGGTTACCAAGGGCAAGCAAGTCTAAGCCAATGAGCCGGAGTTGTTTCTTGTCTTCGCTTCCGTTTTTCACCGCGGTTACAGACCCCTCAATCACAGGAACTAGGTGCCAGTCCGGCTCCTTGCTGAGCCTGGTCAGTTTCGCCAGGTCCTCCTCGAGTAACCTTTGCACCGGTGATTCGATCAGAAAATCGCTTTGTCCAGAAACGGCCTGGTTAAAAAGTCCAAAGTTTGCAGAAGCTGAGCGGCTTGCCTGGCGGATACCATTAAACGCCCCCACCCCTACCGCCACAATCCCGAGCAGGAGAAAATAATGCCCCATTTTACTCCGCCAGTGACGAAAGGTCATGCGAGTGAGCAACAGCCACACCAGTTGAAGACGGAAACTACGGTGCATCAGATCAGCCTGCAAGCAGGGCACCATCCTTCATTGTGATCACCCGATCACAAATACGGGTGGACTCATGGTCATGCGTCACTAAAAGGAGTGCCACCTCAAGTTCTTCCGATAAAGACTTGAGCAATTTCAAAACCTGACTCCCGGATTCAGTATCCAAACTACCGGTGGGTTCATCTGCGAGTACAAGTCTTGGGTGATGCACCAAGGCCCTTGCGATGGCAACCCGTTGCCTCTCTCCCCCACTCAACGCACTCGGCAAGTGATCCATCCGATGGCTCAGCCCAACCTGTTCCAATAAATCAGTCACCCGGGCAAGCCTATGTTCCTTGGGCATTCCCACCAACTGAGCAGCAAATTCCACATTTTCAAACGCGTTCAAAGTGGGTAATAAATGGAAGGACTGAAAAACATATCCCATATTTTCCCGTCTCACTTTTTCCAATTCTCCACGCTTCAAACCAGACAACTCTTGCCCACCCACATGGATGGATCCGTGATCTACAGGTTCAATGCCGCAAATACAGTTTAAAAGAGTAGACTTACCACTGCCACTTGGCCCCATCAAAGCCACTCTTTCTCCTGCATCAATCTTAAGGTCGATCCCCTTAAGCACATCCACTTTCCCGAATGACTTCCTGACATCCGCAACCGAAAGAGCAACTGGTTTAATTTGGTCTTTTATATTTTCGTTCAAGAACATAAGGATATGAAAATTTCACAAAAGCCCAAGACGAACCCACCCTACATTCTCAATTCCTTAATCGTTGCCTACTTACAAGGCGGAAGAGAAAAAATCATTTTTGATTACATTACCTCATATCCCTAACAAGATTTGGAATACCTCCACAATGTGCCCTCCGTGTAAATCCATTCAATTCTTTTCTCCCTTTATCTTTTGCCTTGTTCTTGGTTGCTTGCGGAACCATGGAGGTTCAGGAGTTTAAAGGTTACACCGAATCTATGGATCTGGACAACCAACTAGAAGTTTCAATAGCCCTCGTCCGAACACCTAGGCAGAAAAATTCAACCACCTGGATGGAAAAAATGGAAACATATGAGAAATTTAACTTCCAGGTCTTTATCATGGATGACGATGGATACGGGAAAAACCCCATATTAAATCCATCAAAATTCATTCTTTTTCCTAACAGTTAGAGGATAAAGTCCGGACTGAGATTTTATCTGATTATGATTACAACTTCTGGATGCAGGGAAACCACCAGTATAATAAAAGAAGATCAATCAAGCCTCCCATTTCCTTAATCTGTGATATAATGCGGCAAATTAGCTGGTCCACTCTCCGCATTGCCATAGAAATTACCACCAGTTGTCTGATTGAAAGCTCAACAAATTGTCCAACTTATACCAATCTATTTAAAACCCAAAAAACGGCCAAAACCAACCCATCATTTGCCCATTATTAGAATTTCCACTAGAAATATGCTTTCATGAAACCTAAACAATCCGACAGTCCCGTTACCCGAGTCAAAAAACCGGAGCCATCAAAAGACAGTCCGGATTGGATCATCTGGGCAGCCTGGGCCGACCGGATCACTTTTGAAGAAATTCGCAAAGTCACGGGCCTTACCGAGAGCAAAGTCATTGCCCACATGAGAAAGTCTCTCAAACCCTCCAGCTTTAGATTGTGGCGCAAGCGAGCATCCACCCAAAGCATAAAACACCAAAAACTTTTCCGCCACCGCCGCTCGCAGGACTCGGACTACTAGTCTTAAGCTCACTGTACTTAAGAAATCCCTACCTGCATTTTCGTCTATTTCACCGAACCGTGCTTTCAGATGCAACCAACTGCCCCAAACTTGATAAGTAGTTCGCATTTCTCATTTTGCAGGTGCTTTCTTACATTGAAAACTATCCATCAGGCAAACCACCACCGTATGCGGAAGAGTTAGGATTGATATGCCCAGCATTGCTTTACCCAACCAGTCAAGTTGAATACCTCGAAAAGATAAGGGGAGTGCGAGCAGGAACCACAATCCCACCAATGCAAGAACGGTCATCAATCCGCTGATCTGCAACCATCGTGCCTTAAGTTTTAGATAAGCACCGACCATCAAACTTTGCTTTGCTACAGGGTCGATCCATATAATACGAAGGGCATGCCTTAAGCTGTGCCAAAGAGCAAAGTAGATTCCTATTGCCCAAAAAGGAGGAAGGAATAAAAACCATAAAAACAGAAAACATGCTTCAAAAAGATCGAGTAGCCAAGCAGTCCGCTCCCCTTTCAATAATTGAGTAGTTGATAAAGCGATTTGCAGGGCTGTAAGAATCAGGGGGACTAAGAGGAAGAAAAGTTTATTTTGGGAAACCCAGCTCAGATCATAGTTGATTTGTCCTCCCTGCCTGATCATTTCCTGCAAAAATAGGCAGTATGTCTCATTTCCGAGATAGCCAGGTAATAGGATAGGTAAGCTTCCCCTCGCCATAATATGTAAAGTCTTCAAGAGCACAGATCGCTCAAGGTAGCCGGCACCATGCAATTTCACAGACAAGTATCGGTCTCCCTGCCCCCAATGAAAAACGGTGAGAGCAAGAAAGAACACAGCCGAAGCCACTGGCTGATAATGCCAGCATATGAGATACAAGATAGAGAGAGCTGGATACAGCAGAAGAGTGGAAATCCGGAAAACCCAGGTGCTGTCCTTGATCATTCCCCAAAGTAACAGATGATCAGCTCCGCCATGAGGCATACCAAAAAGAAAAAGACTTAGGTACAAAGGAAGGAGTTGATAGGATATAGGCCAATCAACACTGAGAAAGCCTAGGATCGCCATAGGGAGAAGCAGTGCCATGGTACACTTGGTTAACCCTGGTGAATACGATTTTGGAAGCGGTTCCCTTGAAGCTGAATCAAGTGTCAGCGGGTTCCATTCAATCCATTTCATCATACTTTATTTCTCCATACCTGCCAGAGACAGAGACCCTGAAACACGAATAAATTAGTCAACCCAAAGAAAAGAATTTCCTCGATGGGAAGATTGCCAATTTCAATGCCCGAACGGGTCGCTTCGGTGATCATCCAAATTCCATCTGCAATGGCAACAGCATCTGCAAGGCATAGATATAAGGTAAAGCCAACCCAAAGCGGACCCCATTTTTTACAGGATGAAAGTAACGCCCGAGCCCCCAGGCCCCATTGAATCGCTAATGGAGGGAATGCCCATACAAAGATCAGACCAGCATAGGTTCCAGAACCATCAAGCAAGCAACAGGCTCCAATCAGACCGATAATGACAGCCGCCGCTACTCCTTTTCCTGAAAAACATAGCTTGGAAGCAGGTATATTGTGGGGAATAAAACACCAAAGAATTCCCGCAAACACTGTCTGCAGAACCATAAATCCATATTCCTCAATTGGCACAAATCCAATGGTTCCCAGGACAACACCTTCGGGGTAACTCCATATATTTTGCTCAATAAGATAGTTATCCCAAGGCGTGGTGTAAACAAGAGCAATCATGCCCATAAGACCAATTCCTACAATTTTTTCCCGCCGAAGGCATTGCTTCCTGTAAGCCCAAAGAGTAAAGGCAAGCAAAGGAATGCCTATAAAAAAGATCAGGAACTCCAGGTAGGTCATAAATGACTAAGGTACAAATGCCCTGAAGAGACAAGGCAGCAAAATTCTAGTCTTCTTACGGTTGGAAACTACAGCTCTTTTTGAATGATGAAGAGATGGATCTTCTTTGATCAGTTCTCCGATTTCTCGGTACATTCGGCCAGCCCAACGAACCACAATTCTCATCCGCAGCGGAAGATACCGAATTCCTACCTCTCCACTGGCATATCGTTGGTCTGCAATTGCGAGCAAGCGAAGTTTGGCCTGATTTATCTCTGCCATAGAAGCAGGGTTAGCAGAAAGTAAATCCGAGGCCGTGGGCCAGTGATCAAAGGATTCTGCAGGAAGGTAAATCCTATCTCTTTGAGCATCTTCTCGAATATCACGACAAATATTTGTTAGTTGCATCGCAATGCCAAGATCATCCGCATACTGCAATGCAGCTGGGTCGGTAACGCCAAAAATCGGGCATGTCATCAAGCCAATAGTTCCGGCCACTCCATGACAGTATTTTATAAGTTCTGCATCTGTTTGGATTCGTACGCCCTCTAGTTCACCAATCATAGCTTCCATTAATTCGGTTAGAGGAAAAGAGTCCAATCCCCATCGGGCCTGAAGGAGGCGATAATGATCCAATAATTCGTGTGGTTGATGGTTTTCCCAACAATTCATAGCATCCTTGAGCTTAGCCCCCTCCCCTTCGTCCGCCCAATCATCAAGGGTTCTGCATACATAATATAGTCGAAAGATGGCTTCGGCTCTATCCTTCGGAAGGAGTAGAGAAGCAATAGAAAAAGTCCGGCTCTTAGAGCGGAAAATATCCTTAAAGGCAGACTCATTCTCTATTCTCGAGGGAGGTACCAGTTTTTCAACTACTTTTGCTGAAGAAACCACACCAGGTACTCCTGCTCCGGGATGCGTGCCTGCTCCGCAAAAATAAAGATTTTCCAGATCTTCGGATCGATTATGGAATCGAAACCAGGCGGATTGCCGAAACAGAGGAGCTATTGAGAATCCACTTCCCCACAAAGTATTGAACTTGCCCTCAAAATCATCCGGAGTAACGAAATGAGAATATGCCAAACAGTCTCCAAGCCCGGGAAGCAAGGATTTCTCCAACTGTGCTTGCACTTGATTGCGAATTTTCTCCCCGGATTCCTCCCAGTTTATTTTGGCAAGCTTGTTGGGAACTGGTGCCAAAACATAAAAGGCATCCCCCCCTTTTGGTGCCATGCTTTGGTCGGTTGCCGCTGGACGATGAAGATAGAGACTGAGATCATCAGATAGGATTTTCCGGTCATAAATATCTTCCAGTAATTCCCTGAAAGCTTTTCCCATAATGATGGTATGATGCTGAACATCTGGGTAGGAACGGCTGGTTCCAAAGTACCAAACAAACAAACCCATGGAAAAAGAAATTCGTTCAAGTCTGGCATTTGACCATTTTGATCGATGTTCGGAATCGATAAGATCACGATATACTTTTGGAGGATCCGCATCGAAAACAACCAAATTCGCGAGTTTTTCTTCTCCGGATTTCAAGCGGATACCGCACGCTTTTTTTCCTTCAACGATTACCTTACTCACCTGTTGGTTGAGTTCCAGTTTAATACCCACTTCATTGATTAATTTCACCAGCGCTTCAACCAACGCACCGGTTCCTCCCCTTGGAAACCAAACCCCCCATTTGCGTTCGAGATAATGAATCAAACAGTAAATTGAAGTGGTATTGAGTGGATTGCCACCGACGAGCAGGGGGTGGATGCTGAAAGCCCGACGCAACCTCTCATCCTTAAGGAAACTTCCAACCAGTGAATAAACTGAAAGATAACTCTTCAAAGCCAGCAATGCTGGGACTTGCTTAATCATAGTCTGAAATCTATGGAACGGCTGGTCTGCAAGTTTTTCAAAACCCACTGCAAAAATTTTCTTGGAAAAGCCGACCAGTTTTTGGTAGCCCAAGCCTTCCCCCGGAGATAGACGATTAATTTCTGCAACCGTATCTTCAAGCTTCCCCCCATAGTCCAGCTTCGAACCATCTTCAAATTCAAAACGGTACCATGGTTCAACAGGCAGAAATTCTATGTAATCAGACCTTTTTTTACCAAAGAGCCCAAACAACTCATCAAACAAAAATGGTGCCGTGATTACAGTGGGCCCGGCATCGAACTTAAAATCTCCTGCCCTATATACTTGAGCACGTCCTCCCGCCATCGGATTATTGTCTATGACAGAAACATCGTATCCAAGACGACGTAGACGCAGTGCCATAGCTAATCCCCCAAAGCCTGCTCCAACAATTATGGCTTTCCTGGCTGGCAGTGACTGATTCCCTGTAGTCAATTTAAAAGCAGGCGAGAGGGAAATTATAAATGATCAAGAATATCCAAGTAATTTATTGGAGGACGGAACCAAAGGATTGAGTGAAATAAATGGAATGATGACATTGGAGAAAAAGTCATTCATTTCTGGAACATGAAGTTTCCCAAGGTCAAGAGCCTTAGCTATAAGATCTTTTTGGAAATTCTCAATAAATTCTTCTTTTGATCTTTCGTCAGGCATGGTGTTTTCCAGAAGATAATATAGATTAGGACGGTTATTTTTTAAGTCAGACAGATTTTTTCGGCCGTTTTTTATTCCAAGATAGTCAGCCTGATCATCCCGGATCTGATAAGCAATAGCGAGATTTGTAAAAATATCGGTTATAGCGTCCAAGCAATCTTGATTTTCCCTGGACGCAATCGCAACACAACGGGCAGGCAATGCAAACATCACTCCAGTCTTGTCCCGCGACATGTCTGTATAATTGGTAATTATGTCATCAAATGTTTTGGATTCAAAATCCAATTCATGAAAAGCACCCCTTACTGCACAGGTTACGCAGTTGGAAATTTCCAATGCCCAAGCCGCTTTAATGGAAGGACTGGTGATGATGCTTGAGGAAACTGCTAAAGACTTTGCAATTAATAAGTCTCCCAGAAGAAGAGCCTTATTCTTACCATATTTTTTCCATGGTGTTTCACATCCCCTTCTTTCAACATCGTCGTCAATCAGATCATCATGGATCAGGCTGGCATTATGAAGAAGGTCCGTAAATGCAGCTATGTCCAACAGTAGATCTTCATCCAAACCAAAAGACTTTCCAGCAGATAGACAAATTTTTGCACGAACTTTCTGTCCTGCCCAAAAATAAGGATCTTCCACATAGTCCCTAAGAATAGGATCTTCACAAAAGAAATTCCTGAGCCGCCATTGGAGACGGCCCAGGAAGTTTGAACTACAATCCATAGATTGAGTATCTATTCGAAAAGTTAAGCTGTTCGCTCGCTATCGCTTGTAGCTGCAACCCAAATGGCAAGACCAAAAGCTGCCTTGTTCACCAAGTCTGCAAGGTTGTAAACGATGTTAAGAGTTTCACTGTCATGAGTTCCGCCGCCCATGTATGCCAGGTAGTAACCAATTGGATAGATTGCCCAGCCAAAAGTTACAATTGCACGAATGGTTTTGAAAGCCTGCTGAGAAGCAGCGTTTCCACTATTCTCATTGATTTGCGATGCTTCCCCTTTGAAAATTTCATAGATGATGTATACCCAGCCGGCCATTCCTACGAAGAATGCGGGTCCTACATCTGCATAACCAGCTTCACCAGCATATCCACCAACCAACATGACAAGAGAGGCAATCAGTAGTTTCCAGAAAAGATTGGCACTTACCTTGGTTACAGCTGCAAGAATCAAGTAAAATTCCACAATTTGCAAAGGCACAGTAATTAACCAGTCAACATACCTGAATACAGTGGGGCTCGCTCCGGTGGAAACCCAAACCTCTCTCATGTATAAATAGTGCCAAAATGCAATTCCTGTTACGAGTCCAGCAACCGTAAGAGATGTTTTCCATTTTCCTTTCACACGATCCCTTTCAATGAAAAAGAAGACGGTGGCAGCGAGCATCATGGCAGTCGCCAGCCAAAAGCTTACGCCCACAAAATCATCAGGATTCAGTGAACCATCATAGTTTACTGCGGCAGTTTCGACTGCGGCAGTTTCCTCTTCTGCGTGGTTATCAGCAAATGTCAATATTGGAGCTAACATTGAACATAGTAGTAGTAGTAGGATGTTTTTCATTTTCACAGTATGTATTTTTTGTTTTTTTGGTTAAAGTCTTTCAGATCGAAGAAACTTTATGGCGTTAAGATTTGTGCAAGGAAATCATAATAAAAGAAGAAATCATTAATTAATTTTTATGATCATTTTCTTTATGATGTTCGGTTGTCAACATAGTTTTACTATGCAATGACTTGATTTTAGTAAGTAATTCAAATACTTACTTCCCCCATATACTTGACGCCTAAGTACTTATGGTAATAATTTAAAAAAACTGATAACAAATTTCACAAATATTACATTATCTCCAAAACCCTAAATCCCTGGGGTTATCTCTCGCAAAATGTTTCTAGGTTACAACATTCCTTGGATTACCTAATCAAAAAGCCCATACATTATCCTTAACGATTTGGAGTAAACATCATTTCACCTGCTACTCAAGGATTGTATCGATGATACGATAATACCCCTCGCCCTGTACTTTCGAAGCCCTGCAAATTTGTCTTTCACTTCGGGCAAATCTTGGGGGTGTTTAAGAAGGTCCTGTTCCAGTTTATCAAAAATTCTTTTCAGCTCCGACTTATCAATCTTTTTCAGGTCTTTGAAGACGGGTTACCTGGCAAGAGGCTCAGATATGCGAACGGCAAGAAAAGTATTCATATGCGATCATTGTATTAGAATGATTACATTCGTAAGAAGAATAAAGTACACCAGTATTGCTATGACACTTATGACAGGAAGCTAAGTAGAATTTCTTTGAAACTTCCTTTAGGTTTGGGGCATGAAACTGATCAATCAATGTCTCACCCGGAAGGAAGCATCCATCCTCTGCCAAACCATTAGCAAAATCGAACAGACCCGACCACGAGTCCAGGAAATCCTTCATATCGAAGGTAATCTTGGCGACAACAAACTCGCCAACCGTGTAGCTTCTGAGCTACTTCGGGGAAATATAATACGGGTGGATAACAAGAGGATGACAGTGAGCAATCACTCATTTAATAAATTCCCCGAGATTGTGTTCCAACCCGTAGAAAACCAACAACTCGAAATTTATTTTGTCACCGGCAGCAAGGATAGAGCTCATGGCCCACTTGATCTGCATCAACTTGAACAGCTTCTGCCCGAACTCGACATCTACGACACATACATTTTTTACCGGGGGCTAAATGAATGGAAGCCCCTCGACGAACTTAAGCAGAAATACCTACCCACTCGCTAGATTGCACACACTCACCTCTACGAAGATCTCATCATTACAAATACAAATAGGAGAAAACTATGAAAGACAAAGAAAACGAAAATCAGGAATCTGAAGATAACACGGAACTAGAATTTGGAGGCTCTGGTGGCTTCTCCATCTTCAATGACAACTACCCCACTTTCCTTGGGTTTGATCTGGTTCAGCACCTCCCTGAGGATCCCTTGCCCAAAGAGGATAAGAAAGAAAAACCCGCCAGCTATCGCGACGACCCCGAGGCCCTAAAAGCCATCGAACAATTCAAGGCTTACTCGACCAAGATCAAGCCACCCATGGAATAAGCCTTGGAGTCACCAAACTACAAACCTGACAGATTAGACAACGATGAGTACTCATCAGTACTCATCGGTACCGTCATCTTCATCCTCCTCGTCGTCCTCCAAATCCTTATAATCATCCGGTAATTCATAGACAATGTCACCGTTGGAAATTTCCGAGCGGCTTTTCAGGTCACCGTTATCTTCATAACTTAGCCAGTATCCGAACCCGGCACTTACCCCGGACTCGGGGCAAAGTTCGCCATCTGGCTTCCATACCGTCAGATCCAGGGCATATCCATCCAGAAATTCGCCTGCGACACTCATCCTTCCATTCTCATACCACTCCCACCATTTTCCATGCTTTTTGCCATATCGATAATGCCCCTGAAAAGAAGTGACTCCATTTTCATACCATTCCATCCACCGCCCATGTGGTTCTCTATAATGCCAGTTCCAAATTTTATTTAAAGACCCATCAGCATACCAACTAACCTGTTCACCATGTTGCTTCCCCCTGGAAGTACGAACGATCCCTTTTAACTTACCGTCTGGATGCCAGGAATAATAATCTCCATAGTGCCCCAGAAACAAATGATCATCCTTCACAAACGCAGTCATCGAATACATCCGCGATCGGCTACCATCTTCATTCACATAAAACTGTAAATTGTTTTCTTTCGTCCCAAAAACTCTCACCTCGTACTTTGGCTTCACACCAATCCCATTAAATGGGAACTCCAATTGTGGAAACTTCGTCTTATGCAGACTCTTCTTAATTCTATTCTTAATCATTCAACCAATCTTTTCCTTCTATTATTTTCTTTTTTACGAACTTCCCAATGAAAGACATCCCGATAGACATCTTTAAAATGATTTGTGTTCCATTGAAATATAGAAATCAAACCAACTACCCAATCACCACATTGAATAGGGAGAACTAAGAACCTAGCACAGACTTTTCAAAATTCAAAAAAAACATTTTTTCTTTTTTTCAAATTAACCACCAAAACCCACCAACTCTCCCACTACCCCTATCCATTCAAAGAAAGAAAAACCTGGACCATCCAATCCGATTGGCAACACCTCCGCCTCCTCGGCAACCGAGTGAACGGCCTACCCTATGGCTGGTGCTTTTAGTTAAAAATAATTCGTTAAAATTTCGCCAGTTATTAGAATATGCTGGATATTACATCTCCCAGTTTTTAACAACGGCTGCTAAGTGCGTCCTGAAACCATGATGATAATTAGCCCAATTTGATCCAGGCATAACAATATCTTTCATTTTACCGGGTTCAGATGATTTTGTAATCAAACCAAACTCTAGTGCTGTTACCCATTCTAAGACAAGCTCAGTTGGAAACATAACTCTTTTAGACATTTTAGTTGGACCGAAAACCAAAAAGTTTTCATCACAATACTCTATAAGGTATTCAGTTTTATTGGAGAGTAGTTTTACTCCAACCATTTCCTTCAGTTTTTCTAGCTTTATATTCATAGTAAAAGATTTTTAAATAAGATCCGATTCGCGAGCCCAAGAGTAAATTATTTCTGCCATTTGGTTGGCTAACAAAGGAGGAACTGCGTTCCCCACTTGGACATATTGACTAGTCCTTGGTCCGCAAAAAAAATAATTATCTGGAAAAGTTTGTATTCGTGCTGCTTCTCTTACGGTAAAACTTCTGCACTGCTTCGGATCTGGATGTATAAAATAATGTCCGTCTTTAGATATATGACTTGTAATAGTATTTGCAGGTTTCCCCCTAAGTTGAACCCGAAAACGATCATCAAATTTTCCACTTTTAGCATTCTTATGCTCTGGTAATAACCATTCTGGAAGCGTCGATAATTTAGGTGACACTCCTGTCCTTAAACCCTCACTTGCGTAATAAAGATATCGGTAAAGATCCATCGGCAAATGACCTCTAGTGTTATGATTCAACACTCCGTTCAAATTTTTGTCGAGATACCAATCTTTAGCATGATTTACATTAGCTTTATACCTTAAATATTCGCCGCCCCTGTTGGCACTCGGGATTTTAACAGAACTTAAATTTCGCAGATTGTAAGGAAGTACAATTCCTGCTTTGTTGAACACATCAATGGCATTCTCGACCACTGTTTCCCAACTTGCATCTGAGTCCTGTTTAGAAAGTCCGCTTCTTAGTTTTGGTAAGCCACAAATTACATCTTTTACAGGAACAGCCTCATGTAACCCAAGGCGACCAATTCTTGCATCAATATTTTGATCAAGAATTCCCAAAACAATCATTCGATGTCTTTGCTGTGGAATACCGTATTTTTCACACTCAATTTCAAACACTTTATGATCGTCAAATTTAGAAATGTGAATTTGCCCATCATAGCTTGCAAAGGCAAATAATTGGTACCGTGGACGGGAAGTAAAACTTAATTTGCGAAAGGCTCTACACGGATCTTGTAAATCTCGGCATATTTTCTCAAAAATATTTACTCCCTTTTTCTTAGTTGAAGAAATTCCTCTAACATTTTCAAAGATGAAAAAACTGGGCGAGTGTACTGCAAGTATCCTTAAGTAATGCCTGTAAAGCTCCGTCTTGGGGTCCTTTGCTGCTTTTTCTTTTCCCATCCTTGCTTTACCCATATTGGAATATGCCTGACATGGTGGTCCACCAAGTAAGCCCCAAAAAGTTTGCCGACCAACAGCACTTTTAATTAATCGACTAACATTCTCCGCACTATTGATTGGTCCCTTGCCACCAAGTTCAATTCTCTGTGCCTCCGTTTTTGCCGCTTTAAATTCTTCAGGATACTTTTCAAATAATACACTGGATTCAAAAGGTGGTTTTTTTAGAAGCTTGTAATACTCATCTGGGAAACTTTCTCCATTATGCCTAAACTGACGAAGAAAACTTCGAAGCAATAATGTTTGATGAGCCTTTTCGTCCTTTTCAATGGAAAGTGCTGAACGAAACTGAAAATCACCTTCATTCTTGAAAGCACTAAATCCCTCTCCCAAGCCGCCTGGACCCGCAAAAATGTCGATAAAAGGTATAGGCATTAACTATTGACGTAAAAACCTTCAACCTTGGCTCTTCTTTCGGCTTCAACCAGAATGGGAGCTTGTTTTTCAGTTGGAAAACGATTGGGTATCGTACAAGCAATATTCAGAATTCCAATTTCTTTGGCTGTTAGTTTTTTTTCATTATTATTCCAAGATTTTAATGCTTTCCAATAATCCGCACCCTTTTCCAAAACATATGCTTGTTGGTTAATATTAGATTGAATATTTTGATTTCTAACGCCTTCTTTTTCTCGCTCAATAGACTTTTCAGGACTTATTAAGAAACTTTTGATTGGCTCTGGAAGATCAAAGCTCAACTCTTCAATCACTTTCCAACACTGGTCCCTTTTTGCCCACTCTGTTATATTAGTCGGCATTCCAGTCGGAGGATTCATTAGAGATTCGTTCACTTGTTCAGCAATTACTAAAAGAAAAGCTGCCAGCTCTTTAGGTAAAGCTTGCTGTTCCCAAAACTTCATGAAATCAACTTTTTCGTCCTGCGATCGAACTATTGAAGAAAACTTGGCAATTGAGTATGTTACAATATTCGCCTTGTACCCCCCGGCATACCATGACTGTGACATTATAAGCTTATCTAAACCTCGAAACATTATAGCTTTGGCAATAATTCTCTTAAACCACAGATCATTTATTTCACCTTCTGAATCGTCCCATATTTTCTTAATTAAGCCAACAAAACCTTTGTTTCTAGTACTCCCCGCAAAAGCCTTTTGAGCACCCAAACTTACAATTTGAGGTAGTTCCTCGAAGGTAAGAAAATACTTTGCTAGATCTGTCTTTGTAAGCATTTGAGCACGGGGATGCTCTAATAAAAACTTTTTCTTTTGAGCAGGGGAAAGATTAGCCTGCTGGTTTGCATATTGACCTCGAGCTCTTTCATAAAACCACCTTGTTCCTCGTAGACCACTATTAGGGGAAGGAGCAAGGATTTTTCGAGAAAAATCTTCGATTCGAAGATGAAAAGGATGATTGGAAAAGAAGTCCGCTGCATTTACTTTATTCTGAGTATTTGCGTATTCAGAAATTCTCGGAACAACCATCTCAACTTCTTCAGTTTCAACAACTGTTAATTTTACTTGAACAAAAACCTTCGAAAGATCAGCCTTGTCTTTTTTCCTCGTAGTAAAAATTGATGCAGTTGTTTGCCCTCCGTTAACAATCTGAAGATTTTTGATAGATTTTATTTTAGATTTGCCCTCATTGGTAACGACTTCCTCTGCTGTCGCTGAAAGACCATTATTGAAAGCAAAAAACATATCTGGCTCTTGGACAATAGTGTTTCGCATTCCCTTATTTATTTTTCCTCTAAATTGTAGGAATGTTCGTACATTTTGCTCAAGTAGCCTTTCGCCGTATTTTTCGTAGAGATCAGCCAAAAGGTTTCCGGGTAACACAAATAAATATGAATTTGAATTTTCTTTGTAAGAAGAAGCAAGTAAACAAGGTAAGCCAGTAGAATTTTCATCTTCAAATTTTAATATTAAATCTTCTTTTGCTTTCCCTGAAGTTCTACTTTTGCAAACCCTCTCCAGATCCCAGCAGTCGCAAGAAGTGTCAAAGCCGGAAATTTCAGGGCTATCAATCTTGCTAATTCGTGATGATAACTGTGCATTTGAAATGATGACAAAAGAAAGCTTCCAATCACCGGCCTTGAGTGCATTTATTTCCCAAGCAAAAGGAGTCTCTGGACGAGCTTCGTCCAAGGCTCGGCAAAACTCTTCTTTTCTACACGCCTCAAAAAACTTTTTAACTTTATTGGTCGATTTTTTTATCTCTGAATTTGTCAGGGTCTCAAGATCTTCAGTATCTCGATAGTCGGCCAAGATAAATTTGATTGTCCCAAGCTCGAAATCAAAACTATAAGCATCCAATGCCAAACCTTTGGGTGTATTCTTATATAAAGTAAGCTCATAATCTGAAAGAAGTCCTTCCTCTTCAAGCAACTCACACATTGTCTCGACAAATGAACTTCTTGTGAAATTTTCTTCTGAGCCAGACTTAAGTAAAACTTCATGGCTAAATTCTTTATAAAACTCTTCGATATTCATATTTTTTACATCATTTCCACCAAGACGGTTGAGACTCAAAGTCGGCACATGCTTCAAGGCTCAGATTGTATCTAACCTTATCAACGGCGGGTGGTATTGAACCTAATTTAATTGCCGGAAAATCACCGCCTAACTTATAACTTTTTTCACTAGTCACTAAAAATAGATCTTTGTCATAGAACTCTAAATCTAGATATCCTACACTATCCAAAAGATCTTCAAATCGTTCTCTTATTTCAGTACTTTCATTAATTAATTCATTTTTCACAGACCTTACCATCTGATTCAATGAAAGTGAGCCATCCACATCCCCAGTGCTAATTGCTACAGTATAAACAACCAAAAAGCCTTCAGGCAACTGGGGATCGAGCTGCTCTGGAGAAGAGATTGCAACAGATGGCTTAGTAGATCCAGATTGGCATTTCACTTCAAACGCGACATCGCTTATTGCAAAGTCCTGAGGTGCACCTTCAGGACCGACCCAACACTTTATCGCTTTTTCCCAATTGAAATTTCTAGCACATTGGTTCTTTAAAAAAAACAGCTCTCCAAACAACCCTTTTATTTCAGCTGGCGATAACTTGTTTTCTCTTTCTTTTTTCCAAAATTTTTGCCACCTGATTAGCTTGCCCAAAATCACTGATGGAATGTCATCAGTATTTTTAAGTATTTTTGTATACATAACTAAATCAATGCACAAAAATTTGAATATTTCCCATTCTTTGGAATCATTAAGGACTAAAATTAAAACTTTATTGCCATTGTGATCTATAATTTTGGCATCAATTCCCCTTAGCCTAGGAAACGCATCCTCTTTGGGCATGTGAATTTCTTTTGCTTCATAGCAAAAAAGATAATCGCCCTTGAAATTAACACCCCACATTAACTTTAGTGGATGCTTATTATCGACCAATTTATAGTCAAAATCTTTTGCTGGCTTGGAGATTCCAGTCCAAGGGTTTCCTGCTTCACTCTTCATCTTCTAAGACCTCCTCAATTAACTCTTCATACATTTTAGAGTTCACAATGTATTCAACTAAGTTTTTTTGCCTTCCAGTGGTACTACCAGGAAAACTCAATCCGTATCCAACTATAAATTTCTCAGCGTTTAAAATTCTTATTAAATGAATAATCAATAATGGGTTTCTTTGCGGAATTACATCTCTGTAGTATTTAGGATTACTTATATTTCCGTTTTGATCAGAGATGGCAGTTAATTGCTCTGAGCTTAATCCTGCAGCCTCATCCTCTTTCTCGCCAAGTCTTGCATTCTTTCTAAATGAGATTGTGTTCTTAACTCCAAATGCAACTTCGTAACGTTCGTTTTCAACCTTGTTCCCATCTTCATTACGGCCAGACATGCCACCTTTTAGTTTAATTTTTAAAGGAAGCATAGGATCTTCAGGCTTCGGTGTTTTAGTTTTCACCAATATGTCACACTTCAAACCTTCTTCTTTGAGTTTATTTAGATGATTAATGAGAGGTAGTGCGGGAAACGTTCTGTACGAACCAGGATGACTAGAATATTCGCTCAGGAATAACTCTATATTTTCAATTTCAACATCTTTCCAAAAATACCCATTGTCTTTTCTCGAATTATAATTTGGAAGCTTGTCTAATAAATTATCAACTGCATTTAAGTTTTTCTGAATCGTTTTGTCAGCTCCATCAAAACACAAGGTCTCAATCAATCTCCCCTCGAGACTTATCATGTGAGCTATCTTCTTTCCCATTCTCATTTTGTTCCTTGCAGTAACTATGAGCGATGTAGGATCGCTGCGTACTTTTAGTCCTACATCCTTTGGAGTAATCTTAGGCTGTTGTTTTTCAAGTTCTTTAAAGTCAGCACGTAGTTCGCTTAAGGCCTCATGAATATGGCGATACCAACCTTCTGCTTCTCCAGTAAGAAAAATTTTACATAAGTCGCCATAACCATCTCTGTAACCAAACCAACGACCCATCTGTAAAAGAGTATCGTACATCTTGGAATTTCTTAAAAAGTATGAAACGCAAAGACCTTCCAAAGTTAAACCACGCGATAAAGATAAACCACCAATTGCAATTACCTTCCTGCCATTAGGCCAAAGATCTTCATCGTACTCAAGTTTCTTGCCAGCCAAAGAAGAATTAACAGAAATGACATCAATATTTGATACCGCCGAAAGAAGATTCATCTTAACATCACTCCAATTTATTACATCTTCGTAATATTCTTTAAAGGTATCATACAAATTTAAAATGTTTGGGTCATTGAATGATAATTCATCTTTGAGTCCGTTGTAGTTCCGAATACTGTCAAAAATTTCTTTAACTCTAAAGGAAACAAGATTTGTAATCTGATTTTGAACATCTTGATACACACTAACATTAATCATCATGGAATGATCAAATGTCTTTTTGTCATCTCTATTTTTACGAATGGCAAAAATGAGAATGTAGCAATTAATGGCCTCTAATAAACTCTTAGGAAGAGAGGAAATATCATCAGTCTTTTTGTGGCCAGTTGGAATATGACCTTCGTGATCATCGATTAATGAAATATGATTGGCCCCCTCAGCAAATATTTGATCCCCACCAAAATAATTACTCGGTGGATCTAAACTTAGTATAAAATGCCTTGGGAAAAGATCTCTAAAAACTTCTCCCTCGACCATCTCGTCTTCATCTTTTGGATCTATGAAAATGTTTGCAAAAGGAGTTGCGGTGTATCCAACAAATGAACTCTTAGAAAAAACGCAGAGTAAGTTCCTAATGGCCTTATTTATGGTTGTAGGATCTGATGAACTCGCTTTCGTATTGATTGAAGCATGGTCAGCCTCATCGTCTATCATGAGCATTGGATAATCTTTTAAACCATGAGGGTTATTTTTATCCAACCATTCGAATAAATTTTCTAATGTTGGTTTGTTCTTTTTGAGTACGAAAAGAACAGGTCGGTTGAATGCACCTAATTCTGAGGTAATAGTATTGGCAGAATGCTTTTTAAAGTCGTGTAAACTGGTAGTGAAGCAAACTGGCTTTTTATTTTCCTCAATAGAAGATAAACCAACGCCAATATTTTTTTGTAATCTCGTACAGTATCCCAAGAAGTCAGAATCTAATCTTTCTTGGGTTTGATTCCTTAAAGAATTTAGCATGCCAGCAAGAACTATTATTACTTTATAGCCTGCGTCTGCTGCTTTGCATATAAGCCCAGTATAATTTGAAGTCTTTCCAGATTGTACATGCCCAACAACCATTCCCCTTCTATCCCAACTCCCCTCTTTACCTGGATTTTGCAAATAATCTAATATATTGTCTGTTATCGACTCTAGAGAACCCACCACAAGGGGCGAAAGTTGTTTCTTTTTTAGCAAGAAAGACTTATATCTACTCCAATAATAGGGTACAATTTCCTGAATTTTCTCGCCAAGCCAAGGCTCATGAAAACCGTCATCAAAGATTATTCCAGTATTCATGTGTACAGCAAACTTTGTTTGTAACTTTGATATTAGCTCATCAACCTCTTCTTTCGAAATAACACCAGAATTTTTGAATTCAGGAATAATTTTTATTATCTCGGAACATTTTATTGCTAGCTCTATGTACTCTGAATCTGTAGGTGAAGAATCACGATTCTCAAGAGCGCTCACCATTAATTCGTATAGTTTTTCAATAGGTTTCATATATTAATTATTTACGACTTCTTTAATTAATTTTGAGTTAATTCCATGAATATCAGTCTCCTCAATTTTTCTTCTTATTTGATCCCTAGTAAAGCCTTGGGCTGCAAAGATTTCTACAAGCTTTTCGATGGTAGATCGAATTTGGTCTTCATTAGTTTCTGTATCAACAAAATCAGTCGTATCATCTGCCGCATCAGAGAAATAAAGATCGTAAGGAAAGCAATGGTTGATCTGGTCGAGACACATTTTTATCTTTTTAGAAAAATCCTTTTCACTTTTTTCGATAATATCTTTCAGCAATGGGAATTCTTCATTTACTTTATATTGAATTTTTCCCTCAATTATCTCTCTAGACCATATTGAAACAATATTTTTACTACTGATTTTCGCTGCTCTTTTTTTGAAGACCATTTTCCCCGCACCTTCAATCCTATTTATCACGGTCTTAAATTGATTTCGAACGCTTTCCGGAGGTTGAGCAAGAGACTTCCTAACATCGATTTTCCACAATTCATCAAGACTATTGGGGATATCGACTCTTACTCGGATAAGCTTGTTGAGCTCCTCCTTCTTAATTAATCTAAACCAAGTCGAATGCTGGATAAGTCTTCGATTTCTGTAGATATAGAATCCTTGATTTTGTAAATATCCTTCTTCACCGGCATACTTTTTGTATTCCGGTTCGGAAACTTTACTGCGATGAGGAAGTATATAAGGCTGTATTTTTATTTCTTCCCCCTGAAGTCTAATCTTTTGACTCGGAAGCTCGACTCTTGCTGGATTATTACTTGGCCCAAAGGGATCAAAACCAGTAATCTGGGTATTATTAAAATACATATTTTTGGTACTGAAACCTCTCTCAGGATTTAAAAACCTATGAAAAGTTCTCTCTAAATGAAGATGAACTAAGTTCATTTTTTCAGAAAAACGTCTTTCGTCAGCTGATCTTCCATCTCCAACTATTGAAAGGTCTAGGCTTCGCCATAATACTAGACACCCGCTAGGTATTGTCTCAAATTCTTGCTTTAAGAAAGAATTTAAAAAACAATCAGCATCTAAATCTTCAGTTTCAAGAATCGAAGATGAAATATAATCTGGATCTTCACCTTCTTCTTCTAAATTCCATTCACCAATTGATAAACTGTCTTCTTTGGATTTTACAGCTACAGTTAAATGCTTGCACTGCGAAATCGAAGCAGTCTTCAGACCAAGAGAAAATCTCCCTAAATCACTTTTTGAACGTTTTTCGCTCGAAGATTTACCAGCAAAACATAATGCGTCTTCAAGTTCAGTTCGATTCATACCTCTTCCATCGTCAATAATGGCAAGCCATGGTGAACCATTATTCCATAAAAACTTAATCCAAATATTAGAACAGTCTGCAGAAATACTGTTATCAATAATATCAGCAACAGAAGCCGGTAACGAATAGCCAAAGCTCCCCATTGATTCAACTAGGTTTCTGGGTAATTTTGACTTTAATAAAGGCTTCACGATTCAACTTTAGTTATTATACTATCCAATGCTTAAGCAACATATAATTCACAAGCCAAAAACAAATAAATCTTAAATTTATCTTATTTTCTATCATGTGCATTGGTGTTTATGTTCGGATCTTCGTTACGATTAAAAAATTTTTAGTTTTCGATCTCATATAATTATTCAACATCGTTACATGGGTTTTATGTTTTTTCCGGTTCGATAGGTTGCTCACTGATTCTATCAACTTGAGTGCCTATTAAATTATTCAAATACTTACCATTCCACTCCCTACCTTCAATGCGGAAGGTTACTTTTATCTTCTCCCCTTCAAGCAATCCGTTCAGGCAACCAGTTGCCTTGTTGGTAAATTCAAACTTAATGTGTGTTGGTTTATAGTCATCAGTCAGAATGACCAATTCCTTTTTTGAAAATCCGCTATCATGCTCAACGAGTTCTCCTACTAAGTAAACTCGTCCAGGCAGGCTAAAGGTGCTTTCTACTAGGTCCCTTTCCGAATGGGTGGCTGTACCCAAGTGATTTGTCTTTGGCTCTTTTGAAAGCCATTCTGTATTTTTCTTCGAATTCATATTTTAAATTACTGCTAGTGGTTTATTAATAGGCTTCGCTCCAAATGCTTTAATGAAAGTAAAGATGCCTTTCCTCATTGAGTGCATTGAGAGACTGGGCGGATTTCCGTTTCGCATCCTTACACAATTTGTCAACACATCATCAAAAAGAGGAAAAAACTCAGGTGTTTGCTCCAATACTTCCTTAAATAATTGGCGATGCGATCCTAAATCCTCATCCTTGGTGTTGAGTGCCATGGGTGCCAAGGCAGTCCAAAGCATAAGCGAAGATGTAGGTGCTACTCGCCTATTAGGGGAGGAAGCAATACTAAGTAAATCATTGAAAGTAAATTTTTCATAACCATACCGCCTGGAAAGAAACTCATCATTCTGATGGCGAAAAAAAGTACCCCAGTCGATATGCTCAAGATGACAACGGAATGCAGGATCCAAGAGCTTTTTAGCACATACATCTCCATTGATCTCCATCAGTCGAAAGAACAATGCACTCCACGCATCATGTGCCTGATTTTCAATCAAATCATCATGCAAAAGATGCAAGTAAGATGCCTCTGCTTCCAACATATATTCAAGGAGGCATTTACCACCCTTTACAAATGGATCGTAAGTGAATTCATCCGTTAAGTTTTGTCGAAGGTCGAAAGTATGTTGCAAGCGTTCATACGCCCATGCACCCACTTCAGTTCTTAGCATAGCACGTAAATCACCCGATTTCTCCAGAAATATTCTCCTCCTATCCGCAAAATGCTTTGCTGGGCGAAGCGGAAAATCATTCAGATCGACTTTGAATCTCATCTCACCGCTATTAACCTTACGCCTCCAGTTGCTATTTGCATCCCACATATTAACGGGATTCCATTGAGGGGAAAAATCTTCATTAAAAGAACTTTGGAAATCTCGTTGCTCCAATTCTCTGAACCGACGGATAAACCGCAAATAAATAGGATCACCCTTCCCTCTTACCATGCTCAGGAACATAAGTTTACCATGGAGCATATTCTTCAAACGTTTAGGGCATTTTTTGTGCCGGTTGTTTTTTCTTTGGTGAATAATATCATTTGCACGGTCATGACCATGCTTTTCCCAAAGGTGGAGATCCTGCCGAATCGAACGAGTGACTTTCCTTGGCACATTAACGAATTCATTCACCGTTAAACCGGTTACTTGTTTACATGACTTACCATGGAAAAGTTTATTCTTCTTTTGATTTATTCGAAATCCATGTTGCTTAAAAATATTCTTTAATTCCTCACATGGATCCGGATTTTTTGAAGGCTTTCCGTTTATCAACTTTCCGTATCCGTTGTAATCCTTGGGATCTAAAGGTGAAAAGGATAAATCATCCGCGTACCTGGTATATTCGACTCCTCTTTCTTCACAGAAAGCAAGTAGTTCATTATCCAAGCCCCGAGCAACCATATCTGATATTATCGGCGATGTGGGTGCACCCTGAGGCAAGCCATGTAAAGTCTCAGGATCTTCGGCATTTTCAACTGATCGAAAAGCACATAAATTTGCTAGTAAGGAAACAATCTTGGAATCCAAACTTATGAGCTGGTCAGAATATTCATTTTCTTTTTCCGGATGATCCAAAAGAAATTTTATTTGAAGTTGGGATAACACCGGCTCAACTCTGTCTATTTGGATTGTCGGAAAAAATTTCTCAATATCCATATTGAACAGCCAGGGCTTTCGAACATGAGAGCTGGCATTTGTCATTATACTCCGCTTGGAAATAAACCCATGCGAACAATCCAACGGCTCATATGACCGCTCAAAAAAGTAGAGGAGTCTTTGCTGGATATATTTCAGCTCTGATATGGGCTCACTAATAATTCGTAAACCACCATTTGATTTGGGAATTCCAAATTGTTTATATCTTTCGGAATCTGACATTTCCCAAGCAAGTTCTTTTAGTCTTTGCTCTGAAGAGGAAAGTAAAGAAGCCCACCTGGATATAAATTTCAACTCCTCTGGTTTCATCGTTTTATACCTAGACAAAATAAATTGGACGGAATGATCCGGGATGGCCTAATGCGTCCAGAAAACATCCAGACTTCCAGTGGCAGTGATAGGTTGGTAAGGTTACGATAGATATCTGTAAGATATATGTCGTAACTGTTTACTACCCGACTTGTCGCGAATTCAGGCAAAGATGCCCTTGCAACGACTGTACCGTCTGCACGGCACCCCATTCCCGGACCATTTCCGCCACTTTTAAAAATAAAAGGGATTTGGAAACCATCCAATATTGGTTTCATACCTGAAAGAATCAGGACTTTTAAAATCTGTAAAATCGTACTCAAATTATTTATTCTCTTCGATCCATGTTCGCGAATGAATATGTTTTAATAAGCGACATGCTTTTCTGGATGCCTCTTTTTTACGATTGCTGTGAACAAACTGAGGACGGGCCCTAACTCTTGATCTAAATTTCATTACTCAGCTCCTATCTTTTTGAGCCATGTACCCATCGCTATAATTTGAAGTAGGGAGACTGCATCAGCCATCAATGGATCTTCTGCATAAATCTCAATCTTTCGATCCCCCTCACAATACCCACAAAAAAGAAAAGCATCAGAAACTTGAGCAAAGCACTGAATAGCTTCGTCCAGATTCTCAACTACCTTTCCACTACTGCTCTTAGTATTGACCTGAATATTTTTAATCTCCAAATCGGGGAACTTATCCGCCTGAGACTTCCTCCAATCAGAAAGTGGCTCACGGCAAGGTTCAAACGCATCCTGATACACCGGTGCAGAGCCAGCCATCATTGCAAACTTTGCATGCCTCTCCCTTTCATAACCAGCAAGAACAAACCCTTCCGAAAATGGGGCAAATACCTGCTTCCCAAAGTCAGCAAACGAAACAACGCTCGGCTTCTCAGAAGGAGAATTAAAATTTACTCGATTATTAAAATTCATAATTAGATGCTTAAAGTTTCTTTAAATTTAATTAGTAAGTAAAACTATATTTTAATTACTTTCAAGTAATTTATTGAGATTTCTTGTTATTTCCTTAATTCCACGAAAATGGCAATTATCAGGAGAAATTGAAGCAGCACCATCAGCCCAGTAAACAGGACCAGGGTTCCCATGGGGCTTCAATCCGAGTGCAGGGGAATACGCCATTGCACAAATCACCTCTGTCACCTTCTCAATCCCCAAGCCTAATCCATCCCACCCACGATCAACACGGATTTTTCGAACTGTTGGAATCTGCATAGGAGTTGCCGACGGTGCAGTTACAGCAAGAGGAACCTTCTCATCACCAAAATAAAGTACATCACCTGCACATCCCGGCATGAAATTACTGGAGTCATAAACATAAGCACTAACCCGTTTGGAAATATCCACTAGTGTCATGTTTTTACCCAATGCCTTTCTGTAGGAGTAAATATCTTCCCCTGGATTTCGTCGACCATCCCTTAATACCAAAAAATCAGGCTCACTTGAACCCGCGTGCAATTGGGCCAATTTAGAAGACTCACGAAGCACCTCAAAAAGATTTTTTGCATCTGCAGTTTCGTCCCTTTTTTGAACTCGTGTAAAAGTATTCAAATGCTCGCCATCCGGCCCCATTAAAGAAACTGCCAAAACACTAGGCCCCTCATGCAGTGGATGCCCAAGATCCACACCAATAGAATAAACACCCCTACCCTCTGGCCAATTAAAATTCATTCTGTAAGGAGCCCCGCCCGCCAACATCGCCAAAGTTCCGACTTGATCTAAGCTGGACCAAAAAAGCTCCGGGTTTTTAAGCGAAAACATTCGATACGAAGCATCGCAAGAATCCAAATGATCCATTACCCTCAATTCATCTTCGCCAATTGCTTCTCCCTTCATACCAGCAAGAGCAACTAAGCCCACTGACTCACTGATGAAATCCGATGAGACTAATTTATCCGCATCTAAAAAACTGATAAGCTTAACTTTTCCGCTTAAACCATAATTCCGAATTCCATTCTCAATATTTACCGCATATTCCCGAACGATTGAGTTTGTTACATCATTTGCTAGTACATAAATTTTAAAATTCTTTTGAGGGTCAAAAAAACCATTGAATTTCAAATTCCTTCCAATTTGTGGATCTATTGGCCTTTCACCATTACCAAAAATAAAATTAGATTTTTGATAAACTCCTTTTTCAAAATCATCCGGAATTAAAGGATCATTTGAAAAATCTGGTAATACCTCCGCAAGTTTTGCCCCAAGCTCGGCACATGCACGAACTCTTTGTACAGGCCGAGGATATTTTGCGGGTGCTCCATTGAAAAGAACCTGTTCGGATTTCTTGACCGGCTCACGAGTACCAGTCTCAAAATATTTTCGATGATCCTTTATACCTAAGGCCCACTCCCCTTTTCCTATTGGTTCACGAACAATCATAAATCCATTCGCTTGCTCAATACCCTTTAATGTAGTCGAAGTAAGATTCTGATACGCAAAGATTCCCTCTCTTTGCTTTAGAAACTTAAATCCAAGTTCACCTAGAGCAATGGATAAATCCTCAATCCAAGTTTCTAACTTTTTGTATTTATACAGCGTCGTGTTCACGCTGCATGATTTATAAAAGGTTTAAATTCCTATCGAGAAAACTAAAAATTGAAATACTTACTTATTGGTAATTTACCTCTGAAAAAGTGAAGGATATACCTCCCACCTTGCGTGATTTTTTCTATCTTTATTATTAGAAATATCATAGTTACTAAATCGATCTTCAACTTCATTTGGGGACCAACCGATGTAATTTTGCTCTTTATCATCACCTTTACCGCGATCCTGAAGACCCAATCCCAATTCAAAACCCCCAAGTGAAGCACAAAAAACCCCCCTATCATGTACTTCATCCCAAAGTCTCAACTCAATAGAATCGACGCCCGTCAGGCAGCTTGAAAATTGCTTAAAATAATTAAAGTAAGATTCTGCATGAGCTCTATTGTCAACTTCATCAAAAACAGTTGAATTGTTTTTGTTAATCGTCACCTCAACTTTATTATTAGAGCTGCCAATTTCACGAAAAAATTTGTGCATATCAGCATACCCATAACCATCTGGATGCAGATGGTTGTCCCACACATCAATATTCGGAGCAAACTTTAAAAAGTTTTTGGAATGACCTGTTACATCATCAAAGTTAATATTTATTTTGCCAATTTTAATTTTACGCCAAGCCTTTGGCGGAGAGTCATTAATTAGCTCAATAGTTGAAAAATTGTTTTTTGAATTTTCACTGTGTGTAATACTTTCAGATGTAATGACGCAATCAGGCCTCACTCCCTGACATGACAAATTAAGATATTCGCACTCATCTTTCTTAGAAAAGCTCGTAACATCTGGTCTGATTAATCTATCTGTTTTGCAAAGTTTTTTTATAATCTTAAGCTGATGCTGTTCCCAACCCATATCATCAATCAACTGCAAGTAAAAACCCTCATCAAATCCGATTACAAAAGCACCTGTATCTACATAAATATACTCTTCTTCATCAGCAGGTAAAACCCTTTGCATTACCTGTTCTTCGTAAATACTAACATCAACGCATGGATTTAAATCCTGAATAAATGAATGAGGTGTTAGATTAAATAATTTGTATAATTGTTCCAAAGCAAAATTTAATCAAAACAGGTCGTTCATGTCTTCATTGAAAAATTTCCCGGGCCATTTTCCTTTTATACGACCATCCTTCCTCACTTCCAGCAATCTAAGTTGAGATCCATCGCTACCAGTAGAATCAACAAAATAAACTCCGACATCCTCAGGGCTTAACGACACACCATTACGAGGATTCCCTGCAGTAGTCTCTCTAATCAATTTACCTAATCGCTCAAGAATATTAATACTGTGCGTCTCAATAATAAAGCGGTTACCATTCTCCTTCGCGCTCTTAGCAAAGACTTCCCCAAGATCAGCCTGTTGCTTGGGGTGTAAATGTATCTCAGGCTGCTCAACCATAATAAGCTTATCTTTTGAACACGCTGCACCTAAGAGAGGAATTACTTGGCTTACTCCAACTCCAAGTTCCTTTGCAGTAAGCTCTAGTTTATCCTGCATAATACGCATTGCTTGCATCTTTGAGGTTTCAGACTTTAAAGCTTCGCGGAATTTAAAAGCTTCGTCTTTAGGGTCAAACTTGCCAAGTTCCTCCAAACCTTCCGAATCCTTAAGGTCTTCAAAAAAAGTTAGCGCAATGTCAGATGCTTCTTTTGGACTTAAGTAAGAAATAACATCAATATTATACTTCTTATGCTCGAATAATAATTTAAGCCATTGATTAACTTTTTCTCGAGTTTCTGCATTGGAGCGAATTTCTTCCCAGTAAGCCATTCCTCCAGCATTTAGGTTTTGCTGAGGGGGTGCACCACCGTCAAAAAATGCTTTTTCTGGAATATTTCTTAAACCAGCCAGGTAGACCAACGGATCGGTAAAGGCACCCATATCTTCCTTGGGTAAAATATCTAAAAACTTTCTGTAGTTATCTAGCTCTTTTGGTTTGTCACTCGATACAATAAGCCCAAAAAAATCACCCTCAAATTTCTCAAGAAAGAATTGTTTGGAAAAGTTTAAGATTTCATCGGCATACTTGTGCTTCGTTTTCTTATTCGAAAAAACATAATCAAACCATTCTGATTCTCGGTTGAGACTAATCTTAAACTCGATTGGGTTTTTGGGATTAGGTTTTAAATCATATGCTTTTTCACCATTTATCCGATATTCTATATTGGTAAGTTTAATATGGTCGCTATCAAATTGAATACAATGAATTGCCTCCCAATTTGAAAATTCCTCAATTCCCTCAACGGCATGCTCAAAAGTATGAGAAAACTCCAGAGTCGTATTCTTATTATCCGACTTTCCATGGGCATAATTCTCAAACCCACCAAGATCCACGAACTCCTCACCTAAGGTGGTTCTGTAAACATCTTTCTTATTCGAACCGCGAGCTAGCTCATGCAGGTATAGTAAGCTGTGAATAATACTGGATTTACCCGCACTATTTGGACCGTACAACAGTGTGATCGGCTTGAGAGACATTCTTTGAATGCCCTGACCAAAAGCCTTGAAATTGGATAAGCCGTATTGAAGATCTCCCTGCATAAAGAATTAAAAAATCAGATGTATAGGCTAATGCCTTTGTCATGTAAAACCGTCAAACCTAAAAAGTAAACTTATTAGATCTTGCCTAGGAATTTTGGCACGCGAAACTGGACTATACTTTCTCTGATCAATCAAGTATTGCAATAAACTATTGTTGGACAAAATTCCAACCAGATCTCTTTGCAACGGGATAGGTGGAAGAAAAATAGTTTGTTCATGTAATTTAACCTTTAATTTCTGAAACCTATCTTCAATTATCCTTTCTTTTCCCCCAGCTAGGGAAAAGATATATGGATTAATTCGCTCCTCTCCACGCATATCGATCGAATAACGACCAATAATTCCAGAAAATCGAATCCATAGATCGATGTAATTAGGATCTAATTTTGATGGATCGGGATATATTATAAGACCTGACCCTGCTAATCTCCTAGATTTTTTTTCTAAGTGATTACTTTTTGATGAATGACGCTGCAAAATAAATGTCCTTCGCCTTTCATCAAATGGAAAAAAGCAATGAGGTTGATTCTCAAACTGACTATCAAAATGGCTAGTATAAATGCTACTCAAAATACTTCCCAAGTTACAAGTTATGCAATCTCCATCTGAAAGGCTTTTCTGGGCCTTATTGTAAATGCGAAGCTGATGCATCCCTTTCGCAATGGAGTCAATGTCATGTTCGATCTTTGAAATTTTCTCATCAATTAATTCGCCCAAAGAAGAAGGACTAAGCTCCTCAGTTGAAGGCTTTTTAATTTGATTTCTTTCCAACTCATCGATGCTTAAAGAGTAATTTTCGCTTTCGCCAAGCAAACTATAACTTACTTCAAATTTCTTTATGGTCTTGTTATTTTCTATGGAACGAACAGAAAGTTTATTCACTCTTCTGCTTTGAGGTGCATCAAGGGCTAAAACAATTTTCCTATCATTTTCGTCGACAGAGAATATGTACTCATAAAGACGACGAATAACATACTTTTTTATTAAACCCATACGACAGTGATGGTCGCGCTGACTTACAAGAAATGAATGTGGTAGTAGAAGAACAGCTTGGCCTCCTTTTTCAACAAACTCTTCTGCTATTTTTATAAACCCATGGTGATTATAGCTACTTTCCTGACTACCTTCGATAAGGTCATCGAAAGGTGGATTACAGTAAATAAAGTCATTTTTGGATTCAGGAAAGATTCCAACTTTCCCTGATAGTGAATCCTGCTGAACTATATTAGGAGCGACTTCACCAAGAAAATTTATCATTTCTTCCAACCCCATACACTCTGTATCGGTAAAGAATACCTTACACATGTAAAAAACCTTGGCTAAATTGACACACATTGGATCAATATCGGCTCCAGTTATAGTATTGATCGAAAATTCCTTACTTTTATCCTTGGAATATATTCTATCAAAAGCCTTCATCAAAAAACCACCAAGCCCACAAGCAGGGTCATGAACGGTTGAATTCGATCCTCTTGATAGAAATTTAATAGTTCGGTCCAATATTTTATTGCTTGTAAAATAATTTGATGGAAAAGAATCATCAACCAAGAGGTTTTTTGCAGATCCACGCATGCTACTTTTAATCAAATTAATGAAATAACTGGACTGCTCCGATAAATCTTCAGTGCCAGTATCTGCTAGGTGACGAAGAAGAGAAGCTAAACAATGATAGTGATCAGTATCAAAATTTTCAGAATCTAGAATGGAGAGAAATCCCAACCAACCAATCCTGTAAGCTTCCACATATTGTTCGGGTTTATCCAAGGGAAAAAGGATCGATTTCGAAAACTTAGAAAGTTCAGGTGCAATCCTAGACATAAAGGAGAAATAAGGAAAAATCTCGCCTACCAGTTCCTCAATCATTGGAACGATCTCTTCTGCTTCAAGTGACTCTACATCCTCACCATAAACTTTAACTTTTTTAAACTCTAAATACTTTTTAGCATCGTCTGGAAAATAGGTATTAGAATTACCGTCCATTAATAAATCCGAAATCATAGACTCCCGATTCTGAATGAAAAAATGAACCATCAACATACAAAATATATTTGGTGCCACGGAAAGATCTTGCCCGATTTCATGTATCTGCTTTCGCGGAGATGAATCTTCTTCCAAATGATCAATTAAAATCTTCATGCATTCCAATGCACTAGCTATGGATCCAATAAACTTACCTTCGTTAAAATTTAGGACGCTGAACTCTTGAGCCGCAATAGTTGATGCTTCATGCAACTGAACCCCTCCCAATTTGCTCCCGAGATTTATTCGATCTTTAAATTGACTGGAATAATATTGGTCGTCATTGAAAAGTAATTTCCTTGCAAATTGAACCTCATTTTTCATTTCAGAGCGTGAAGAGACTGTTGTGGTTCCAATAGCTACATAAACTTTCTCTCCATTTTTTGAAAAGAAAATTGATACATCATATTTACACTTTCTTTTCGAATTATGTTTTGTACTAAATTTCACAAATGGAATAAGGGCATGTCCACCGACACCATCTCTCCCACTTATAAGAAATTTATAATCTTTGGATTGTTCATTAGAAAAATCTGCTACTTCTTGTAATTCTTTTGGTAAAGTTTTCTTTATAAGCTTGCCGCGCTCCTTCATAGCTGCAGAAGCATCTCTGGAGTACTGAAGTTGTAGTTCAGCAATTCTTTGTATTGTTTGTTTCACTTAAATTATTTTTAAAGTATCATATTCAAATTTGTTTGTAAGCACATTAAAAAATTAATTTCCGAGTGGATAATCTTGCTATTACTTACTCATTAATGACTAAGTTGTCTACTTACAGATAATTTCAACAATAGATCTAAAATGGCCAAGCAATATTGACAACAACTCAAATAATCGTATTACTTACTAATCAGTAATGTTTGAAAAAGGAGTAAATAAATTAACAAGTAAAAACTTTTCACTCGGTAGGCTAAAAAGCATGATCGAAGTGAACAAGGCGGGCTACATTCTAAAGGCAGCCAAGGGTAATGTCACTGAAGCAGCCAAAATCAGTAGGCAAATTGGGGAACTTGAAGAATTTTTTGGTAAAGTAAGTCTGAGATCCAAAATTGGGAAACTTAAAGGCTTATCAAAAGAGGGAAAAGAATTAGCAGCTATTGCGGAAAATTTCCTAATTTCGATGCAAGCCTTTCAGGATAAAATTGACGGTATCCAACCAAGTATAGCAATTGGAGCGGGAGAAACTTTCCTATGCAGTATTCTTCTCCCTAACTTTAAAAGTCTCCAGCAAAGTACTAGTGGTACACGAATCAATCTGTGTAACATGCGAAGCTCCGAACTTCCTAATGCCATGGACGCGGGTGAAACAGATTTGATCATCTTATCCGAAAAAAGACTGGGCAAAAATATACAAAAACTTTCTTTGGGAAAACTGGAATATAAATTATACGCACCTCTTAATTGGGAATGTCTTAACAAATATCAACGGTCCCCTCTCAAGATGATATGCCAGGAACCTTTTGCCTCCCTTTCTGGAACTGGGCAAAGAAGAACTTCTTTAGAGAACTTAACTATCGCCAAAACTGGGAAAAAACCGAATTACACACTAGAATGTAGCTCCCACCTCGAAGTGCTTGAAGCAATAAAGTCAAAGTGCTTTTGCGGTGCTCTTCCTTCTTTTCTAGGGGAGGGCTTGCTATTAAAACATTACAAACATATTGCAATAAAAGAACTTACTAACATGCACGGCAACCTAGTCATCGCTTGGAAAAAGGAAACTTTTCAATACAAGCCAGAGATTGAAACCGTAGCGAAAGAAATACAGAAAATTTTCAAAAAAACAATTACCAAAAAAAAGTAAACTTACACTTTATGAAAAAGTTTATTATGAAAACTTGCACATTTAGCATTGAGGTGATCGTAAGCTGCACCATTCTTCAATCCTAAATTTGTAGTTTTTGGCAATGGCGGGAAAATCTCTTGATTCTAATTCAAGAAATCTATGAGATTCGGCAAGCTGAGCTTTGCTTAGATCTTTTCCTTTGGGATAATTCATTTCCAGAAAGCCAAAAACTAAGCCTCTAAATTCTGGCTCACCCTCTAAGCGTATCGCGTCAATGAACTTCATCAAACCATCTTCTTCAGGCATTTCTTTAAGTGTATCAGCTGGAAGAACAAATTCGAGACCACATGAATCAGATACCTCAAAAAACCAGCCATCCGGACATGAGGAAGCAGTTAAGGAAACAAAATCTCCTCCCGAAGCGGTATTGGTTGTAACAGTTAAAATATGCATGGGTAAGAATCTTTAGAAGCTAAGTTGTAATCTCAAGAAGATAAAAAGTTTCTTCACTTACCGTTTAGTAATTTAACACACGGATGATATTAATTCTGTTTCAAAAAAATAGTCTTTTTCACTTGTGGGCATATTTGAACAGTTGTCAGTATGACTCAAAATGGCTTTATTATAGTTTCGACCATAAGTATTCGAATTACTAAAATAATTTACTTTAATTTATAAAACAAAAATGATGGTACAATTGATTTAAAACATAATACGGCTCAAATCATTCTAGAAATAAAATTAAAGCTTTTCACACAAAATGAAGACAAAAACCACGACTGACCAACAAACAAGATCCCTTGAACAACTTTTAAAAGATGTTGACGACGGTAAAATTTTACTTCCAGAGTTTCAAAGAGATTTCATTTGGCCAGTAACAAAAAGCCTTACTTTATTCGATTCACTTTTTAGAAACTTATTTATTGGATCTCTTATCGTATCAAAACCAAAATTCAGTCTAGCATGTAAATCCTTCGATTTCAGGAAAAAGAAAATTGGGAGAAAGCCCATCCCTAAAAACATCTCCCCAGAAAAATTCTTCGAAAAAGATATTTTCACATTATTAGACGGGCAGCAAAGAACCACTTCAATATGTCGAGCCCTTAAAGGTGTAGATGACATATTTGTAATTTTTAAGGATATCAAAAAGTTTAAAAACCCTAGCTTTATCGATCAAGATAATGAAGCTGTAGGAGATGAATTAATTGACCACATAGAGGGTTTTAGCGATAAGGCCCCTCGTGAATCTAACCAGTTCTACATGAAAATTTCCGATTTCTATCATGAAGGACACCATAAAAGTGACAGTAAAATTCGTCGTGAATATGTTGAGCCAAGGTTGGAAGCAATGACTATTTCAAATGAAGACAAAGAAATAATTTCAAACATTGCAATTCATGTATATGGTCTCTTTAAAAACAATATATTGAAAAGAGAAAAGCTTCTTTCTGTTCAACTAATAGACATGGATTTAGAGAGCTTTTGCCTCTACTTTGAGCGGAGTAATTCACAAGGGGTGAATCTTAGCTTTACCGATATCATCACAGCTAAAGTATATACCAAATTCAAATTAAAAAATGAAATAAATGAGGCTCAAAAAAGATATCCTTTTTTGAACGACAAAAAGTGGTGGGTTGAACAACTAATCAGATTTATTAATTTTAAAGATTATAATGATGTTACAAAAGCTTCT
>Ga0206123_10000620_pt1 | contig 34883 bp, 29 predicted proteins | sample Helgoland_Spring_2_FD_160086 | JGI IMG/M metagenome (GOLD analysis project Ga0206123, IMG submission 160086) | Pelagic subsurface seawater microbial communities from Kabeltonne, Helgoland, North Sea - Helgoland_Spring_Bloom_20160316_1 | ecosystem: Environmental > Aquatic > Marine > Epipelagic ...
ACGGGTATACTGATATCAGAAGAATCCAATAACAAACTATCGTTTTCATCTAAAGTTGTCTCATCCATTAAAGATATACTATCGGTCATATTATTAATAATAGATTTAAATATTTAAAAATAAATCAAATTTATTGTTTTTATAAATTTATTGATTTTTCCAACTAGATGAACAAGTTGTACATAAATATAAATATCTCATATTTTCAGTGTCATATTTAATAAATATAATTTCTCTGTTAGGTTTACTATATTTACTAAAACTTACTGTTTCATCGTTTATAAGTATTTCTTTATCTAAATGACTTTCTAATTTTTCTAAATCTAGAGGAACTAAAAATGTAATAAGTACTTCTGTGTCATTTACTCTCTTAATAGTAATATTTTTTTCTTCTATCATTTTTTCAGTCATAAATGCTTTTAAACCTTCTAGATTCGATTCGGTTATATTTTTAACACTAAGTGTATTTTCTTCTATATCTAAATTTGTCAAACACTCTTTATTAATACACGAAATATTACTTATTCTAGGAAGTGTTGGGTCATTTTTAGTGTATTTATTAATGATGTATTTTTCGGAAATATGTTCTTTATTAAAATCATTTTTATATACCAGCAATGGGTCTCCTTCTTTTTCAGATAGATATTCTCCTTCCCAAGAACAATTTTTACAATAATTTGTTAATGTGTGTGATCCTTCTTCGCGTTTGGTATAAACCATAAATTCACAATTTGGACAAAAATTCATATTATATTATATAATAAAATTATATTATATAATTTATCAAATTTAATTTATTAATACTTTAAATGTATAGTTTTTTATATAGTTTTTATTAAATAATAAAGAATACTCTGTATTATTTAATAATGGAAAAATTCTGTATCTGTTTAGAATATGAAAATAAATATGGTTATTTATTATTTGATTGGTATTAATTATAAATTATAATTTATAACAGTAGTATCTTTTAATTTAATAGTTATATTCATTGTATAATTATATAATTTAACTATATTAATTAATTCTTTCATAGTGTTAAATGAATCTTTACCCTGAATAGACATATTTAATTTATTTAACCATTTATATCCCTGTTGTACTTTTTGAACAGTAAATTTAAATGTACTATTTTTAATTATTTCATTTCTAGGAATTGATGTTAATACATCTATATATAAACCTCTATATTACATTCTTTCATAAAAGATTTTAAACTCTCTGTTTTCATATTCAGCGTTAAAATGTAATAATCTGTTATTTTTTTATTTTCTATAGCCCATAATACCGATTTTTCATCCAATTTTATACCAAATATTTTTTTATCATAATTATCAATAGAGTTTTCATTTGTGAGTTTCTTCATTGTTGCTGTTAATCCTAACCGTTTTTGAACAGGGATATCTAAGACATCCGTATTTTGATGTTTGGATTTATTATCCAACCATTTAGATAAATGATGACATTCGTCCAAAATACTAAACTCGAATCCCTTTTTAATTTTTCATCTATAAATAGTTTTTTTAATATATGGGAAGACTGATACATTGTAATAACGACACATTTACGATTTTTACCAATAAAATCCATTATTTTTTCCGGATTTCTGAGGATACAGTAAGAATCTGGTGTTTTATTATGTAAACTATTTAAAACAGAATCTTTGTCACTACATATAATAAGTATTCTGTACCGATTATAATACCCTATACTATGTATATTTCTTAATCATTGTTTTAATAATAGAGTGCTTGGAACCGCTATAAGTAATCGACTAGAAACATAATACGATGATATTTTAAGGGACATTATTGTTTTTCCAAGACCACACGTCTAATTTAACACTAATTTATCGTTTGTTAAATATTTTTCGGTTGCTTTCTTAAAACAGTCATTATGATAATCATATAGTGTTATGGATTTATTCCATATTAATTGATATAAATTGATATTAGGAGATACATTCGATTGTATACTTCTATTATAAATGTCCAACTCATTATCGATCTGTTCCCTACTTAATAATTCATATTTTAATCCTCCATTTTGTTCCAAATATTCTAATAATTCTTTAATATCTACATTAATAATATTCTCATTCAAATCAAACCATTATTGTCCTGCGTTTCCTTCTATTTTATCTTCTATATATTCTTGGTGTAATATATGTTCTAATGACGTTCCATCAATAGCACTATCTTTTATGATATTAATAACTAGGCGAAAACAGAAAGAATAGGATGAATACGAGGTATTCATTTGAGACACCCTACTTCCTAAACAAGATGTTTTTCCTATCTTGGTTTTATCATTAAAATGATCTGTAAATCCTAGATAAACAAAGTCTTTATTCATTTAATATTATTAATAACTGAAATATTAAATATCAAATTTAATAATATTGCGTTATAGTTAGACCTGGGATCATTTATAACAATATAATTATTATTTTCTCCATCTTTATATAAGAAGGGTTCCAATGGAACTAAATCACTATCTTCTATTAATTTTTTAAAACATTTTTCCAATTTCTTGGGTAAATATTTTTCTCCCAACAAAGTATGGTCTATCGAATAATGGTCACTAATATTTTTCCACAATTATAGTGCAGCTGAATAAAAAAAATTTATCTATGTTCGTTATTAATACATCATTATATAACTTTAAACTTTTTTCCATCTTTTCTGACCACCCTTCGTTTCATATACTATCCACCAATCTTTATCACCATTTGTAGATTGTAATTTATGACCGACTTCATAATTAGAAGGTTTTTCATCAGGGGTTTTTCTTTTAATAGTTTTAGTAACCTGTGCATTAACAGGTTTACCATCCGTTTTATTTTCCTCAATAAGACTAGGAGTAGGATTAACAACTGTTTTTTCAGTTTTTATATTATATTTTTCAGATAATTGTTTATGTTTATTTATATATTTAATCCTTAGAGCGTCAACATCTATAGTAATAGTCATATCATAAATCGGGGATTTAATTGTTTTGCCTTGATATTTTGTAAGTTTATCTAGCTTTAATAAATAGTTGTTAAATAATTCTAAAAATGTGTGTTCCATCGTTTCCAGGAAACCAAAAAAACCATTTGGGGGTTTTTCTAACATTTCCAGAACAGCAACTTCTAATGTTCTATACTCTACTACTAAATTATACAAACTTGATTTTTCTTGTAAACAATTCTCCCACCCAGGTTCTTGTGTTATTGGATTATTAATAAATAAACTTTTTAATGCCTGAGATGTAGTTCCCAAATTCTGACAACTTGTCCAGGGAGGTCCTGCCCAAGTTCCTAAAATTGATAAACAACATTTACCATTAACATAATAGTTTGGATGAAACCTGGTGTTTAATCCTTGCGTTTTAGCTAGAATATGAGGAGGAGTAAAAGGATATTGATCAGGAAAAGTTCCAAAGAACATAAAGAATCCTCCATAATAAGGGTTTATAAGTTCCCTAGACCCTATCGTTAATATTTTAAATTCATTATCTAATACATCATCGTTAAATATAAAATATATATCACTTTCTTTATAGCCTTTCGCATCTTGTTTAACTAAATTTCTATCAGATAAAACACGTGTTTTTGCAATAGGAGATAAATTATTACTATATGTTTTCGTAGGTTTCGACATTTATTTATAATTTTAAATTATTTAAAATTATCAAATTTATTTTAAATTTAATAATTTATTTTAGATTTGATAATTTATTTTAAAATAATTTATTTAAAATATTACTTATTTTCTAATAAACCAAAAAAAGTTTCAGGTGATTTTAATACATGATGTTTTACAGTGTTTCCTAAAAATGCGTGAAAATCTTTATTTGATAACTTTAATATAAATTTTTGTATAGAAGCTTTATTCGGATATTTATTTTTTATTAATAATTTATTTAATTCTTCCCAATTTTTCATACCTTTTGTATCATTATCTTTAATTAAATCCCATTTTCTACCTATAAATTGCAATAAATCATTATGTAACCAATCTATACCTTCCTGTAGATTTCCATCTTTTGGGAATTTATACAAATGTTTATATTCCTTAATATAATAATCTATAATAAAATCGGTTAGTTTAATTTTCATATCTGTATCAAGTTCAAATTTTGATGGGGTCTTTGCAATTTCTGTAATTATTTTATTCATATGATATTATAATATTTATTTTTTTTTAATTTTACATTAATAATTATTTTATATATATATATATATAGATGAAAACAAAAAATATAATTGGATTGGGATTGTTAGGATTAGCAGGAATGAATTATTTTAATAAAGGAAAAGGAAATGAAATAAATAATGGAATTAAAAATAGAAGCTTAGCAGATATTAAGCCTGTGGTTGTTTACGATACCGCTGGTAAAAATGACAAGTCTTTTAACGAAGCGGTCTATAACGGCATCATGAGATTTGCCAATGATACTGGCATTGCGGTTACTGAGCTTGAACCAACAAATGAAGCTATGATGGAACAAAGCCTTATCCACGTTGCGCAACGTGGATACAACCCAGTTGTAGCTGTAGGTTTCACTATGGCGAATGCTGTTGCTGCTGCTGCTGCAGAGTATCCTGACACTTGGTTCACTATTATTGATGGCGTAGTTGATGCTCCAAACGTTCAAAATGTTGTATTTAAAGAGCAGGAAGGATCTTTCCTGGTTGGTATTATGGCTGCTATTGCATCAAGCTCAGGCACTGTAGGCTTTGTTGGTGGTATGGATATTCCACTCATTAGCCGTTTTGAGTGTGGTTACAAACAAGGTGTTGCTCATCAAGACAGCTCTATAAATGTTCTAGCTCAGATGACTGGAACAACTCCAGCTGCGTGGGGTAACCCAACGAAAGGTGGCGAAATTACTCGTAGCCAAGTTGAAAATGGAGCTGATGTGGTTTATGCTGCTGCTGGTGGAACTGGGATGGGTGTTTACCAAACTGCTGCTGATATGGGTATATTAGCAATTGGTGTTGACTCTAACCAAAACTACATTCAACCTGGAACAATGCTTACTTCTATGTATAAGAAAGTTGGATTAGCTGCTTACGAAAGTTTTGAAGCTGCTATGAATGGTACTTGGGAAGCTGGTTTTAAAGTGAACGGTGTTGCTGAAGATGGTGTTGATGTAGCTATGGACGAGTACAACGCAGATTTAGTTTCTGCTGATATGCTTGCCGCCGTGGAAGCTGCTAGAGAAGGAATTATAGATGGATCTATTGTTGTACACGACTATATGAGTGATAATACCTGTCCTTTATAATTTTACTCTTCTAAATAAAAACGATTGATACTTTTGTAAGATTTGTAAAAGACAATAATTAGTTTAAATTTATAGTTTAAAATATAAATTTAAATAAATGACTAAACTGTGTGAAACTAAAAATAACAAAATCCAATCCGTTATGACATTATTTTCAAAGGGTCAAATAAACGAGGCTCTTATTATAATTGAGACTTTAATTAAAGACTATCCAAATGAAGCACTACTTTATAATATAAATGGTGCTATTTGTCAGGCAGATAAAAAATTCGATGATGCAATTTTAAAATTTGAGCTTGCGACTATTATTAACCCTAGCTATTATGAAGCATACTATAATCAAGGTGTGGTGTATCAGGAAATAGGTAATATAGATAAGGCTGTTAAATGTTATGAAAACGCTATCGCACTGAACAAAGATTATATTAATGCATATAATAATTTAGGTACTATTTATATGAATCATTTAAATAAATTAGATATTGCACTAGACTATTTTCAAAAAATAATACTATTGGACCCTTTATATGCTCATGCATATAATAATATAGGTTCAATATATGAAAAACAAGAGAAAAATAATGATGCGATTATAAACTTTAGAAAAGCAGCATCTATTAATTCTAATTACGACATTCCGTATAATAGTCTTGGAATAATATTTGCTAAAATTGGACAAATCGATAATGCAAATGAAAATTTCGAGAAAGCAATAGCAATTAATCAAAAAAATGGACAAGCGTACTATAATTTAGGTAAGTTAAAAAAATACACTAAAAGTGACCCACATATAAGCAATATGGAAACACTTATTTCTAATAATAATTTAAGTCAAGAAAGTTATGTATATTTTTGTTTTAGCTTAGCAAAGGCGTATGAAGATTTAGAAAAACAAGAAGAATCATTTAAATTTTTACATAAGGGCAATCAATTATGTAAACAAAAATTTAATTATTCTATTGATAAAGATAAAATACTATTTTCTATTATTAAAAAATTATTTAGTTCTTCATTAAATAATCGTTTATCATTATCATCGTCATTATCAAAATTATCACCTATTTTTATTGTTGGAATGCCACGTTCAGGTACAACTCTAGTAGAACAAATTATCTCAAATCATTCATCGGTATATGGAGGTGGAGAACTACCCATTTTAAATTATATTTTACCTAAAATATTAAACGATTATACTAAATATGAAGAGAATGGATTTTCGGAAGAATTACTTTTATCTATACGACAAAAGTATTTAGATCATCTTAGCCGTTTAAATGTTCCAGAAAATATTATAACGGATAAATATGTATTAAATTTTAAATATATTGGGTTTATTTTACTACTTTTTCCGAACGCAAAAATAATTCATTTAAAAAGAGATGTAGTAGCTACATGTTGGTCTAATTATAAAACACACTTTACTAGTTATAATATGACTTGGACATATAATTTAGAAGATATAGCAAATTACTATATTCTCTATACTAATCTTATGGATTTTTGGAATAAGTTGTTTACAAATAAAATATACAATTTATGCTATGAAAATTTAACAATGAATCAAGAAGAAGAGACTAGAAAATTATTAAATTTTTGTGAATTAGACTGGGAAGAAAAGTGTTTAAATTTTCATACTAATAAACGATCAGTTAGTACAGCATCTCACGCACAAGTAAGACAAAAAATGTATCGTGGGAGTTCTAAAAAATGGGAAAAATATAAAATTTATTTAGAACCATTGATTAAAATACTAGATTCTAATAATATATTATTAAATTAATAAATTTAAAATTATATATATTTATAGTTATTATATTATACTATAGTATATATGATTAAAATACCCTATGATATTTTTTATATGTCGCGGATGTTAAAAGATAAATTGGTTGCAACAAAATTAGAACAATTAACAAAAGAAAAAGTACAAAGGATGGAGGAACAAGTGTCTGGACCATTTACTAATTTATATAAATTATCTTATCAACATACTCATATTATAGACTCAATTTATTTAGGAAATGCCTATAATGCTTCTAATTTCACTGATTTAGAACAAACTAATATTGGTATGATTGTAAATATTACAGAAGAAATACCCAATTATTATCCAGATAATTTTGATTACTATAATATTCACACATTAGATGATAATAAACACCATATTAAACCATACATTACCCCAGCGCTAGAATATATTATGAAATATCAACAGGAACATCCTCAAAAAAATATATTAGTTCATTGTTTTATGGGTTCAAGTCGTTCGGCTGGTATTGTTGTTGCCTATTATTCATTAAAATTTAATAAATCTATTGATGAGAGTATAGCCTACGTTAAAGATAAAAGATGGATTGTGAATATTAACACTACATTTATACAGGATTTAAAAGAATGGCGGGAGGAAGTGTTATCTGAACCTAATTTTTAATCTTAATTTTTAATATTTAATATTTAATTTTTTAATATTTAATATTTAATTTTTTAATAAATTTTTAATAAATCATTTATTAAAAATTTATATTAGAGTTTTTATATGGTAATAAATATATTTTTATACATTGCTTATAACCAGTATTATAGGTTATTTTTAAGTGATTTAAAATATTAAATTTAAAATTGAAATATTTAAACTTAAAAATATTTTATATCAATATTATAGAATATGCCAAGCATTAAAATATCTAATAATTCTAATTGTAATGAGTTAGATATGTTTTTAAAAAAAAATAGAGCAACAACTGGTGGGACATTTACTCATACAACTATATCAGGATTAAAAGGGAGTTATTACATAGAACCTACTGATACTGATAAATTTCTAGATATTTATCACGACCACGTTTTTAATAAAAATCAAAAAGCTTATTTAACAGAAGGCATAAAGGATTGTGATATAACGCCTGTTAAAATAGACATAGATTTAAGATCTTATAAAAACACAGAGACTCCAACAAGATTATATGAAATGGAGGATATTATTAAAATATGTCAACGTTATATGGAATCTATGGAGGATTGGCTAGAGGATCCAGACCCAGAAGAGCGTTATTGTTTTATACTGGAAAAACCCGATGCAATATTTGATAAGGATAAATCTGGAGATGTTAAAGTAAATGATGTGGGTGAAAAAAGGATTAAAGATGGGGTTCATATTATGTTTCCAAATATTTGTACAAAAACTTTTTTACAGCTACAGTTTAGAGATGAAGTTTATAAAAATATAGGGGATGTTTTGGATAAATATAATTATGATAATAGTTATGCTGATATTTTCGATAAAGCTGTCATCGATCGAAACAATTGGCAAATGTATGGATCTACAAAATCTCAATCTAGTTATACCTATAAAGTTACCAAAATTTTAGAAATTTATAAAGATCATTTTAAAGAAGTATCTTTAGATAAATTTCCATCTTGTGAATTAGTAAGATTATTATCTGTCAGAAATAAGGAGGATGAAGCGTTGATAAAATACGAACAGCAGGCAATCGTAAATGAAAGTGAAGAAAAATATATAAAAATAAATAAGTCAAAATCGAGAGTTAGAAATAGACGGACCAAAACGTGGATGCCGAAAGCTGAATTACAACTTATTACAGGCAAAGGAGATGAACCAGGATATATAGATTGTTTAAGTTTAGATAGAGTAAAAAGTTATGATAAATGGATAGAAGTTGGCTGGGCGTTACATAATATAGATAATAGTAGTAAAGGAAAACAGTGTAAACAGAAAGAAGAAGAATTAGGTGAAAAAGATCTGTGTAATCTTTTAATAAAATGGTGGCAATGGGGAACACAAATTAATTCGGGATACGAAAGTGAATCTATTGGATCATATAAAGAAGTTTGGGAAACAATGCATCATAGTGGTTTAGGTAAAGGTAGTTTAAAACTTTGGGCAAGAGAAGATAATCCAGACCTATATAACGTAGTTGTAGCAAATGATTTACATCAATATTTTATAAAAACCACCGGTAAAAAAGGAGGAACTAGTTTTGATGTAGCTAATCTAATGTATCAATGTTTTAAAGATGATTTTATATGTATTTCTATTAAAGATACTCTATGGTATTATTATGATGAAGAATTGCATAGATGGGTAGAGGATGATAAAGGTATACGACTTAAAATGAAAATTTCAACTGATATTTGGGAAAAATTTAGAGATAAGGCTTTGGAATTTAATCCAGATTCTGCGGAAGATACAGAAAAAGAAGGTAAGAGAGATAGTTTACAAAAGACTTCTTCTCGTCTAAAAGAAACCAGTTTTAAATCAAATATAATGACAGAATGCTCTGAATTATTCTACGATAAAACAAACAAATTCTATGATAAATTAGATAGTAATCATAATTTACTAGGGTTTAATAATGGTGTATATGACCTAAAACATAATGAATTTAGAAAAGGACGTCCAGAAGATTATATAACAATATCAACTGGCATAGATTATATTGAGTATGATCCACATTCTCAAGAAATAAAAGATATTAACAAATTTTTATCTGAAATTTTAACAGTTGATAATGTTAGAAATTATGTTATAAAATTGATGGCTACATTTATAAGTGGATCAACTAAAAGTGAAAAATTTCATGTATGGTCAGGTTCTGGCGGTAATGGTAAATCAAAATTGATAGAATTATTAGAAAAGGCGTTGGGTGATTATGCTGGAAAGATGAACATATCTAATTTAACACAAAAAAGAGGCAACGCTGGATCTGCTAATCCAGAATTATCTAGAACCAAAGGAAAACGATTTGTTAATATGCAGGAGCCAGATGAACACTGTAAGCTAAATGTTGGTTTAATGAAGGAGATAACAGGTGGTGATAAGATTATTGCCAGATCCCTGTATAAAGAACCGCAGGAATTTAAACCTCAATTTAAAATGGTTTTAACGTGTAATGATAAACCAGAACTTCCTCCAGATGATGAAGGAACGTGGAGAAGAGTAGTATTAGTAGAATATACTTCTAGATTTAAACCAGAAGAAGAAGCTAAGGGGGAATGGGTTAATAAAAATATGGAGGGGATTTCTAAAGAACAACATCGAGATAATATTGATAAAGGTATTTTAAGTGATAAATGGGTTCCAGAAAATAAAGAATATCCACATTTTCCATTAGATGAATCTTTAAATGAAAAATTTGATGATTGGGCAGAACCTTTCATGTCAATGTTAATAGATACATATATTAAAAATAAACAAATTGATTTACGTGAACCTGATGAGGTTAGAGAATATACCAATAAATACAGAGATCAAAATAACCATTTTAAGGAATTTATTAATGATTGTATAGAGATTGTCAATGATGATACCTCTAAATTGGTTCTTAAAAATGAACAAATATTTTTAGAATATAAAGTTTGGTATAAAAATAATTTTAGCAATTCTAATGGTATTAAAAAACAAAAAGAACTTAAAACCTTTATGGATAAAGAATATGGCGATTATTGGGTAGAAGATACTAATTATTCTAATAGAGGCTATAAAGGTATGAAAGTAATTGCACATAATGTAGATCCTGACACAATTTTTCTAGAGGATGATGAACTTAATTAATAGAATTTTCTATATAAAAGCACCGCAGTTACCAAAAGTATAATTAATGTAATTAATTTAAGACTAAAAATAACTTTATTTTTAAGAGCGGTCTCCTCTAAATTATATTTAATTAATCTATGTTTTAAAAAAGTCTTATTGTTATAATTCTGTAATTTTTCTTGTTGATTCTGTATGGTTTTTTTTTTTAATTTTATAGTAGATTGTTGGTTATTTAACAAAGCTTTATTTGTACTGTATAAATCTATTTTATTATTATAATTTTTTTCTAATTCATTAAATAATTGCTTAGCTCGTTGTTGTTTAAAATTTTTAATATTTTTAGTTATTTTTTTAGGCTTTAAATTTCTAATATCCATAATTTTATTTTCATATTGTCCATAGACGATTTTTTTATTTTTATTATTATAGTATTCTACAATTAACATTTTTCTAATACCTCTTGCTGGGTCGGTAAAAAGAGCATTGCTAACTTTTAATCTAACAGTATTTCTACGAATATTATTATAAATTTTATCAGTTACTATAAGGCCTTGTTTAGTAGACCATACATATTTAGGATTTCCATACCACGCTCTTATAATTGGATAATAACTATTAATGTTAAATGATTCTTCTATATTACTAAATTGATTTCCCATTACTATAATATAATAAAATATTTTATTATATTATAATAAATATCCTTTTATTACTCTTCAGATTCTTCCATAACACTATTAAGTGTAGGTGCAATCCAATCTCTTACATCATAATGTATACTGTTAATATTTCGATGTCTATAAAAATTAAAAAGAACCACTAATACAAATAATACTGTTATTCCAGCAATCGATATCATTCCTTGTAAATTAGAAATATTATTATTTTTAATTAGTAATATAGGTAGAAACAATACTAATAAATAAACAAATAAACTTTTTAATAAAAATAATCTATTGTTTCTTTTAAGCGTTTCATTTTGAGATATTTCAACCTGTCTTCTTAGTGTAATTATATCGTTCTTTGCGTTGTCTAATTTATTTGAGTTATAGTTAATTTCATTATTCTGTTTAGATAAAATTATATCTGATTTATAATTATCATCATAGATTGATTGTAAAATTTTAGAATTAGAATTATATTTATGTTTTTTTTCCTGCAATGCTTGTTTTTTTTGATTTCTTAACATATTTAATTTTTCTTGTATAGATTTTATCACTTGTTCATTTTCATAATCATCTATATTTTTTCCTCTATTTAAAGCCACATTTTTAAGATCGTTTTCATACATTATTTCAGCTTTTTTCAATATATCAACATTAGAATCTATAACATTTTTATAAGACATTATATATTATAAAGAAAGAAAATTATAATTATTACTTTCCATTTTTTATTAATAAATATCCAACTCCTCCAAACAATACAATATTTATAATTATTACAAAATACATTATATTTCTTTTATATCTATTTCTATCTAAACCAACTTTCACTTGTCTTTCTTTCGATAATAAATCACTATCTCTTTTATCTAATAAATTAACTTGTTGTTTAATTTTATTATTTTGTCTATATATATTATTATTTTTATTATTAATTTCATTTTTTTGCTGTTGAATCAAATTATTAGTGTTTCCAATATGTTTTTTTAATTTAATTAATATATTATTTAAATTATTATTTATTCTTACTATATTTGGACGAATTACAGTTTCCGCTAAATGTTTTTTTACACTTTTTTTAGAACTTCTATCATATTTATAATGTAAATATTTATTATATTCTAAGTAATATTTTTGTAATTCTTTATTATATAAATCTTCTAATTTACTAATATTACATCTTCGCTGACACGTTATATTATTATTGTTGTTGCATCTATCCCTTATAAATTTTTGAGAACAATTATTCATTATATATATATATTAGATAAATTTTATAGGTTTAAAAGTATAAAACTAAATATATTATATTAAATGTTTACAATTAAAAATTTTTTAAAAATTAAATATCTAAAAGTAGGGTCTAGGTTTAAATCCACAATTAATAATCCTAATTTTAAAGTCTATAATATAGAATCATCTTATAAAAATAAAGAACAATGTGTAGATATAAGAAGAGATTATTATCATAAAAAATATAATATACAATTTAATCATTTATCTAAGAGAAATTTTGATTATGAATCTATCATTAATAAAAATTGTGAAAATGTTATTGGTTATACAACAATTCCAACTGGATTAGTGGGTCCATTAGTAGTCAATAATAATCAACATTTTATTCCTATATCCACTACTGAAGGTGCATTAGTAGGTAGTATAAATAGAGGTGCTGGGTTAATATCTAAAACAAGTATAGATGGTATTACTGCTATAACAATTGATAAAGGTATTACGCGTTCGCCTATTATAGATGTTATAAGTATAAATAATATACCAGTTTTACAATCCTATATTAATAATAATTTAGATTATCTTAAAAAAGAATTTAAAAAAACAACTCAATATGGAGAACTTAAAAATATTCAATTAATCTATAATGGAACCAAAATACATTTAAGAATAAGTGCATTAACAGGTGATGCCATGGGAATGAATATAATAAGTAAAGGCAGTGAAAAAATCGTATACACTCTATTAAATAAATTTCCCGAATTTAAAATTCTAAGTTTATCTGGAAATACATGTACTGATAAAAAACCATCCGCAATAAATTGGATTAATGGTAGAAGTAAAACTGTTATTGTAAATACTAAACTAGATATACAGAAATTAGAAAAACTGTTACAGCATCCTATAAAAGATCTTGTACATCTAAATATACAAAAAAATTTAATTGGGTCTGCTTTAGCTGGATCTATAGGGGGTTTTAATTCTCACGCTGCTAATATTATAGCTGGTATATTTGTAGCTACTGGACAAGATATAGCACAAATTGGAACTAGTTCTGTATGTCTAACCGATTATACAATTGAAGGAAATTATTTAAATATAGATGTAACTATGCCATCATTAGAAGTTGCGACCATTGGAGGAGGAACCGCACTTAAAGATCAAAATGAATGTTTAAAAATAATGGGAATAGATATGTCAAAAAATAGTTCAAATCCAGGATATAATTCTTTACTATTATCAAAATTAATAGGATCTACCGTTTTATGTGGAGAATTATCTCTAATGAGTGCGTTAACATCTGGTACACTAGTTTCATCTCATATGAGATATAATCGAGGAACTAAATAATATATGAAATATAATAGATTTTAAAAATCATTTTATATATCTATAAAAGATATGTTCAACTGATGTTTTACTGTATCTTACAATTTTACACACTCTATTAGATGGAAAATTATAATATCTTACTATAGGATCTTGTCTAGATATAACTGGTAATTGATAAATAGAAGATAAATTATATTTTTCTGTTAGCTCATTTACTTCAGTCTCACTGATTAATGAATGCTTAGGTACTAAACTATGTTTTGTAATATTAATTTGTAAATTATTTATATTAAAAATTTCACAATTTTTAAATGAAGCTGCTATTTTAACTAAAGTTTTTGATGGATTTTCTTGTAATATTAATATTATTTTATCTTGTTCTGGATTTAAAGTCTCGCTAAATAATGTTGTTATATATTCTTTAAATATTGTAGGTTTAATTTTAGCAGTATAAATAAATTTGGCATAAATTTTAGTATTATCTTTAACATGTTCTTTACAAAATATATCATAAGATTTAATATAATATAAATATTTAAGTGTTTCATCATCCACATTTTTATATTCATCATTTACTATAAAACCTCTATCTTCTAACATTTCTACAACCACATTACGGGCATTTTTAAAACAGTCAAAATGGTTCATTTATTTAGAAGTAAAATACTGTTTATTTTATCAAATTTATTTTTAAATAAATATTTAAAAATAATTTTATTTAATATTTAATTATCCATATCAATCGTTAATGTATCATTTATTGTATTATTTGGATTATTATTTATTTTAATTTTTTTTATATTATTATTATTATTTTCAAGAGTGTTGATAGTTAGTGTATCTTCTGTATTGTTTTTTTGAGTGTTAATAGTTAATATATCTTCTTTATTTTTTTTAATATCTATATTTTTTATATTATTATTTTCTTGAGTGTTAATAGTTAATATATCTTCTTTATCTTTCTGTGTATTTATACTTAGTGTATCTTCTTGAGTGTTAATAGTTAATGTATCTTCTTTATCGTTTTGGGTATTTATAGTCAATGCATCTTCTTTATCGTTTTGGATATTTATAGTCTGTTTATCTTTATTATTTTGAGTATTTATACTTAGTGTATCTGCTTTATTTTCTTGAGTGTTAATAGTTAATGTATCTTCTTTATCGTTTTGGATATTTATAGTCAATGCTTCTTTTTTATCGTTTTGGGTATTTATAGTCTGTTTATCTTTATTATTTAGAGTATTTATACTTAGTGTATCTCTTTCTTTGTTTTTATAATCATCATTTATACTAATTATTTTTGTATTATTTTCAGTTTTATTATTATTATTCTGTAAATTTTTATACGATATCTCTTTATTAATCTTTCCTTTTCCCTTCCCTATTCCTTTTCCCTTCCCTATTCCTATTCCTTTTCCTTTTCGCTTCCCACCTAATAATAATTCGGATGGTTTATTTACTAAAACTACTGGAGCATCTTCTAATTTATGTGTAATACTTCCAAATAATTCGTCGTATAATTTAGGAATTTTAAGTCTATTATTTTTTAGATTAAAAAAGAGAGTATTTAAAAATATATTATAGCTTGCCAATTCGTGAGTAGGTTCTATTTTATTAATAACTTGTTCCTCTAATATGTCATTAATATATAAACTATCATTATTGTGCGAATAATATATTGCATATTTTCCTATAATTTCTTCTGGTTTATCTAAAGTTCTAATAGTTTCCATTATTGTTGGTAATTCTTTCGAATATTTTTCATCCAATTTAATTTTTAAAGAATCTACCTCCTTCCGCTGTTCATCTATTTTTAATATAGGTATTTCTCGAAGTGTGTGGTGTTGATATGTAAGTGTCTCGTTTTCTAATGGATATATAAATTTATATCTAAAAGGTGGATCTATTTTATATGTAATATTAATGGTATAACTACTATAATCTTCACTTAATTTGTCGTCTATAGTAAGATTTTTTATAAAATAGTCTTTACTTTTAGTTTCATCATTGTTGTCTGTTAACAATAGGCTATTATGTCCTAATAATTGAGTAACTCTATATATAATATAATTATAAATGAAGGTGAATTTATTTATTATTTCTCCTATTATAATAGATTTATTCTTGTCCATAAAAGTATCAGTTATAGATGGCAGTATATTAACAGTATCTATTGTTATAGTATTTTTATCAACCATTTTTATTTCATAATTAAATATCCATTTAATATAGTCTTTCAGTAAAGTAAAAACAAATGTATGCACTGATATTTTATTTCCTACGATAGCATTACTCTTCGTTCGACTAATGTATTTTTCAATATTATTATTAATTAAAGGTAACAATGATGTTTCTTCTAACACAATATGATAAAGATATGTATTTTTTTCGATAGAATTACTCTGAACAATATTATACCAAAATTTCTGTTTAATACCTGAATTATATGTACTTAGGTATAATTGTTCCGAAAACTTAACTTGTCCTTCTCCTAATTTATTAAATTTAAACGGATTATTATTTTCTACATTTTTATCCTCTATCGAATAAACATTACCAGGATTAATTATAGATGCTATAGATAAGCCTTGCCGCTCAAGTCGTTTTACAAATATATAATCCTCGTATCCTTCTCCCCACATATTATTAGGATATCCTCCACTATTTATATAGTCTAATGTACTTATTTTTAGAATTCCAATTTTAGTATCATTTGGATTTGACCTTGTATTAGAATATTTTTCATTAATAGAACTGATATTCGTAGGAGTCTTTGGAAATACATAATATTCCTGAATAAGATCTTCATTTGGTATTAAATTCATATCTTGTATAACAACATAATTACATCCATTATTAATAGCCATATTAACTCCAGAATTGATTAATGCTCCTCTATTATTTTTAAGAATAATAGAATCACTAAATTCCTCGTTATTTATAATTTCTATAGGTATATCATCCCTAATTAGGTCTTCTGATTGATATGGTATTATTTTATTCTTTTGCCATAGAATATATATTTTATAATCTAATGTATTATCGGAAGTTTCATTTAATTTAGTAATTGTTTTTTCTAAATGTTTCTGGATTTTTTTACAATTTATTAATCCTTGTTCTAATAGTATACCACCGTGTTGTTCTCCTTTTCCTTTGTTCCCCCCCCCATTTAATCCCATTGTTTTAGAATACTCATCATCTTCTTCTGCGGTATTATATATAGGAATAATAATTCCTAATTTATTATCAGTAACAGACTGGGATTGAGTATAGATTGTTTCTTGGTGAACAGAAGACTCAATAAGTTGATGTGTTGGGTTAGCAACGGTGTCATCATCTACTGAAAATTCGGTTTGTATACATACATTTAATGCGATATTTAATGGATTCATTTCTTTTAAACTGTCAAATGCTTTAATAGCACAATCAATATTTTTCTCTATCCCTATTAGTGTCCAAGTTTTATCAAATTCCGTATCTCCTAATCCTGATGTATCAATTATTACCGAAAAAGCTTTCTTAATAGAATTAATATGACGTCCTTTACGTCCAATAAGTTTTCCGATATCAGTCACATTTACTGTTATTTTCTTTTCTATTTGATAAGCTATTTTTTCGATTTCCTCGATAGCTCGATCAATACCAGATTCTTTTCCCTCTATTGTTACATTAACAACTTTTTCTCCAACTAATTTATTATGACCACCAAATATTGTTTTGGTATTTATTCGTATTATACAATCGCTAATTCGTTTAATTCTTTCTATATTTTTCCCTTTGGCACCTATTAAATATTTTAATTTAGTATTTGGAAATTCTATTTCTTGTTTTATAAATTGTTCTCTTATAACTTCCTCAAATACATCTTCTATTACTGAATTACTTGATATATTATATGATATATTATTAACGAGCGTTTCTAAATAATCAAGTATAGATTCTTTATTTAAGTATTTTTGATAAAATTTATAAGAATTCTTGGCAATTTGTTCACATAATCCATCATTTTCTTTACACCATTCTATAATATCAAATAGATTATCAAAATTAGAATTTATTTCTATATAATGAGCAGTTTTATAATTCGTTTTTTCTAAATTTAAAGGTTCTAACATATCAAAATACCATAACTTATTTGAATAGGGTTTTTCTAACCCATTATTAATAGATTTTGTTTTTAAAATTAAACCATTTGTTGCCATTAAATCTGTATAGTTATAACTTGCAGCATAACTGTCTATATATAATAAATATTTTTTATCGTTAATCCTTTGAACTCCATATCCGTCGTTTAATTTACTATCTGTATTAAATTCTAAACCATGTTCAGTAATATCTGGATCAAATCCTTTTGTAAAATCCAGTTTAGAACCCATATAAATCTTATCTTCCTTATCCCATTTTGTCAATATAACTGTTAACACTCCCCGCTTATCATCTGTTTTGTTCCATTCATTACTTATTTCCGCTATTTTAATACGTTGATTATTAGCTCCTGAATTACCACAACCTGCACTGCTTCCTTTAAAAAAAACTATTTCTTGTTTCTGTCTCCATTCTAGTATAGGACTATCTTCACTATTTTTTTTACAATCAGGAGGAAAACTGTTTTTAGTAACAATGTTCCAATCATTAGGAGTAGGTAAAAGTATATCCGCAAATTCATCGGATGAAGATGTACTAAGAATAGGCATATATGAACTAAATTTATATTTATTTTCTAATTTAATATTATCTTTACCAAAAATATGATAATAAGGTTCCATTATATCACCATTATCCTCAGGAATTCTTAGATATGGAAATCGTTGTTTGTTTATAAAAAATTCACAATCCGATAAGTAACTACCACGTTCCCTACATAATGTTTCTAACATATTTTTAAATTCTCCAAAATCGGTTGTTTCCATATCGTCTAGTTCTCCAAATGTATTAACAATGCAATTATCTAACCACCAATGATCTTTATCTTCTAAATTATCTGTTGATTTTTTATGCTTAAAATATTTATTCTTAGTGTGATAGTATTGTTCTATTCCTCCAGGATATTTATCTCTATCAACAACAATATCGACAAATTTAACACCACTTGAGTTATTTTCAAAATTATTTTTATATTTTTTATTAAAAAAAGGGGAGAACATTGTCAATATACCATTTTTAATTTTAACAAATATTCCAAATTTAAGATGCTGAAACATATATTTTAGAGTATTCGAAAATGATTCATGATTAATATTAGAATATATAGGTAATGTCAATTTTGATTTTATAGTTTCGGTTAGCTTTGATGTCAAATTATCTTTACCTATCGTAAATAAATTATCTCTTGTTTTGGTATGTTGATTAACAAATATACCTGAGCCATGAACAGCTCTTTTCTCAACTATAAATTTTTGAAGTTGGGATACATCTCCAGCACTTAATATTAGTTGATTATACGCAATATATCTTGGATTTATCTTTATTTTCTTTCTAGTATCCATATAGAGTCTACATTCTTTATGATTCGTATATTGATGTTCTATCAAACTATCATCTTGATATTTAAAAATATAATATCTAAATAGATTAGAAAAATCTTTTAACTGGGAATAGTCTGTATCCCCTAATTTATATATTTGATCGTCATTTTCTAAATGAGATCTTTTAGTAAAAGGATATCTTTCATCATATATATCACTAAATAATCCCGTACCTTTAGTTAAAAAACTAAAATTATTTTTAATTTCATCACTAGATACAATTTGTAACCCAAATTTAGAAGCAACGTTAATTAATAACTTTTTATTTACTAAGTATTCTGTCGTATCATTTGTTATAGGATTAAAGCTAACTGTTATAGGATTATTAAAACCGTCTTCTACTGTATTTGGTAATTCTTCCCAATCTAATTTAGTTAACCCTGAACTATTAATATTTATTTTCCATACATCTCGTTCTTCATCGTCGTATTTATCATATACACTACCTTTAACTGGTAATGTTTTTTCATACATATGTTTTTTTAATAATGAATATACTAATTCTCCATCTAAACAAGTCATTATAAAATAGCCATTTAATTTAATATTTTCTTTTACATTCATAAAAATATTATCAACACTATCAATAGAATCAAAGTGATGCTGAATCGTATTAAAAAGTGTTATTGTATTAAATGAATTTTCGGACTTTTTACTAAATATAGAATCTAAATTATCTAAATAGCTACTATCAACTACCTCCTTCTTTCGTATATTTTTGTCAATATCCGCTACTATAAACTCAATATCACTACTATGTGCCCATTGATTAATTTCATCGTCTTGAGACTCTTTTAATTTAGTAAGATTACTCTTAGCAGACAATATAGCATCAGTATCTTTTTCAATATTATCTTTAGTATCAACACCTACTATAAATGTATAATTAGCCTTAAATAGATCTATAAGATACTGTCCTCTATTAATCGATAGGTCTATAATAGAACTTGTGGTGTTTTTATGTCCAGATCCTTGATATAATATGGATCGTATTTCATCGTGAAATGTTAATAGCGGAATACTTAATTTAGAACCAATTGTTTCATAATATTTTTTAAGAGCAAATTCTTGATTTTTAAGTCGTCTTAGTTCGGTATCTGTGATATTTTTTATACTACCCCATTTTTCCAACGATTCTTGTATAATTAGTCTTGGAGCAATACCCATCGACTCAATTTCTTGTAAAAATAATTTAAATGCATAGGGCGCTTCTACACAATAAAAATTAGAGTTAGAAATAAGACTTGATTTTTTATTAATATTTCCATTATTATCTATTTTAATTTCGGTTTCATCATTTGAAAAATCCTCATATATATTTTTATCTCTATTCACAATTGCTAATAAACCAGACTTATCAGAAATATAAAATTTATATTTATCAGCCCGTTCCATCATTGTTTCTTTTAAAAACATAGATGCCCCGTGAGCTAATATAGCATCACGTTCCATCTCTCCAATTCGTAAACCTCCACCAGCCGCTCTACCTCCTACTGGTTGATGTGTTAATGAAGTTTTGGTTCCTTCGTTACGAGAATAAAATTTATCAGATACTTGATGGGTTAATCTTTGGTAAAAAGTGGGACCAATAAATAAATCAACTTTTAATTGGCGGCCAGTACGACCATTATATAAAATTTCGTTACAATTTCGCTCATAATTATAATTTTTCTCTAGTAATGTCCCGATCGTATCCACATCAACATTTGTAAACCCTGTTAATTGCACAGTATTACCAATATTAATTGATAATTTACCTAATAAAACTTCCAATAATTGTCCTATAGTCATTCTACTTGGTATTGCGTGGGGATTTACGATTAAATCTGGAACGATACCGTCTTTGGTAAAAGGCATATCTCGAGCCTCTACTAACATACCAATGGTTCCCTTCTGTCCATATCGAGACGCAAATTTATCACCCACCTCAGGGATTTTATCTTTACGTATTCTAATTTTAGCATATTTCTGGTCATCGTTACCGTAATTAAAATATACTTTATCAACAAAACCATCTTCATTTCTTTTAACATAATCGGAATTATCGATGTATATATCTTGTCCTAAATCATCTTTAGTACCAGTTGTTATTACTTTTCCTATTAAAATATCATTTTCGTTCACGTTTACATTCTCTCGAATTAATCCAGTTGCTGGATTTAATTTTGAATAATTAGCATTTTTCATATTCCGTGTTACATTTGGGTCAGGTATCGTGAATATTTCCCTTTCTTTTGTTCCTTCTATCAATTCCTCTCTTCCCGAATAGGTTTTAAATTTAGTTGTTCGAAATAATCCTCTTTGAACAGAATCTTTATTAAATAATATAGAATCTTCTTGATTATATCCAGAAAAACACCCAATAGCAACAATTGCATTAATTCCATGTGGTAATTCATTATTATGTAAATATTTAGACATTTTAGATTGAATAATAGGTTTTTGGGGATAAAACATAATTTGGCCCTTTGTATCCATTCTATTTTTAAAATTTGTGGCATATATTCCCAAGGATTGCTTACCTTGGGCACACGAGAATTGATTACGCGGAGCTTGGTTACACTCAAATAATGGCACATTATTAGCTAAAACTCCCCATATCATACTTGGATGAATTTCACAATGAGTAAATTTATAAATAGTATTTGCTTTTTCGTTTAAATCGTGTGGTGTCATTGCTATTAAACAAGTATTTGCTTCTTCGGTATCTATATATTCTATTACTCCCGATATTTCTTGCAAATAATCATTTGTATTGTTTTCCAAATGAATATATTTATCATTATATTCCAAATAAGGTTCAGTATCCGTACCTTTAAATCTAAAACCTGCTACAAGGTGTTTCCAATTAATATTATTGTTTTTAATATCATCAATCATTGCTGGTGTTAATGCTAATGTATTATTATTAACAATAAGTAATGGCCTACAGCATCTTCCTGAATCAGTGGAAATCTTTAAAATATTATCAGTTATATACCAGGCAATAGATGTGTATATATTTATAAGTCCATTTCTTCTTAATAATTTTAATTTTTTAACCAATAAATCTGGATTAGTATGGTAACCAACAAGTCGTTCATTTAAAAATATGCAACATAATCCCTCCCTCATAGATTTACTATGACTATAAACACTTACAAGATTATTGGAAACAAGTATTTTATACAGTGGTTCTGAGTTAATACCAAATGTTACTTTTGCCATTATAGCTATATTTTTTCTTAATCCTACATTACCACCATCTGGTGTTTCATTAGGGCATATAATTCCAAATGAACTGGCGTGTAAAGAGTGAGGTGCTCTAATTTTGGCACTTTTAGAAAGAGTAATATTTATTCTTCTAATATGTGAAACATATCCTAAATAATTTAATCTATTTAAATCCTGAACAACCCCTTCCTTACACTTACTCGACGAATTTTTTAGCCCCCAACAATTTTTAAATGTATACATAAATCCATCATCTATAAGAGTTCTATTTAATAGTCGTTTTATACTTATACTATTATTAATATCTTCTATATCTATAATATTAAAAAATGGATATAAATCTCCAGCGCCCTCAGATGTTTTACTCCAAAATACATCCATTTCACCCCCATTTGTTCTAGAACTATCATAATAAAATTTATTTAAATTTTGTTCTAATTCATTTTTAGTTCTAAAATACAAATCTCTAAATATATTTCCAACTAAAAAACCTGATATATCAACTCTTTTATTTATAAAACTATCTCTATCGGTTGGAATTTTAAATTCTAACTTTGTTAATACTAATTCTTTAACCATATAACCTAAAAAGATACTTTTACATACAAAATCTTTACCTACGTGGGGCAGAAAATAATTTCTAAGAACATCTAATAAAAAACCATCCTTAAAACTAAATTCATTTTTCTTACCATCCTGTAAATTTTTACCATAAGCCGTAATTTTAGATCTTAAAAAATCTAAGGCTAACCGTTGTGTCCCAATTAGAGAAGATTCTTGTATTGTTGGGATTAAAAGGGTTGACATCACTTCACCTAGTTTAGAATCTATATTATCTATTATTAAATTTAATATATCTTTATCTGAAATTACACCTAAAGCTCTAAAAATAATAAATAGTGGAATTTCTTCGTTAATATTAGGAATAAGAACTCTAATAGTATTTTGTTCTATTTTTTCAGTTAGTGTAAATCGTTCATTTATCATATAGAGTTTAATAACTCTTGCTGGTTGAAATATGGCTTCAGGGACAGATCTAATTTCCAACTCAAAATTATAGCGATCTTCTATATTTTTATTTTCTCTAATATATAATTTATTTTCTACTTGTCTTTCTTGTGCAACTATAACTTTTTCTTTGCCATCAATTATAAAATAACCACCTTCATCATATGGACATTCTCCCATAACAAATAATGTATCATTTGACATACCGCTTAATACACAAGAATTAGAATGAAGCATTATTGGTACACTTCCTAATGGAATCGCATTAAATTTTTTAATAATCTTTTTCTCTAATTTTCCCTCTATAGTATAGGATGTTAAAATCACAAAAATATCACAATTTATATCTGATTTATACGTTAAATTTTTTAGTCTGGCCTCATTTGGAAATAATTGTTTTTCTATTATTTCTAAGTGACCCTCTTTATCTATTTTTTGCTGAATAACTGGTTTACTAATATAGACTCCTTTACCATCATTTATAATAACACTATGTTCTGTTAAATCTTCCTCATTATCTAAACAACTTCCTCCTATTATAAATTCCACCTGAAATTTATGAATAATATTTTCAGTATCATCATTTAATGGATTATACAAACATTTAATAGGATTAAATTGACGGATTGTTTTAGGTATTTGCTGTGAAAGAAATGTATTGTATGAATCTAATTGTGTTTTAGATAAATAATTTGTATTAGTAGTAAAATAATTATCTATAACAGTCCAAATTTCTTTTTCCCAATTAGTGTCGAATGTTTCCATTATGTAATAGTATAATATATTATTCTATTTTTTAAATTGGTTTATTTACTAATAAATAAATAGATTTAAATTATTTATTAAATTAAATCTATTTACTAAACATAATCTTTATTAAGTAATTTAACAAAATCATAGTATTTATCTTCGTCTATAGTATTAAATATATATTGATGCCATAAACTTATTAATAATATATCAAAATTATCTTTTTTTTTAGTAGGAGAAAATGTCTCTATTTTTTCTTTAATAAATTGTTTAAAGCTATCCAAATAAGTTTTATCTATAAATTTAATATCGGGTGTTACTGGAGGTTTTGACTTATTGGGAGTTTTTTGTTCACGCTTCATTTTACGAGGATCACATAGTAAATTTAATCCTGTACAAGAATCTGATGTATTATATTCTATATATTTATCCATAAATAAAATAATATTATAATAATAATATTATTTTATTATATATGGAACTAGACAATAAAAAATTAACAATGCTTTTAATTGCAAATTTTATTCTACTCATATTAATATTTAGTCTAACATTATATATCTATTTTAAACTTAGAAATAAAAGAGGCCCACGAGGATTACGTGGGGAAAGAGGACCACGTGGTCCTAGAGGTCCACCTAGTTAATAATTGGATTAAATAATTAGATTAAATAATTGGATTAAATAATTGGATTAAATAATTGGATTAAATAATTGGATTAAATGATTCTATAATATAGAATGATTAAGATTTAATTAATTGATAATATAGAATGAGAGGAGATAATTCATAGATTGTTTTATCTATTTTTTCATATTCTTTAATTTTTGAAATAGTTTGTAAATCCATAGTTGATGATTTATTTTTAATATCTATTAAAATAGTATTAATATTATTATTAAGTCCATCAACATCTTTATTTAAGATTCTTAATTTATCTATAATATTAAATTTAGATTCTTTGTCCATATCATTTATTTTTTCTATATTATTTAATAAGTCATCTATTGATTCGTTTAATTCATTAAATTTATCTAATTGATAATTTTTAATAGTATCCATACCTAATATAGCTATATAATTTTACAAAATATTAATGACGCATATTAAGAAAATAACCCAGTAAATATATTATATATCGTTTTTAAATAACCATTTTCGGGTTCAGTCTTACTATCAATAGTATTATCAATAGTATTAACATTAGTATCTAAATTACTTAATACATTGAGCCAGTCCAATTTAATAATTTCTGGGCGAAATTGGTCTAATGCTTTACGTGCTAGTTCACTATTTTTTTTCCTTGTATTAGAATCTAGTGTATAAAACTCTTTTAAAGTATTGGAAAAATTATCAACATCATTATTTAAATTTTCCTTATCTACTTTATAAATATACACATAGTCCTTAACTTTATCTATTATTTCTACAGGTCCATCAATATTTTGAACAATTACTGGAATTCTTCTATCTAATACTTCACATAATGTATAACCAAAAGGTTCATAAATTCCTGTACAGCAATTAACACCTATATTTTTATAATATAATTCTTTTAACTCTTTGTTGCAATTAAAAGGTATAATATTTAATTGAACCTTAAATTTTTTTTCTAATTCCTGCCAGTAACTATTTCCATAGGTTCCATAGTCTACACCCATATTAAATACTTTAATATCATCTAAACCTAACTTATTAACAGATAAAATAGGTAGCTCGGGGCGTTTCCTAGGAACGTGACGTCCGATATATCCTACATTATTATTACCATAATTATTAAATACATCTTTATTATCGAATTGGGGATTATAACTATTATAAATAACCACTGGGATTGCTTTAAATTTATTATATCCAAATTTATTATAATAATCTAGTTCAGCTTTACTTATTAAGATAACGTAGTCGGAATGTTCAAATGTGATCTCTTGTTCCGAAAATGTATTTGTATAACACGAACCCATATTTGTTAAATGTTCCATTTTAATGAGAGAGTGACAAACCGATATGATAGGTAAATTAGGATAAATAGATTTTAATTGTTTTATAGTATCTAATGCGATCCATAAATTATTAATGCAGCTGTCTATATCCTCAAAATGTGTTTTTAAATCGTCGCTGTTTCGTATAATGCGAATGTTACTATATTTTTCTTCTATAATATCCGTATCAGTATCATTATAGGCTAAAAATATAGGTATTATTTCATAGTCTGTATCGTTTTGAAACATTTCAATAAACTGTACAATCCAGGTTGCCACTCCACCATAAACAATAGGAGGTATTTCATTGGTTAATAATCCTATTTTTTTTCTATTAGTTTTTGATTCTTTATTTTTATTTAATAGATTATTAATATGATTTAATATAGGATTAATATGATTTAATATAGGATTTGTAAAAGGTATTCTAAAAATTCCATAAATTAATGTACTAATACAAAAGCTTATAAAAATACTATAGGAAAGTGAAGAATTCATAATTAATACAATAATTGTTCTTAATTTTTAAGTCAAATTTAATTAACAATATAATTAACTAAATTTATTAAACATTATAATTAATTAGTTTATATGAAAAATATAGTTCGGAATAGTTCCATGTTAAATTTTTAGCAGATAGTTGTTTTTCATTATCAATATCATATTGTTCAGCTAAATTTATATTAGAATCTATAGATAATATATAGTTTATTATATCAACCCCTAATTTATAGTAATTTTTTGAAATATATAAATATAATTGGGCAACCGCTAATGAGCAAATAATCCATATATGACCATTATAGTAAGCATCATTTTCATATCTTCCTATTAAATTATAGTTATTGTTATTATATTTAATTTTAAAATAATGTATTAATTCTTCTGATACTTTAATAAATTTATTAATATCTACATTATTTAATATAATTTCATCATAATCAGTATGGCATAATGCTAATAGTATAGACGCGTCATTTTTTTTAATAATAGTCCCATTTTCATCAAAAGAGGAAATGATAGAATAATCTAAATGATGTTTAATACTTTCTTGTAACTCTTCATAAACTGTAGTAATTTTAATTTTATCATAATGTATATTATATTTTCCAGTAAAATCTATATAATCTTTTATAAATTTTAACTGGACCGCTCTTGTATAGAAATGCCATCCATAATTTTCTTCCCATAAATCAAAACACGGTTTATTATAATTATTTACTATATAATCAATATCTTTAGTAATTATAGGTAGGATAATCTTTAAACATATAGAGGTATGATCATTAAACAATATATTATATAACTTAATCATATTAATCCCCCGTAACGCAGGTCCATCATTTTGAGGTCTACCCCAACTACCGTTAAAAGCGGTTAAATCTAAATTTATTTTCGGTTCTCCTAAACCCCCCATTGTTTTTATATTTTGTATTTTAGTTTCAGTTTCTATATAATTTATTATAAGAACAAATAAAGAATCTTGTTTACTATGATTATACATATCAATAATCGATTTATATACAATGGCCGCATCTCTTATCCAGTAGTATCTATATGGCGGATTATAGGATGGAGAAGCATATAGAATATTTTTATATCTATTATTTTTAATTTTGGACAAGCAAATTTCAGTTATTTCAGATAAATCATACATACTAATATGAATTTAATTATATTTTACAGGAATTTTAATTTCAGGAAATTATTATCATTTAATATAATTAACTATAATTAATTATCATTTAATATAATTAACTATAATTAATTATCATTTAACTTAATAATATCTTTAAAGTAGGATTGTTCCAAAAAATATTTTTTACTTCCTGAATTCATTGTTGTTTCACTATTATCATCAGACCCTTTTAAAATTTTTAGTAATTGTTTAGGTATATAATATACTAAATTACAAAATAATTTATTATTATTATATATCGGATGATAAGGGTTTTTATAAATAGTTCGAATAGAATAAGATTCCGAATTTGTTAACGAACAAACTTGGTGCCACCACCATGAAGGAACATATAAAATATCTCCCTTCTCAACATTTACTTTAATATGTGGACATTTTATAGATAGATTATTAAAATTGTTATTATTTATTGTTTGACTAAAACATACTTTCCCAAAATGATCTTTAAAATAAGATGGTATCAAGAAATCATAATAAACCGGATTTATTAGAATCCATTCTTTTGTGCCTTTAACTTGTATATTTAAAGTAGAATGTAATTCATTATGTAAACACGTTATTGTTTCTTTTCTACTAATAAATCTATTAATTTTAAAACTTTTTTTAAAAAATTCGTTATTTAAATATAATGAAGTCATTTTAATGCTATCATTAAAAATAGTATGTATTTTTTCATTGTAATTTTTATAATTTATTTTAATAATTTCATCCTTTTCATTATAAATTTGTAGTTTATTATTTATAATTGTTGGATTTAATAAACTCTTAGGTTCAGTAAAATATTTTTTGATTAATACGGGTAACTTAAAATTATCACTTAATTCTTTTAATATATCATAGGTAAAAAATTTTAAACGACATATTTTAATAAATTCATCATTATTTATATGTTTATATGTATTAATATTTTTAGTATAGTTTTTTTTAAGTTTTCGCAAGTCTTCTTTGTTATAGGTATGATTATACAAATTATTAATGTGTGTTTTATTGAAATATGGCATATTATATAGAAATAAATTTATATTCTATACTATAATTTTAAAGTTTATTAACACCTTTGTTCTAAAATTATTTTTATTGACGACTTCTATATCTTTTTGGTTTACTACTGAGATAGGTTGGGCGTTATGATAGGGCGAGGAATAAGGTCACCTTTTCCCCACCTATCATAAAAATTAATAAACATTACACCTAATAAATCAATAATCATATATATATATAATTATAAAATTTAAATTTAAAGTAAAACAATTAAATTTATTAATTAGAGTTTAATAATTCCTATAAGCCACTCTTGTCAATTTCAGATAACAGATTACCTGAAAATATAAGCCTTAAGTGGTATTTAATTTTATTGGTGGACGCACCGTCAATTGTTGAGTAATTAATGTAATCCCATTGAGATGGATAAAAAGGGTCAATAATATTTGGCGAGCCAATCAAATTCATAACAGTCTGCTTTGACATCCCTAAGTGAAGCTGATTAACTTTTTTAATATCTAAATTATTCCTACTCTTGCTGCTGCTCGTTGTCCTTAATGGACCCATTCTCCCACACCCTATCATAAAAAAATTAATAAACATAACACACAATAAATCAATAATCATATATATATATAAATATAATTATTAATTTATGAATTTTAAATAAGCCTTTTTTGTTAATTCTTCTAATGTATTAATTATTTGATTTATTTCATTATTAGATACAGTTGTATTATAGTATTTTTGAGACCCATCTTTTAGTATTTCTGTATATTCTCCATTCCATTTATGCTTTGAATAAAACGCATTTAAAATATAAATACTGCTTTGATTAACCGATATTAAATTAAATATTTTATTGAGAAGAAATTTTTTAAATTTACTTCTTCTCATTAATTTGGTATCAACAATACCTGGATGAATCGATAGTATATTTAGACCCTTTTTATCTGAAAAAAACTTCGCTATTATTCTTAAAATATATTTCGTTGCTCCATAATTATTTTTAATATTTGACATTGATTTTTCCAGTATTAATTCTTTTTGACAAAATCTAGATCGGATAGATGACATTAAAAGTATTTTTGATTTTTTATTTATACATCCCGCATTAAACAAAAAAGATAAAATAACATAGTGTGATAAAACATTAATTTGGAATGTTTTATTGAGTCCATCACTTGTTATTATTGGCTCAAAATCAACACCAGAATTATTATATATTTCATCGAATACAATTTCCATATGTTTTATTTTATTTATCGCTTTAAAAACTGAATTTAAATCAGATAGATCGCAAAAAATATTTTTGATTCCTTTAATAGAATTATTTGCGGTTTTTCCTAATATAAATATATTACAATCTATTTCATTTAAAAAACGAACTATTCCACCTCCTATGCCATTTGTTCCTCCAATTATAAGGCATTTTTTTTTGTATATTAAACGTTTTGTGTAGTAAAGTGAGTTTAATACTTTATTTTTAAAATTATATTTATTTCTATATATGTCTGTTGAATATGTAAATACAAGCACTATTCTCTGACCATATGTTTGTGGAGTCACTTTATGCACGATTGTATCTTTATTGTGTATTTCAGCCGATAATACTGGTAATTTCATAAAAATAGGGGTTCCATTATTAGATTTATATATAAAAACCATATCAGATGTATCAAATATAGTAACTACAACATTATATTCTTTACCTATAGTTATTTTCCTATCATAATGCCAACGCATACCTTCTCCTTTATTATCTGACCCATATTTTATTACTTTAAAGGGCGATAATCCATCCGAATTATTATATAATGGAATAGTATAAACGGGCTTTTTTAAATAATATGATGGATTTAACTTTTTATATATATCTTCTATAAAACTTCCTTTTAAAGATTTACTTGGTAAAAAATCAAAGTTTTTATCTTTGATAAATGTATATTTTTCTATAGTTTTTATAATTATTTCTGAACTTGTTTTTTCTAGGTAATTTGATAAATATAAGTGGTTCATTATATTAATATAACAAGAAAATACATAATAAATTATTGATGATTATTATTATATCCCAACATCATTTTTGATTAAACACACTAATTTTTATTGGAAACTTTAACGCCTTTTTGGTTTTCATTTTCTAATAATGCATTAATAAGTTCATCTCTGCGGTTAAAAACTATAAAATCATGCAATCCCTTTTCCTTGGCAATATCAATTAATTTTTCATCAGATAATCGTTCAAATTCTTCTTTAATTACAGCACTTTCGAAAATTGCATTAATAATTTGGTCTCTATTTAGAAGATTTTCATCTTCATCAAGAAGACCTTGCGCTTGCTTTTTTTTGGCAATATCAATTAATTCTTCATCAGATAATTGTTCTAATTCTTCTATAGAAAAGACGCTTCGGTCATCCGTCCTGCTCTCATCCTCGCTATAATTAATTACTCTTCCCCACACTCCACCGTCTCCAACATCCAATTGGGTTTCCGAACCTTGCTGCATTGTATTACACCCTATCATAAAAAAATTAATAAACATAACACACAATAAATCAACAATCATATACATATATATATATATAAATATAAAATTTAAATTTAAAGTATTATAAAAATTAATAGCCACCTAAACAGACATTTCTATATAATAAATAATTTAAAGAACGTTTACTTTTCAGCTATATATATACAATTAAAATCAATAACGTTAGTATTAAATTTATATGATATATCTAAATCGTATATGTTCTATTATCTAATTAATTTATATTGATATGTATTATAATAAAACTGAATTTGATTAAAAGTATTAAATATGAATTTATTTTTGGGTTTTTATAAAATCATTTACAACATATATTTTATACAGTTTACTTAAATTACTACTTAGTTCTGAAATATGTTTTTCTCCGGTTATTATAATTACTAATTTTTCAGGATTTTTATCTATATAATCTCTAAGAATTTTTAGCATACTTGCTTCTCGGTATTTTTGTGTTATATTATAAAAATGTAGTTGTATTTTTTCATTGATTGGTAACGCTTCTGATAGTTGTGGTATAAATAATGGAGTTAATTCATATATATCTGCAGAAAATAATGCTTTCATATCAGATTTAATTATAGGTAAATCTTCGCTAAAATAATAATCATATATATCTTTATAATTTAATTGTTTAGTTTTACATAATTCACTAATAATATCTATTTTTCTTAATAGTGTACATTGATGGTCGTTATATTCTAACACTATTTCGTTTAAATCGTTTAAACTATCTGGTAATTTTATATCAGAAGTTAATATATTAACCCATACATTAGATACTTTTTTCATCTTAAAATCTAATGGAATTAAATCTTTTCCATAATTATTAAATATTATTTCTACAATAAATCCAAATAAAATATCTGTTCGAAATCCATCATCATTAGAATCTAAATTTCTGGTATACTTGGTACTTTCTGCATTTTCATAAAATAACATTCCGTCATTTTTAACAACAAAGGACTTTATATATTTGTAGTATTCTTTATATATACTATGGTTAGAATCTCCTATTAGTATTATAGTATTATTTTTAATAATAGGTTGTAGAAAAGATTCGGTTTTTCGAAATGTATTTAATTGATAACTAACATCGCCTTCGTCATCTGTATCTTCGCCATCTGTGTCTTCGCTGTCTGTGTCTTCAAAACTCTCTGGGAATTTTTGTTTATATTTGCGTTGCCAAAACTTTATAGATTCTGGGTCAGGTCCATTTATTACAGAATCTTCCCACGTTACTTTACTAGACGTTTTAATGTTTTTTCTACATAAATCTTCATTAGTACACCAAAAATAATCACACGATTTACACCAATATATATCATTTACAGTTTGTCCGCAAATTTTACATCCATCAAGAATACAACTAAACTCATCTGTATATTCTTGACTACAAAGTTTGCATAATTCATTTGATAGAATATTCGTAGAACTACCACCATATAAAAGTTTAATATAATTATTAATGATTTGTTTTCCTAATTTACTTTTAGTACTAATTTTTCGTTTACTTATTGGGTCAAATATTATGGTATACATATTTTATATATAATAATATTTTAAATATTAAAAATGAATATAAATTTAAAAATATATTTAAATTTAAAAATATAGTATTATAACGTTATAACAATTAAATGTATTTAGAACCACCTAAATTATTTAATGAATTTATTATTAATAGGCCAATTATTGAAAAATTAAAACAATATGACCAATATAATTTAATGAATATATTATTTTATGGACCATTAGGCTCTGGGAAGAGAACATTAGTACAGGCATTCCTATGTAATATATACAATTTAACGGATTTAAAGACTTATATTAAAGAATATACGATTAAAATCAACAACACAGAGATTAATATAATATGTCTACAAAGTATATACCATTATGAAATTAATTTATATGAATATGGATTATATGATAGAGATGTTTTAACTGAATTTGTAAAATCATTTATATCTACTAGGAATGTATTAAATAATGGGTTTAAAATCATTTTTTTAAACAATTTCGATCAAATAACAAAATCTTGTCAGTTAGCGATAAGGGCATTAATCGAAAAAAATATGAACACCGCACGATTTATAGTTTCTACAAATAGTTTACCTAAAATTGACAAAGCTGTTGTAAGTAGATTTAGTTGTATGCGGGTTCCATTTCCAGATAATAATACTATTATTAAATATATAAATAGTTTAGGAATTACTAAAAATATTTCTAACATATTAAAAAATATAGATAATAATCTGTATAATTTGGAGGTATGTATAAACCATAAAAATTATAAACATCCTATAAATGTATTTATTAAAAAAATCGATGATATACTTCATAAATCTAGTTTAATTTTTATAGATGATTTACGAAAAATTTTACATAAATTACATCTTTTAAATTTTAATCCATATTTAACTATTAAAGAATATATTAAATTATGTGTAAAATCAAAAGAATATTCTATAGAAGAGTTACAACAAATAACCTCAAAAGCAGCTAATCTTAGTACTTCTGAACCATACAATAAATATTTTTTTTCTTTAGAAGATTTTTTTATATTTATAAAAACTATTTTATTTAAAAAACAAGTATAACATTTAAAAATAAATACTATAGTATATGTAAATGAACCCTTATATTATTTTAAATATAGATAAGAACAGTTCAGACATAGAAATTAAAACAGCATATAAAAAACTAGCTTTAAAATATCATCCAGATAGAAACACTATGAATAAAGAATTAAATACTGAAAAATTTAAAGAAATAGCAGCTGCATATGAGATTTTAAGTGATAAAAATAAACGACAATTATATGATTATACAGGCCAAGTTAATACGAATAATATCAATCCTTTTGAAATATTTAATATTGTTTTTAAAAATTTAAATCCTAAAATAGAAAAATTTATAAAAAAAACATATAGTAAACTAGAGAAAAATAATAAAGATAATTTGGTTGAGACACTTAAAAGTTTAGAAAAAAATGATAGAAAAGAAATCATTAATGATGGATTAGACTTATTAACAGATTTCTTAAAAAAAAAAAAAAATAATACAGAAACTATTTCTATTAAAAAAATAACAAATAATATAATATATAATATT
>Ga0206123_10000623_pt1 | contig 34757 bp, 20 predicted proteins | sample Helgoland_Spring_2_FD_160086 | JGI IMG/M metagenome (GOLD analysis project Ga0206123, IMG submission 160086) | Pelagic subsurface seawater microbial communities from Kabeltonne, Helgoland, North Sea - Helgoland_Spring_Bloom_20160316_1 | ecosystem: Environmental > Aquatic > Marine > Epipelagic ...
GGCAATTTCTTCTGGTTCCCCTGTGCGGCGAAGACTTGCGTTTGAAGTGGCATTCTTGAGGGTTTCGGGATCTTCCCACAGCGCCCGGGCAAAATCAGTCCGTATCAGACCCGGTGCAATCGCGTTGGCACGTATGTTGTGGACGCCATATTCAACGGCGATATTTCGCGCCATTTGCATGTCTGCCGCCTTTGAAATCCCGTAAGTTCCCAATACAGAGCTTCCATTCAGGCCGCCTACAGAAGAAATAATAATAATGACACCATCTTTACGTTCCACCATTTCAGGCAGCACCATCTGACACAACCAGTGATTGGATTTGATATTGGAGTCCAATATTTTGTCAAATGCGGAATCGGGTATATCAGCCATTGAACCATAAAATGGATTAACCGCAGCATTACACACGAGAATATCAATCTTGCCCAGGTGTTCCTGGGTCTGTGTGATGAGTTGTTGAATTTGATCTTTATCGCCAATGTGGCAAGGGATGGAAACTGCGCCGCCAGCACTGTCCGCATTCGCCTCATTAATTTCCGCTGCAACGGCTTCGCAGACGTCGGCTTTTCGGCTTGAAATAACAACCTGCGCACCATGTGCAGCCAATTGCTCGGCGATAGATTTACCGATACCTTTTGTAGAACCTGTAATTACAGCTACTTTCCCTGTGAGATCAAATAAATTCATAGCTTCCTCATTTCCTGACGGTTGAGCAACATCCGGTACAGATATTACTAATTTACTGAAAGGCTCGCGACACCCTGGTAACCAACTCCTTCAGCGTGATTGCGGGCCTTGTTTAACGTAAACTCACGACTCCACACTTATATTTTGAATATCACATGTGCCCGAAAAAAATACAACGACAATCAATCGCAGAAATCGCGTTCCCTGCTTCGAGTAAATGTTACCTCACAATTACACTACTGTTATTGGTCGGTTGCTCACAAACCAGTCTTCCACAAAATCAGCAACTAACCGCTGAACTACAATCAACCTATGACAGGTCCTGCAAAAGCTGCCATGAGATTCCAGCTTCGGGAGCCCCGCAAACCGGTAATACGGCACAGTGGATACCAAGATACGGCCAGGGAATCGAATCTCTCCTCGTATATACCATCGACGGGAAAGGAAACATGCCACCCATGGGCCAATGTTTTGAATGCAGTCGGGAGCAACTGAAACAAATGATTCTATTTATGGCGTCAGAACAGGGTGATACAAGCGTGGAGCAAGAATAATGATCAATCGAAGAAAATTTGTCCAGGGCACAGCGCTGTCTCCCCTGCTATCAGCTTTGCCCGCGCCCTCTCTTGCCGTGACACCCGAATCCGGGTCGCCACAAATTGGCTGGAAAAACTGGTCTGGGGGTCAAACCTCCACACCCGTCTCCAGACTTGCACCTGCTGATGAGCAGCAGGTCATTGATCTTATCACTTCAGGAAATCACAAGCTCAGAACCGTCGGCTCTGGTCATTCTTTTAGTCCGTTGGTGACTACCGATGATGTGCTGGTTTCCTTATCAAGGCTGTCAGGGCTCATTGATACGGATACTCAATTACAGCAAGCTAACTTTTTTGCTGGCACCCGAATTGCTGATATGGCGGGACCGCTGGAAGAAAATGGTCAGGGGCTCATTAATATTGCAGATATTGACCGGCAAACCCTCGCGGGGGCCATAGCAACTTCAACCCATGGAACAGGCATTAACCTCGGCTCATACTCAAGCTATGTGAAAGGCTTAAGATTGATTACCGCTAACGGCGACGTCATTGATTGTGATGCAGAAACCTCGCCTGAAGTATTTCAGGCTGCCTGTGTATCGCTCGGAAGCCTCGGCGTAGTCACCCGGGTAAAGCTACAAAACAGGGAAAAATACCGACTCAAAAAATCTGTCTGGGGAGCAGCCACTGAGGAAATTCTCGAACGAGTCGAGGAACTCAAAGCCAACCACCGACATTTTGAGATGTTTCCCATGGTGAACGCGGATGTTGCCCTGGCACAAACCATCGATGAAACAACCGAGCCTGTCTCAGCTGAATCCCTGACCGAAGAGGAGGACGATACATTACAACTACTCCAGAAATACGGTGGCTACGCACCTCAGATTAGAAGTTGGCTGATTAACAGTATTGTCGGCGGCATGGAGAGAGTAGAAGCGGTTGGTGACTCATACAGGATGCTGGCCAATGTCCGCAACATGCGTTTCAATGAGATGGAATATCAGGTTCCTGAGGAAGCTGGACCAGCTTGTTTAAGGGAGATTCTGAATACAATCAAGAAGAAAAAGATCGACATTGTTTTTCCCCTTGAATACCGGTACGTTGCGGCGGACGATCGTTGGCTGAGCATGTTTTCCGACAGGGCTTCCTGTTCAATATCAGTCCATCATTTTGCAAATTATGATTATCGTCCCTATTTCGCCGAGATTGAGCCAATCTTCTGGAAATATGAAGGTAGACCACACTGGGGGAAGTTACACACCCTGACCGCCAAACAACTGGCCAACCTGTACCCAAAGTGGCAAGACTTTCTAACTGTAAGAGCAGAACTGGACCCGAACAAGCGGTTTTTAAACAACCATCTGACCAGCCTGTTTGGGGTATAGCCAGCTAAGCTGATGTTTTGGCTTAGTCCTGTTACGTTAGCTCCCTTGTTTAATATCAGGTGTTTTAGATTAGGTGCTTAATATCAGGTGCTTAATATCAGGTGTTTAAGATCACGTGTTTAAGATCACGTGTTTAAGATCAGGTGTTTTAGATCATTAAATTTAATTCCGGGCCTGAAAGAACGCACCCCGGGACATGACACGAACCGGGTTCGCCAGCACATCAAGATTAGTTGTGGGATCGGCGTCGAAGAACACAAGGTCAGCGGTGTAACCTGCTTTTATCTGCCCTACAACTTCACCGAGTCCAATAGCTTCCGCACAATCACTGGTTGCGCTCCTTAATGCCTGAACCGGGGACAATTCCGCAAAATGCGCAAACACGGGCACAGCAAGGGGCAAATGATGGTGTATAACACCGGGAATACCTGCATCTGTAGAGGCAATTAACTTTACCCCTGCTTTTTTCATTTTAGAATAGTTCTCCCGAACCATGCCTTCAAATTGTTTTGTCCCCATATAACGTTTCCAACCTGCGTTAATGGTTGGCGAAACCCAGACCTCGTTGGAAACTATTTCTGCAACGGCTTCAGGATCATAGGATTTTCCCCAGCCTTCATCACCCACCCAGGAGCAGTGTTCAATGGTTGTCACCCCGGCTTCTGCGGCATTGCGAATTCCTTCGGTCCCGTGGCAATGGGCAGCAACCCGGTAATTGAGTTCATTGGCCCTGGTCACAATCGCCTTTAGGACCTCGCCAGTAAACTGGGAATCCCTGGGTGCTGAATCAGGCGTAATACTCCCCCCCGTAGCCATCACCTTTATCAGGTCGACCCCTCGCTTGTCCTGCCGATCCAGTACTGATAATGCCTGTTCAACATCCGCTGCTTCACCCCCCCAAAAATGACAATGACCTTTCACCGAGGTAATGGGTTGTCCCGAACAGATCAGTCGACAGCCCTGCACTTCACCTTGATTGATGAGATCCCTGACTTGTAATTCCAGCCATTTACCGCCACCCAGATCACGGGCAGTTGTGATACCTGCAGCAAGCATCGATTGCGCTCTTTCAATCATTTGTTTAATCAGGGTCTCTTTTTCTATCTTGCCATGGGCAAACGGATCTTTTATCTGGGGGTCAAGGCACATATGGACATGAGCGTCTATTAACCCGGGAATGACATAAACACCCTTCATGTCGATGGCGTCAGTATCATCCCGCACATTCCCCAGTTCAAAGATCTTGCCATCCCGTATTTTTATGGAAGAATATTCAGCATCCAGCGTCTCACTTACTCCATCCCACAACTTTAGATTCGTTAGTATCAGGTCTTTCATAAATCCACCTATTTTCGTTTATCGTTGTATACAAACAACGTGGATGCTGCAAAATTAAAAATACTGGCGCTGGCTACACCAGCCACAAGTGCAAGAAGACGATACTGGTCAAAAAAGCTAACCTTGCTCGTCAGGGTTACATATATCCCCCAATTGAACGAGAACCCTACCAGACTCGACAACACAAACTCTACCCACTGCCGGGTTTTTGGCCGTCGTTCCCTTTCTCCAAAAGTTGTTTTCCGATTAAGCGCCCAATTCCAGCTTACTGCGGGCCAGAAAGACAATCCACGGGCAGTTGTATGACCAAAGCCAAGCATCTGGAAAACATAATAAAAAGCCAGGTCAATCACAAACCCGCTTGCACCGACTACACCAAAGTGAACAAATTCAGCCCAGCCTTTAAACCGGTGCAGGTACAATCTTCTTAGATGCCTTAAGTACTTCCATTGTTGATCGAAGTTCATTTTGCTGGCACCCAGCTCCCGGTCTTTGAAGCCTATTGGAATTTCAATAATTTCAGAGAAGTTTCCACGTACCATTATCTCAAGACCAATTTTGTAACCAATTGGATTTAACTTATCCAGATCACCAAGCCGGGTTTTATTGAACATAAAAAAACCTGACATGGGATCTGTACACCTCACCAGAGGTCTCGACATCATGGTTGCTATATGAGAATTCAGGAAGCGCCATAGACTCCAGTCACGGTCAAAACTTCCTCCGGCCACATAACGACTACCAATTGAGAATGCCGATGGATTAGTCCTGATTGCTTTCAACATATCGACAATCTTCTCCGGGGGATGCGACAGATCCGCATCCATCACCAACACAATATCGTTAGTTGCAGCAGCAATCCCGTCTATCACAGAGAGCGACAAATCACGGGGACGGCCGCCGGGTTGTAACAACTTTAACGGATAGTTCAACGCTAGCTGCCCGCAGACTTCAACCGTGTTGTCCGGCGAAAAATCATCTACAACCAGCAACTCGTAAGCGAGCTCTGGTACCTCAGCAGACAGGCAGGTATGGAGCTGCTCTGCCAGCAGCGGCAAATTTTCAGCTTCCTTATAGGTCGGTACAACAATACTCAGCATTAAAACTCTCTTATCAAACAAGGAAGATGAAAATTCCATGACAACTTAATTTCTAATTATCTTGTGTCGCCTGACTTCAAATATAACAACCTGATTAGAGCTCCCCCTATTCACAGCGGTAGTCAGGAAATCTTTGTACCAGCTCATCGAATGCCCGTTGATTTGGACCCGACAAATAGATTTGTGTCAAGGGACAGATGCTGGTGTTCTCGTTGACCGGCCATGCTTCAATTGACCGACGGAAGTATTCAATCGCACGTTCAACGTCACCAGGCGCCAGCGAATGTACTCGCCCGACCAATTCATAAAAAACTGCCAGACTCTGCAAGCTCGCATAATATGGAATCTCTGCTTCTGCCTGTTGAGAAAGTTTGACGAGGATTTCACGCCGCGACTTGTGGTTAGCCAGTTCAGGTGAATACTGTTTGAGTAATGCCTCGAGTGTGACCAATTTTCCGGGAAATGTCGATTCCAGCAAATTTAGCCTCAACAATACTTCACCGGATAGTTCTTCTGCTGGTCTCGACATCGCGTAACCAACATATTGCTTTGAAAAGCCTATCAGCTGATTGAACAAAAAGTGCTGCTCGTGGCCGTCTGTTAGCAGGTCGTCAATATAGAGCTGTAACAAGGAGTCAAGATACAATTCAATTGCCGGGTCAAATTCATAGGTTTTGGCACCGGTAGCATCGAACCGATGATAGAGACCAAGATTTACCGCCGGAGACAGTCTGGCTTCAAGAGAATAAATCGGCCTGGAAGATGTATTAATAAATTTTTCCAGGACTTGCTGTTGAGCAGCAACCGGTGAAAAAGGTGAGCTTAACCGATTCGAAAAGACAAGATTTCCCCAATCCCGTACTTCTATATCGGGGCGAACTTTCTCGACCAGATTCAAATAGCCAATCGGCCCCGTCTGATTGTCACCGTAGGTAAACAGTATCGAGTCAGCAGGCAGCGTCTCCAGTACCGTTCTCGCGTAAGTATCAATGAAACTGCTATGACTTCGATCTACTGCCTTAAAATTAGCTATGAAGACCACCGTGACTGCAGCAATGCCAATAAACAGGAATAAAATACCTCTTAGCTGGCTCTCGGATATTTTATCGGGCAATTGCGACGTATCCGCTGCATTCAAGAGTTCCCCGACCAGCAGCTTGACGCCAAAAGCAAACCACAATGACAGCGCTGCATAAGCTATGACGGGATAGGGGTGGAATATTGCCTGATAGAATGGACTAAACTCAAAATTCAACAGAGATAACAATAAGAATGTTGACCCCACAAAAATGAGTCCCACACTTGCGTTCTCATATTTGTCTCGTGTTCTAATGGAATATATTAAGCCGGTGACTATGAGTGGCACTCCCAGTAGCCCAAATTGAAAAATTGATTCTTCACCTAACCATAAAAAATAGTCGAGCTTATCAGACAAGTCCGCTACAGCATGATCATCGTTGTAGGTAGACCTGCTCACATAACGCAGAAATTCTTCCAACGAATTAACACCTCCATAAACCGCAATATCAGGATCAACAGTCAGCAACAGAGAAAGATAAGGTAGTAGCCCCGCGGTAAAACAGACTAAAGAAATCACCCAGAATTTGGGCATTTTAAAGAGAGACAGAAATGCCCCCCACTTTGGCAGCAACACAAACAACAGCGCAGGCGAAGATAACACCATCAATGGCCAGTGATTACTCAGCGCAAGACCAACCACAAAACAAAGGCTGTACCAGTACCGAATCTCAGCGGTCTTCAAGTACAGTACAGCCATTAACCACGACAACATAAACATCAACGCCGCAAGACTGTATACCTCAATAATGATTGCTTGCGACCAGAAGGTGTTAGAGAAAGCGTATGCAAGTGCTGCAATCGACGCAAGAATACGGTCATCCGTAAGTTCGAGGACCACCAACCAAAAGGTCATCACTGCGCCTACAGCAAAGAGAGCAGATATCATATTGCCATTAACAACAGACGGCGAGATTGTGAGTTGTCCACAGAGTAAGGTAAACAATGGGTATCCCGGCGGGTGGCTGATACCGCCCAGATGGCAGACCATTTGAAACAGGCCGGCATCTTCCAGGGTAATGTACCCAGGGGTCGTTAATACATACGCGATGAGCGCGATGGACCCAATAACAACCATTTGCAGCGCTGTTATAATTGAAGAAACTTTATTCATGTCCTGATGGCACCACGAGTTGCTACGAAACCGGCTAATAAGTGTACTCAAGCGACTGACCCCGAACAAATTGCTGCCCGGGTTTTGAACCGCAGTATATACGTTCTCTGGCGATTCGGCTGTTTATCGATTGCTCTATTTATTGCTCTATTTATTGCTCTATTTATTGCTCACTCCATTGCCCCACCGGTAGGTACTATTGATACATTCTATGATCGAACACACTCTAGCTGCCACCGACTTCACATCTACAGTGTGACCCAATTCACGCATTCGCATTTTAAATGCCAAACTGCGTGCTCCATCACATAACAGGCCCAGATAAAACGTTCTAATCCAGTCCTGTCCCATTCAGGAATGACCCAATGATCACAATTATCCCTAGCAGCCAGCACCATCAACTATCCGGGTCACTACTCAATCACCGCGATTGCACCGAAATCCGGGAGCTAAAATTGAGGATAAGCACTTCGATTGGGAGCCAGACAACTTCCACCGCGGAAGATGATCATGATGATTCCCCGGATATGCCCCACGCCGCAGATATCATCAACTGCACATCCCTTGCCTTTCTACTATTCCTGATGATTTCAGCCTTCTAGCGATGATTGATAACATCGGGTGCCGTTGCTCGCCAGAATCTATATTTCCCCCTGCTGACTGCAGACCCAATTGACCACCCTGGCGAAATGTGATTTTCTTGTTTTCTTTTTGGCAGAAAAATCATGCGCTACGGCTTATCCGCACCACAAATTTTAACGTCCGCGTTATACCTGGTTTCCCGTCTCTTCATTACCTTATTTTTTGCAGGCTCCGCAGCACAGGCGGCTTCGACTGATCCCTTTGCCCTTGAGGCTCCGGAAAGACTTAAACAATATATTCAGGTTGACACTATCAACCCACCTGGAAATGAATCCAGGGGTGTTAAATTTTTAGGCAAGATACTTGAATCTGCAGGTATCTCATATGAGTCTGTCGAGTCAGCACCTGGACGCGGGAATATCTGGGCTCGCTTACCCGGCGGAGATGAACCCGCACTGGTGCTATTAAGTCATATCGATGTGGTGCCAGCCGATGCCAGGTATTGGGACGTGGATCCCTTGTCCGGATCAGAGCAGGATGGCTACATTTACGGGCGCGGCGCTATTGACACAAAAGGCCTCGGCATTACCCAATTGCAGGCATTTCTCGCCCTGCATGCCTCGGGCAAGAAGCTTAAGCGAGACGTTATCTTTATGGCGACTGCAGATGAAGAAGCCGGTGGATTTTTTGGTGCAGGGTGGCTTGTAGAGAACAGACCTGAAATTTTTGAGGGAGCAGGATACCTGATTAACGAAGGAGGTTCCGGCAGAATCACTTCAGGCAAACCGGTATTTCGAATTGAGGTGACGCAAAAGGTTCCGTTATGGCTAAGACTAACAGCCACGGATACCCCGGGTCACGGTTCCAGTCCACGGTTAACCAGTTCCGTCACCAGGATTCTTAGAGCCGGTCAACGCATCGCAGATACCACATTTGAATACCGGGTGGTGCCTGCTGTCAGGCATCTTTTTCATAGCTCTGCGGAATTCAGGGAAGGTGAATTCAAAACAAAACTGGAGCGAATCGACGAGTCAATAAAAGATGCCAATTTCATGACTGCCCTGCAGATGAATGAACCGGGCAGCGTGGCATTACTCCACAATACTTGCTCAATAACCCGTCTATCCGGCAGTAACAAAATCAATGTTGTACCACCTACGGCGTCAATCGAGCTGGATTGTCGTTTGCTACCAGACCAGGATCCGGATGAATTTCTGACAGAACTGGCACTCATCGTAAATGATCAACAGATTGATATTGAAACGATAATGGGTTTCACACCAGCTGTTAGCAGCACCGATACACCACTCTTTGAATCCATCGAACGGGTTCTCACCCTGCACTATGAGAACATGAAAGTGGTGCCATCCGTTTCCACCGGTTTCACTGACAGCCATTTTTTTCGCGATATCAATATCACGAGTTACGGATTTGGTCCCTTCCTGTTTCACGAAAATGAAAAAACCGGTGTGCATGGCAACAACGAGCGGATCTCGGTTGAGAATATGATAAAAGGAACCCGGATCATGACGGACTTTGTCATGGATTTTGCAGTCGACCAGGTATCAAACTAGCACCCGGGATTCACATTTTGACGTTCTCGAGCTCGAATCGTACGGCCTCACGTAGATCAGTGAGAGAAAATGGCTTGGCGAGGAAACGATAGCCTTCAGGAATGTTCTCGGCATAACCGGACATTAGGAGAATGGGCAAGTCTGGAAACTTTTCCCTGGCCCATTGAAGGAGTTTTTCGCCGGAAATATTCCCGGGCATAATCAAATCGCTGATCAGCAGGTCGATTCGCCCTGCCTCACACATAAGCTTCAGCGCGGCATCTCCATTTTCCGCAACAAGCACATGATATCCGGCATGTTCCAGTGCGGTTTTACCGATGTCCCGAATGCGTGGCTCATCCTCTACCAACAAAATTCGAATGCCAACCGAATTCTCTTTTTCATCCTCGACACTAACATCCAGCTGTTTGACGGCATCCGTATTCACTTTGTCAAACAGCAACACGACGGTTGTACCCACATTGGGTTGACTCTCAATAATCAGATCCCCACCTGACTGCTTCATAAAGCCATACACCATACTCAGTCCAAGGCCACTGCCCTCCGAAGCAGTTTTGGTCGAGTAGAACGGCTCGGTTGCCATGTCTACTTCCTGCTCCGTCATGCCTCGTCCGGTATCCCCAATTTCTATCGCCACTCTCCCCTCACGGTCATTAATGGAAAGTCTGATATTTCCACCCTCATCACTTGCTTCCCGGGCGTTAAAAATCAGATTCAGCAGGCAGCTTGTCAGCTGGCCTTCATCAGCTTCAATTGCGACCCCCGCACCTTCCAAAGTAGATTTGACTGAAAACTGTATCGACTCGTCAAGAGAACGCTGAAACAGCGTTTTATTCATTTCAAGATAATCGTCAAGTTTGAGCAGTGCAGGCCGCAGGGTTTGTTGCCTTGCGTAAGCCAACAGCGCCCGGGTGATGGCCTTACCTGATTCAGTTGCTCCAACAATGTCACCTACCAGCTTTTGTTGCTCCTCGTTCATCTCCGGGGTCAGCAGTTCCGCGGAAAGCAAAATAATTGTCATCAAATTGTTGAAATCGTGTGCAACACCACCGGTTAATTGACCGATAGAGCGAAGCTTGTCATCCTTCAGCAACCTCAATTCAAGCTCGGCGTGGCCCTGCTCTGCCCTGTGACGTTTTTCCAGTTCCCGTTCGACCTCTTCGGTTCGTTGTTCTACTTCTCTTTTTAGTTGGCTTGCGGTTTGACGGTGAATTTTAGCCTCGCGCTTGTTGTGTCGTTGACTGAGCAGGAGATACAAAAGCACCAGGGCCGCCAGCAATCCGGCAATAATCCCCCATTGGGTGAGGTCAACCAGCCGTTGGCTCGCCCTGGCCGTTGCTTCTCGTTCAATCGAAAGGGCAAGCTGCTGTGCTTTAACATCCAACTCATTGCTAACCCGCAGACTGATTAGTCTTCTGCTAACGGCGTCACTCTGTGCCACTTTTTCCGCTTCGTAAGCAGAAAGACTATGGGTGTAGGCGGCCGAATAGTTATTCAATCCTGCGTAAGCACTGGCGAGCAGTCGATGGGTGTTACCCAGGCCTTCAACCATGCCACTTTCTTCCAGCTTACTCATTAAACCCATGAGATGTTCAAGCGCAGGATGATAGTCTCCACGCTCAATCAGCACACTGGAATAAGCCAGGGAAAGCTCCCTCAGGCGAGTGGGGTTATCTGAACGGCGGGCAATTTCTATTCCCATTAACAGTGCATCAATACCAGAGTCCTCGTTTCCAAGACCCAGGTACGCCTTCCCCAGTGCCAAATAGGCTTGCGATTTACTATCGGGAATCACAGAAATATCAGGCTTTTCCATCCAGGGAAGCAGTTCGTCAAGACTCTCTTGATGTCGCCCGAGGGCAGTCAATGACAACGCCACCTGCACGTGGGCAATATAAGCTCTTGCCGCCTGACCGGTTGTCTCAAGCCAGGGTATTACAATGGCATAGCTGGCCAGCGCTTGTTCATGGTCTCCTCGCTGTGCCTGGAGAAAACCAAGATTATAGGCAAGAATTAACGGAAGCTGGTCATCAACTGCCAGTGCTGACTTTTCTGCATCCGCAGTCTCAAACGCCTCAATAGCAAGGTCCGTGAGCCCATAAAGCATCAGCGACACGCCCCGGTTGTGCATGAGTTGGACCCGCAGTGCTTTGTCCAGTGAACCGGGAACCTTGGCTAATGCCTGTTCGAATTGGTCAAGAGCGAGTTCAGGTTTACCCTGTCGAATCACCAGATATCCCAGCGCGTTGTGGGCAACCGCCTCAGCCACTGGATCAGAAACGCCTTCAGCCAACAGTACCCGGGTTTCCTCGCAGTGAGGCATGGCTTCGTCCATAACGCCTGCGCGAAGACGAAGTTCACACCCAAGGGCTTCGAGATATAGTCGATTTTCAGGACTCAAACCGGATTGGGCAAGAAGATCAATTTCTTCGACCGCCCGTTTTTGATCTGCCTGACCGATCTTCCTGATTAATGCCAGTAAAACTTCCGGGTTATCCGGCTCTTGAACCCTGCGTGCTTCAAGGGCAGATTTTGTCAGTCCGTGTAATTCAGGAAAATTACTGGCAACAGCAGGCCCGGCAAGCAATCCAAGGAGGATCCCCAGCTGTATGTACCTCGTGAAGAATACTCCTGGAATGCTGCGGATAATCAGGGGGAAATGCCTTATTGACTGCTCATACTGGAATATACAAAAGGGGGGGGCAAATGCATAGCAAATTTCATGATAACAAACCCTCTTCATTGCGAAGAGGGTTTATCAACAATTTTAACTGTTACCAAAGATCGTACTTTTGGACTTCTGCACGACCAACAACCATATGATGCACCTCGTCAGGACCGTCAGCAAACCGCAGGTGTCTTTGATCTGCATACATATCTGCAAGCGGGGTCCACTGGGAAATACCGGCGGCTCCGTGCATCTGAATAGCCTGATCAATGATCAGACAGACTCTTTCAGGTACCATGGCCTTCACGGCACTGACATAAACGCGAGCTTCTTTATTACCCAGCACATCCATCGCCTTGGCCGCCTGAAGAACCATCAGCTTCATGGCGTCTATCTCAATCCGTGCTCTTGAAATGATTTCCAGATTTTTACCGAGTTTTGCGATCGGCTTACCAAAAGCAACCCGGCTGCCTGCACGTTTGACCATCAATTCAAGTGCAACTTCAGCCTTCCCAATAGATCGCATACAATGATGAATACGCCCCGGGCCTAATCGAACCTGGGATATTTCAAAGCCACGACCCTCACCCAGCAGAATATTGTCTTTCGGTACCCGGACATCGGTGAATTTTATATGCATGTGACCACGCGGCGCATGATCCTGACCGAAGACCTGCATCCCCTCCAGAATTTCTACTCCCGGTGTGTCGATAGGAACCAGTATCTGTGATTGTTGGCGGCTTGGCGGCGCATCAGGACTGGTCTTCACCATCGTAATCATGATCTTGCAGCGAGGATCTCCGGCACCGGAGATATAAAATTTCTCACCGTTTATCACCCAATCGTCGCCATCAAGTACTGCCTGGGTACTGATATTTTTGGCATCTGACGATGGTATTCCCGGCTCGGACATGGCGTAGGCTGATCTAATTTCCCCATTAAGAAGGGGTTTTAGCCATTGTTCCTTTTGAGCCTCAGTGCCAACTCGCTCCAACACTTCCATGTTTCCTGTATCGGGTGCGCTACAGTTCAAGGTTTCCGAAGCAAGGGAAAATTTGCCAAGCTCTGAAGCGATATAGGCATAGTCAAGATTTGTCAGCCCCTCGCCAATTTCCGAATCCGGCAGGAAAAAGTTCCAAAGGCCTGAGGACTTCGCTTTTGCTTTTGCACCATCAAGTAACTCAAGCTGACGAGGATGCCAGGACCAACGATCGGTTTTCTCTTTATCCAGGGCAAAAAATTCCTCGGTAATCGGCTCCACATTCTCCTTAATATGTTTTTTAACAGCATCCATCAAAGGCTGAGCTTTCTCTGACATCGCCAGTGTAAACAGATCATTTTTTATATCAGGCATTCACTTATTCTCCCTTACTTGATTAGTTTGGCATCCGGGGTTAAAAATCCAGCTTCACCAATTAAATTAACATACGACCTTTGTTGGCCAAGCACCATCCTTATTAACCGGGTTGATAGATAATCAGAACCGCCGGGTATCTAAATACCGGAGTGTGCCACCGGTTAATCTCTACTATGACTTTCTGACAACAGCAAAATACTCTTCTATTCTTCGCAGGTGACCATCAACATCTGTTTCCCCGGCATTATGAGTCGCAATCGCAATTTTGGTTGCTCCAAGAGCCTCCCATTTATCTGAATGGGACTGCCAGCGTTCCTCTGTACCACCTGCATACTGCGCCTGTGCCTGAATCTGGAACCCATCCCAGCTCTTGCCCGCGAGGTTTCGCTCTTCTTTTAGCTTCATTATTGCGTCAGCTGCTGCACTATTGGCACCCATCAAAGGAATCCAGCCATCACCGAGTCTCGCACAGCGTTTAAGGAGTGCAGGGGCAGCACCACCGAACCATATCGGGATTGGTTCTGACGGTCTTGGATTAATACTGGCCCTGTCTACCCGGTGGAATTCACCGGTATAGTTCAGGGAATCTTCCCCCCATAAGGCTCGAAGTAACTCAACTTGCTCTGCTTGCCTGACACCGCGTCTGGCGAAGTCTACATTCAGCGCCTCATATTCGAGCTTATTCCAGCCGGTACCAACGCCGAGTCTCAATCGATTATTGGAAAGAATAGCCACCTCCGCGGCCTGTTTTGCAACCAACACAGTCTGCCTCTGCGGTAATATCAGGATTGTAGTAACCAGTTCAATTGATTCTGTTATCGCTGCGATAAATGCCAGGGTGGTTAATGGCTCGTGAAATGCGGTGTCCTTGTCGTACACCCCACGATAGCCACCGGGTCTATCAGGGTCAGCACCCACCACATGATCATAGACAAGCAACTGTTTTGCACCCAGAGCTTCAGCCCCCTGGGCAAATGCTTTCATCGCGCCGGGATCAGTCCCAATTTCGTTATGAGGCAGTACTACACCATATTCCATTTCCCTATCACCCTTAATCAATTTGTCACTGCAGTTAATCGTTTGTAACTACAAACAATACAGGAATTCATTGCAACTTCCGAGTTCCCCATCTCGCCTCAACACCCCTTTTCGGTATCGGCAAAAAGAAGGAAAGACCGGTAAAGGGTTGCATTCAACTTCTGTTTTTGTGTTAACTGGATTCACAGAACGAAACAACGGGCAAAATCGAAAATGACTGATCAAGTAGCCTCGCAATCGGCAGTGCAAATGAATGAGATAGGGTTCTACACGCTCGCCGGTGCACCAAAATCCCCCAGGGATTTGATCGCTGAAGTACAAATGGCTGAACAACTGGGAATTGGTTCCTGTTTCATATCGGAACGATTCAACATCAAGGAAATTGCGACTTTGTCAGGGGCCGTCGGTGCCATCTCCAGCAAGATTGGAATAGCGACAGCCGCGACGAATCACAATACGCGACACCCGATAGTGACTGCTGCCTACGCCTCGACTATGCATTTCCTGACAGAGGGAAGATTCAGTCTTGGTCTTGGCAGAGGGATCGATGCGATTTTCAAAGCATTTGGTTTGCCCAAAATCACAACGGCACAGATGGAAGACTTCGCGCAATTAATGCGAAGGCTTCACCATGGTGAGACTATCATTGGCCACAATGGCGCCGCAGGAAAATGGCCGGCGTTGCGGCTGGACCCGGCATTCGATGAACACATTCCCTTGACCCTGACAGCCTTTGGCCCTAATTCCCTTGCGCTGGGTGGCAGGGCTTTCGATGCGGTTGTCTTGCATACATTTTTTACCGATGAAACGACCCGGCGCGTCGTCAAGCAAGTCAAGGTAGCAGCAGAAGAGGCAGGCAGAAATCCGGATCATGTCAGGGTCTGGTCATGCTTTGCAACAATTGGGGATCATCTGCCATATGACGTAAGACTCAAGAAAACCGTCGGTAGAATGTCAACTTATTTGCAAGCCTACGGAGATCTTATGGTTCGAACCAACGACTGGGACCCGCAGGTTCTGAAGAATTTCAGGGCTAACAAATTCGTCGCAAATTTTCAAGGTGCTTTAGATCAAAAAGCGACGACAAAGGAATTGGAATTAGTCGCCGAACTCATCCCGGAGGAGTGGCTCGCGGCCGCAGCGGTCGGTTCACCGGAGAATTGCGTTAATTCGATTCAGCAGCAATTTGACCTTGGTTGTGATGGCGTGATTCTCCATGGTGCGTCACCCACTGAACTGGCGCCGATAATAGATTGCTACCGATCTCAAAGGGATCACAATCGATTTTCTCATCTGCCCGCTAACCCGGCGTTAGCACCGGACTAACCTGCGGTCAGTAGTTTCATCGATTGTAACTCTTCACTCATTTGGGAACTTCGAACTGCCATCGCCATAAACATATTGTTACCCCGCTCCGTCTCGCCAACGATCATTGAAGCAATCACCGCCATAATGAGACCAGCCGGCGCGTAATGCCGATATAGCGCCCACGCATTGTTCCAATTTACATCAACACCACAGCTCTTCAGCACAGCCAGATAGTGCCGCAATAACGCTTCTTCATTCGCTGCACGATCTTCCGGCAGCAGGCTGGTGCCCATAAAATAGCTCACATCATTAAACGCACAACCCAGACTAATCGACTGCCAATCCACGACAGCAAGCGGATAAGGACCACCAAACATCATATTATCAAGGCGATAATCAATATGGATCAAGGTTTTTTCACCCTGATAATTAACATACTCCATCATCTTGTCACCCACATTTCGCACCATCTTGTGGTCCATGCTCGATAGATGACTATGATACTTTTCTAAAAACCCAGTCTGAACCATCTGGTAGATTGATTTGGTAGGGTCAGGCTCATCGGTGGCTCTCTTACCCAAAAGCTCAAACTGCTCCAGTGTTTTGTCACCCCATCTTGGTCCATGCAGTTTCGCCAGTTCTTCGAGGGCGATCGCCGCCTCGTCAACAGAACAACCCTGGATTTGATCACCCTGGGTTCCCGGTGCCAGATCCTCCATGATGATAGCGAAATCATGAGTTTCCGGATTTATATCAGCGTAATGAACAATTGGAACCTGAATTTGAACAGTCGGGGCAAGTTCATTGTAGAAAAAAACCTCTTTGATGTAGTTTTGCAGCTGTATCCCGGTTTGTTTACTGACCGGATCGGTTGAGGGGAATTTCCCCACCACGGTTTCCGGCAGATTGCCCTGGCCCTGGAGTTCGAACCTCACATTCTCTCCCACCTGCCCAGTACCTATACTGGTACTGGTCATACTATCTACACGGCCAGCGATACCGGCATAGTTAAGCACATCCGTGATCCATTCCGGCTTTATGTTTTCTGCATCGTGCATCAGTAGGGGTTTGCTCACGCTTCGACCTCAATCCTAGATTAAAGATCAAACTATAGGGATTATGACAGTGTAAGGGAATGGGCTATTTTAAATTTGGAGGGACCTGGTGGGGTTGGATGAGGTTGGGGTTGAGGAGATTGTTAAGTATTTGGGGATATTGGCTGATAAGGAGTGAAATTGAGGCTGGGATTGGGATTGTTAATACTTTTGGGGCTCTCGCAATTTCGCTTCGCGAGATTGCTGACGCATTTATCATAAAGTCCCCCTTTATTTTAGATCTCGCTTTGCGAGTCGAGAACTGAAGGGTTGGTGTGTTCGTTTGTGGGCTCTCGCAATTTCGCTTCGCGAGATTGCTGACGCATTTATCATAAAGTCCCCCTTTATTTTAGATCTCGCTTTGCGAGATCTAAAAAAAGTTGGTGGACGATGAGGGAATCAATCTCAACGAATTATTCTCCACTCTGCAGGAATGGGAGCTCGTTTTAAAGTAAAAAATATTCGAAGAAAATGAGAGAAAAAGTAAGTAGTTGAGCTATATTATACTTTCATAAAATCAGGTGTACTGACGACTTTGGGATCAAAAATTGGCTCCGGCGAATCCATATCAACCTTGGCCAAATCAGGGTGAGCAGAAACCATAAAACTATCTGTCAAAGGGCTCTCTTCTGTAAGATCTGTGATAGATAAGCCTTCTATAGGATCTGGTGTTCCTTCAATTATTTTTATCTTATCAGAAGAAAGGGCCTCCCCTTCTTCGCTGCCGAGTAATATATCAATATCATCCAGACGATTGAAAACGATACCGTCTTCAAAATCTTCAAGCGTTATTGACCGGCCAGGTATAACATTCCCCATAACATCTTCAAAAACGATCACTGCATCGTTATTATTTGTATAAATACGCGCGCCCCCCACATACTCGTCGACTATAATTTTATCTTCATCAAAACCCCAAAAAATAGATGTTTGAAAATCTGTAATGGTATCGTGGCCTTGACCATCTACATCGTTATACCCCCCTGAATCATCATATTCATTTACAAATACAAAACTATCTTCACCTTGCTTGCCCATAAAAGCATCGTTTGCCAGTGTACTATAGAGAGTATTATCTGTGTCATCGCCCTCTATCACCCGCCCGCTAGGTTCTGAGGCTTTATCACTTGCAACAAAGTCTGTTTCTTTGTTTAGCGCTGTATTTGGTTTTTCATCGACCGCAGGCTGCCCCTTAACCAAAACCTCGTTCACCTTATTGGTGTCTATTCTTTCCTTTGCCTCTAGAGACTCTGCGAGAAAAATGTCTCTTTGATGTGAAGCCTCTGCGATATACTCTACTCTTAGCTCTTCTGGAAGATGATCGATATGATACAACAACCCCTTCTTATCTCTCTGCGCTTCTATAAGAAGTCCTACTCTTTGCTCTTCTGGAATATACTCAATATAGTTTTTTGTATAAAACATTAGCTCATCCGCATACGGAGCCTGTTTCATAGCCTCGACAAGAAGCCCTACTCTTAGCTCTTCTGGAATATGTTCAATATAACGGTCCGCATTTTTTAAAGCTAATTCTGGGCTCTGCTCCATAGCCTCAGTGAGAAGCGCTGCTCTTTGATCTTCTGGAATACACTCAATATAGTCGGACGTATAGTACAATGCCCCACCCGGACTCTGCCCCATAAGCTCTATAAGAAGCTCTGCTCTTTGATCTTCTGGAATATGCTCAATATTGCGGGACGCATTTCTCAAAGCGAAACGCGGATCCTGCCCCATAAGCTCTATAAGAAGCTCTGCTCTTTGCTCTTCTGGGATATGTTCAATATAATTGGATGCGGTTTCCAATGCGATATCCGGAGATTCTTGCTCTATAGCCTCAGTCAGAAGCCCTGCTCTTTGATACTGTGGAATATGTTCAATATACGTGTCCGCGTAATTTAATGCGCCACCCGGACTCTTCTCCATAGCCCCCGTGAGAAGCCCTACTCTTTGGTCTTCTGGAATATGCTCAATATAGTGGTGTGCTTGCCCTAATACGACATCCGGATTCTTCTCCATAGCCTCCGTGAGAAGTCCTGCTCTTTGCTCTTCTGGAATATGCTCAATATATCTGGGTAGATGTCGCACTGCGCTCGCCGAAGATTCACGAACAACTCTTGTGAGAAGCTCTCCTCTTTTCTCTTCTGGAATATGTTCAATATAGTTGGGCACATACTCCAATGCTCGGTCAGGACTCTTTTCCATCTCCTCAACAAGCAACTTTTCCAGCTGACTTTTTGTCAAACTAGTTGCAAAACGTGTAGGATTCCTAAGAATATCTTCTTTTGTTTTTTCTTCTTCCATACTACCCTCAAGAGGATTATATGGCCTCAGTCTTAAGATATGGTAAATAAGGAATTAAAAAAAAGGGGATGAGCAACTGTGATCAACCTAGATCGTTGTAATCATTTATTTTTTGCCCGTATCCAAAGCTCATAAATCCAGATCGCAAACCAATTGCGGAATTCTGCTTCAACTTTGCGTTGGGGTTTTTCTCCAGCTTGCAAAATAGCCGTATCGAAAATTTCCCAAATTAGATGCTCTTCTTCAATAACATCCTTTGCGATCAATAATTTTTTTGCTTGAAAAAACCAGGACGGTAGCGATACAAGGCGGGCGATACCATCAGGACAATTGATGATCTGCGTTTCCCACTCCATATCTGCAAACTCTTCTCGTGTAAAAATCTTTTGCATGCCAATATGGTGCCGCTTTCTTCGGGTAAATGACAAGAAAAAACGATAACCCCCTGATGCAGCTTTAATATTTCGTTTCGTTCCTTATTCTTCTCAGATATGAACCGGTCCGCCCTCTTGCGAACCCTTAATGATCCAACATTCCCATGTTTGTGCCTATTGATAACTTTTTTACTGCCGTGCTTAACTGAGCATTTAAAACCCGTCCTTACTGACGGCAAGATGTGTGCAGGTGTAATACACCTGCACCACTTGGCAAGGGAGACGCTGCGCTCTCCCGTTGCATCCCTCTGGCCTATGGCACTGACGCGCCATTAATATTTGTCGTAGCCCCACCTTTTTATGCTTTAAGCACCATAGGCCGTTTGTTTCCCGGACATATTTCCTGTGCTTGTTATAAAGGGACAATCACAGGCAACCTCTTTACACGGCATATGATCCTAGATCTCGAAAAATTCCTGCCCTACCTCGACGAAACTGCGCTTTCACACGAGGAGAAAGTCGCGTTCATCACAAATCTGTGGAACTACCTGGATGGGTTTCTTACTCAAGATTTGAAACGGCGCGCCATAAAAAGCAGGGGAAGAAGTTCTGTTTCTAATTTACAGAGTCCTGAAAGCGTATTAGATTCAAGTGAGCTTCAGACACAATTTACCCAATCCGCTAACGACAACCAGCGTTTAAACAAAGCAGAAAGTAAATATGGAACGAGTGATTGAACAACCAGCAGTTATCTATTGTCGTGTATCCAGTAAGAAACAAGTTACGGAAGGTCACGGATTAGAATCTCAAGAAACACGCTGCCGTGAATACGCCAAACACAAAGGCTATGACATTATCCAAGTCTTTCACGATGAGGGTATTTCCGGGAGCCTCATAAACCGACCGGGAATGCATGAACTACTCGCTTTTCTCAGCAAGAATAAAAAGATGGAACCTATCGTACTGATCGATGACGTTAGCCGGTTAGCGCGGGGCCTGGAGGCTCACATTCAACTGCGCATGGAGATTTCTGAAGCTGGCGGACACCTTGAAAGCCCTTCTATTGAATTTGGCGATGACTCTGATAGCCGCCTTGTTGAAAATCTGCTGGCAAGCGTATCGCAACACCAACGTCAGAAAAATGCTGAGCAAGTTAGCAACAGAATGCGCGCACGGGCGCTCAATGGCTATTGGGTGAACCCTGCCCCCTGGGGTTACCGGTACGACAAGGTGGCTGGCCATGGTAAACTTCTAGTGCGAGATGAACCAATAGCGCAAATCATTCAAGACGCCCTGGAAGGGTTTGCATCGGGCCGCCTTGAATCACAGGTTGCTGTCCAAGATTTCTTAGAATCTCACGCCGCATTCCCGCGCGGTAAAAATGGCGGCGTTCATCTACAGCGCGTTAAGGCCATGTTACGGCGCGTTCTTTATTCTGGTTACCTCACTATGCCTAACTGGGATATTCACCTTCTGCCGGGCCAGCATGAAGCCCTTATCAGCTATGACACGTTCCAGAAAATACAAGAGCGCCTATCAGCAAAAGAAAAGGCAACGCCGCGCACCAGTAAGCTAGATGAGTTTCCACTCAGAGGGTTTGTCCTCTGCGGAGGGTGCAAAAAGCCTTTAACTTCATGTTGGACAAAGGGTAGAAATCATACCTACCCCTACTATTTGTGCCACCGAAAGGGCTGCTCCGAATACGGCAAGTCTATTCGCCGTGATGAGATCCAAACTAGCTTTGAAACTCTCCTGCGAGATCTAACGCCGAGCAAAGCAACGCTGCAGATGTTTACCCTGATGGGGGAAGAATGGTGGAAACAACATAAATCGCGGCGCGGGACAGATAAAAAGTCACAGCGCGATCAGATCAAAGCCATTGATGCCGATATAAATAAATTGCTCAAGCGCATCCTCGAATCCACCAATGAGCGCATCATTTCGACCTATGAAAGCAAGATTGAAGAACTTGAAGAGGAAAAGACAAGATTAGCTGAAACCGTTTCCATGGCAAAGGTTTCTACAGGGGACTTCGAAGACAGCTTTAGAACCGCCCTCTCATTTCTTGAAAGCCCCTATAAACTCTGGGCTTCAGAAGAAGTGGAGACCAAGAGACTAGCACTAAACTTAGCTTTTTCGCAGAAACTCCCCTACCACCGAACGGAGGGGTTTAGAACCCCCTCTATCTCTTTGCCACTAAGGCTTTGCGGTGATTTAAATAGGGGGAAATCCTTGTTGGTGGGCCTGGAAGGACTTGAACCTTCGACCTGCCGATTATGAGTCGGACGCTCTAACCAACTGAGCTACAGGCCCAAAAAGAGGGGCTAGACAATAAGATTAAGAGGTTTCGTCGAGGAAACTCTTAAGGTGATCCGAACGTGTAGGGTGGCGAAGTTTTCGAAGTGCCTTGGCTTCAATCTGACGGATGCGTTCCCGGGTTACATCAAACTGCTTTCCAACTTCTTCCAGCGTGTGATCAGTATTCATATCAATACCAAATCGCATTCTCAGAACTTTTGCTTCCCGTACCGTCAAACCTGAGAGGATACCGCGTGTCGCTTCCTTCAAACCTTCATCTGTTGCGGTATCTACCGGTGATCCAACAGCACCACCTTCGCCCAGATTGTTGTTTGAATCAAGGAAATCTCCCAGATGTGAATCCTCATCATCCCCTATCGGCGTTTCGGTAGAAATAGGTTCTTTCGCAATCTTCAGCACACGTCGGACCTTATCCTCGGGCATTTCCATTCGGTGGCCGAGTTCCTCCGGTGTTGGTTCGCGTCCCATTTCCTGCAGCATCTGCCGGGAAATCCGAGAAAGCTTATTTATTGTTTCGATCATGTGCACTGGTATACGTATTGTTCTTGCCTGGTCGGCGATAGATCGAGTAATTGCCTGTCGAATCCACCAGGTAGCATAGGTCGAGAATTTGTAACCGCGACGGTATTCAAATTTATCAACAGCTTTCATTAATCCGATATTGCCTTCCTGGATAAGGTCAAGAAATTGCAATCCACGATTGGTGTATTTTTTGGCAATAGAAATTACCAGTCGTAGATTTGCTTCGACCATTTCTTTCTTGGCACGCCTTGCCTTTGCTTCACCAATGGACATGCGTCGATTGATATCTTTAATATCAATGATGGCAAGTCCACAACTTTTTGAAGCTTGTCGGATACGCTTTTGTGCCCGGACAATCTCGTCTTCATATTTCTTCAGGCCTTCATGGCCATCTTTAATCTGTTTCTGCACCCATGAGGTATCATCTTCCTGACCGGTGAACTGCTCAAGAAAAGCCTTGCGTGGCATTCTGCCCTTCCGCACGCACATCTGCATGGCAAGTCTTTCATGGTGCCTGACCTGGGCATGTGTGCTTCGAGCCATCTTAACGATGACATCGTATAATTTTGGAACCAATTTGAAGAATTGAAACGAATCACCCAGGGCAGCCAGTTCCTTTTCAGCTTGAGGCGTGCCACGACCATGTTTTTTGATCGCTCTCTCGGTCTTGGCGAGCTGGTTTCTCAGAATTTCAAATCGCTCAGCAGCTTTTATTGGGTCCGGCCCTTTTTCCTCTTCTTCTTCATCTTCGTCTTTTTCTTTGACCTCTCCCGGGACAACCTGGGCGGCGGGCATAACGTTTTCTTCAGGATCAAGAAATCCGATCAACATATCAGTCAGGTGGGACTCTTCTTCCTGTGATCGGTCATAGGCGGCGAGTACATGCTCAACAGTGCCTGGAAAGCTTGCCAGCGCATGTAAAACGTCACGAATCCCCTCTTCGATACGCTTGGCGATAACAATTTCACCCTCACGGGTTAAGAGTTCAACTGTCCCCATTTCACGCATATACATACGCACCGGGTCACTCGTTCGCCCTGCCTCATTTTCGACCGCTACCAGCACTGCCGCGGCTTCTTCAGCAGCAAGTTCATCGGTCACATCACCTTCAGCCATCAGATCATCGCTTTCCGGTGCCGTTTCATGAACAGCAATACCCATGTCGTTGATCATGCTGATGATATCTTCGATCTGTTCCGGATCAGATATCTCATCAGGCAAATGGTCATTGACCTCCGCATAAGTTAAGTATCCCTGCTCTCTACCTCGGCTAATTAAATCTTTAAGCCGGGATTGCTGATTCTGGGCGAGTCCGCTACTGGTCATAGGCTTCCTTCGAAACTTTCATGGGGAAAAGGAGCCGCACATTATAACCAGTGGATATTGATCATTCCACTCCAAGTTTCCTACCGCTGGTATCTATTTGCGATCTTGATGGGGACACAATTGTTGAAACTATCGGCAATAGAGTGCTTGTACCGAGGTAACTTTTTACGGACGAGGAGAGCAGTTAACCTTACTTGTTCTTGTGGGATTCCAGATAACTCAACCGCTCCTCGGGAGTCCACTCTGCAATTGGTTTGGCGTGCAAGGTTTTTCTAACCTGTTGAAAAGACTCAACTTCTATAATTTTTATTAACTTGCGAATGATGCCCTGGTATTCACCTGGCAACTCGGAAACATCCAGTAGTTGTTCTTTCTCGGCGAGGCTTTTTAATATCGGGAATTCGGGTCGATCCTGGTATGAAGCGAGCAACACAACAGGTGTGGCAATATCCCGCGCCAGAATTGAATGAACAAGATCAACCAATAGCTGACAGCCAGGTGCATTTTCCAGCTGGGAGTACAATTTCTCATCTATATCTCCCGCCAGATCTGGCTGTCTCAGCAATATTCCAATCGCGTCTTCCCCGAGGGCAATCATTTCACGGGAAACGGGCATCCCAAATGAAAATGACGGGTCTTCGTCCATAAACTCTGCTGCGGACATCATCTCGGCGTACTCATCGTCGCTATCGTGGCTTTGGTGCGAACCTGCCTCAAATTGTCCATCCGGATGTACGCTATGGCTTTGCATATTATCCCCGGGTTCGGATCTATTTTTTTTGCCGATTGCGACTGCACTTCTCACCGCTGGATTAGCGGCACTGTGAGTCTGCGAAATCGTAATCAACTTGTCCGTCGAAAGGCCGGTGAGTTCTGCTAATTTAGCTATCACCAATTGTTTAAAAACACCTTCAGGAATTTTTTGGATTAATGGCATAGCGAGTTGGGAAAGTGTCGCCTTTCCTTCCATCGACTCCATTTCAAGGCCCTCTTGCAGATGATCAAACAGGAAGTCTGCCAGATGGGGCGCCTGGTTCATTCGCCACTCAAACTTGTCTTTGCCCTCTTCACGGACCAGAGTGTCTGGATCCTCACCCTCTGGCAGGAACAAAAAACGGGCGCTACGGCCATCCCGCATGAACGGCAAACTCTCCTGTAATGCTTTCCATGCAGCATTTCGACCGGCTTTGTCACCGTCAAACGAGAAGACTAACTTCGACACTGTTCGAAATAATCGATCCAGGTGATCACTGCTGGTTGCAGTACCGAGCGTGGCTACCGCATAGTTAATACCTTCCTGCGCCAGGGCGACCACATCCATATAGCCTTCGACGACGATCAGTTGGTCGAGTTTTCGATTCCTGCGGCGACTCTCATAGAGACCATACAATTCCCGCCCCTTATGAAATACAGGGGTTTCCGGCGAATTGAGGTACTTGGGTTTTCCATCCCCGATAATGCGCCCGCCAAAGGCGATCACTCGACCTCGAATGTCCCTGATAGGGAACATCACACGATCCCGGAACCTGTCGTAGGTCTTCCCTTCTTCCGGGTTATCAATCAGCATCCCGGATTCGATTAACAGGTCTCGTTCATGGTTAGTCCTGGCCAGTGCCCCCATCAGGTTGTCCCAACCGGGAGGTGCATACCCAAGCTGAAAATCACGGGCAATCTCTCCCGTGAGACCTCTGTGTTTGAGATAATTTACTGCGGTATCCCGGGATTCATGTTGACGGAGAAAGCTTTGATACAGCGCGGACGCCTGCTCCAGGATCTCGTAAATTGACTTCCGCTTCTGAAGCCGTTCAGAGGTGCCTGGAGGACTGGAGCTGGGCACTTCCAATCCGACCTTGGCGGCAAGGGACTCAACCGCCGCGACAAAATCCATCCGTTCAAATTCCATCAGGAATTTCAGTGCACTACCGGAGGCCTGACAGCCAAAACAATAATAAAATTGTTTTTCCTGGTTAACGCTGAACGAGGGGCTTTTTTCCGTATGGAAAGGGCAAAGGCCGGTATGGTTCTGACCTGTTTTTTTTAAAGTAACACGACTTCCGATCACATCTACAATATCTGTGCGGGAGAGGACATCATCTATGAAATCAGGTGGGATCACGTTGTACTTTTACCAGCTCTGGTTTACAACAGAATGTCATCTGGTTGTATCGAAAACAAGCTATGTAAGCGCTCACAAACCCAAAGAATACTACTTTTACAACAGAACTTCTGTTGAGACGCGCTAGGTAAGCAGGCTTTTTACCTGGGCACTGACTGCACCCATATCGGCACGACCCTGGATTTGAGGACGCAGTATTGCCATGACCTGGCCCATATCTTTCATTGAACTTGCTTCGGAATCTGCAACTGCTTTGGTTACAAGATCTTCAAGTTCATCTGCAGTGAGGGCGGTCGGCAAAAATTCTTTGATCAGTTCAATTTCAAAAGCTTCCTGGGCAACCAAATCGTCCCGACCCGCGGCTTCATATTGGGTCAAAGAGTCTTTTCGCTGTTTTGTCATCTTGTCCAGGATTGCCAGCACTCGAACGTCATCTAACTCAATTCGTTCATCAACTTCTACTTTTTTTAACTCGGACATCACCAGTCGCAGCACACCCAGGCGTTGTTTTTCCCTGGCACGCATTGCATCCTTCACCGCACTTTCAATTCTTGGCTTTATAGTGGAAGTTGTCATAATATTTCCAACCTGGTTCTGTGAATGGATAAGGTAAATTCTAAAGGTTGCGCACGACAATTGAACCGTTCAACAGTCAAGTTCGCTAGAATCTTGATCATTGGGTCAATGACAACAGATCGGATGTTCTGGAAAAAGATACACCGGGGAGAATACTGAAGAAACAGCAGCGACTATGAGCTCCTTGACGAAGCTCAAATGCTGAAATCTTTAATCTAGTATAAACGTTCCATACGACGAGACTCACGCTGAACTTTCTTCGCATGTCTCTTCACGGCAGCAGCAGCTTTGCGCTTTCGAACCGATGTAGGCTTTTCATAGAATTCACGACGTCTAACTTCAGCCAGAATACCGGCTTTTTCACACGAACGTTTAAATCGTCGTAACGCCACATCAAATGGCTCATTTTCTTTAACTTTTACAAATGGCATACCTGTCCATACACTCCTTTCCGAAGGGCGTGCATTCTAACGGCAACCGGGGGCAATTGCAAAGCAGTTAATTAGCCATTTGCACTCGCTCACCCCCATATTGGAACCGATACGATTCTCTGGTCCCAACCCCGGACAAAAGCCAGAAATACAAGGGTAGACAGGGATGAATCACGGGATTATCTCGCCCAAAATCAGTAGGATGCGGGTTTTGGGTCGCTAAACTGCGCCCCGTACATTTTTGTCGGATTAACAAGGAAAGAAAATTAGCGTGAGAGTAATTGGTATTGAGAGTTCCTGCGATGAAACCGGGGTCGCGATCTATGACAGCCAGCAAGGGTTAATGGCAGACTTACTCTATAGCCAGGTGGATCTGCATGCGGAATATGGCGGTGTTGTGCCAGAACTCGCCTCGCGGGATCATATCCGTAAAACTTTGCCTATGATCAAGCAGGCTTTGGCAGAGAGTCATTCGGACCAGACAAATATCGACGGGATTGCCTACACGGCGGGTCCGGGACTGGTGGGTGCATTGTTAGTGGGTGCCAGTGTCGCAAAATCACTGGCATTTGCCTGGGACATTCCTGCTATTGGTGTCCACCATATGGAAGGTCACTTACTGGCTGCAATGCTCAGTGAAAATCCACCGGAATACCCATTCATCGCGCTGCTTGTTTCCGGTGGACATACCCAACTCTTGAGTTGTCACGGCCTCGGCCAGTATGAACTTCTTGGTGAATCCCTGGACGATGCTGCTGGAGAAGCTTTTGACAAAGTGGCAAAGATGCTCGACTTACCCTACCCGGGTGGACCACAGGTCGCGCGTATGGCCCTGGATGGAGACCCGGATCGTTACCGATTTCCACGCCCCATGACGGACAGACCGGGCCTGGATTTTAGTTTTAGTGGTCTTAAGACATTCACAATGAACACCCTGAATGACATTGACAATCCCACCAACCAGGACAAGTCGGATATCGCACTTGCGTTTCAAACTGCCGTTGTGGAAACAATCCGAATCAAGTGTCAGCGGGCTATCAATCAGACGGGACTGACTCGTCTGGTACTCGCCGGTGGTGTGAGTGCAAATACCGAACTCAGGGGGAGATTGGAAGAATTGGGTAAGAAGCACCGGGTAAACATTTACTATCCGGAACTCAAACTCTGCACCGACAATGGTGCAATGATTGCTTTTGCCGGGCTTCAACGCCTGGAACATGGTCATTCAGAGGACTTATCGATTGTCGTCAAGCCCAGGTGGCCTATGACGGAACTCAGTTAATCCAATTGACGAACGGGAAACAACATTAGATGAACAAAGACACCATCTTTATTCACGGGCTTGAGATTAAAACAGTCATCGGGGTCTATGAGCACGAACGACACATCAGGCAAACAGTATTGCTGGACCTGGACATGACGCTGTCTACCCGTGCTGCAGCAAATAGCGAAGATCTACGTTATACGGTCGACTACGCCTCTGTGTCGTCACGACTGACAGCCTATGTTGAATCAACAGACTATCAGTTGATCGAATCCCTTGCAGAACAGGTAACCGGGCTAGTCCTTCGCGAGTTTGCCGTCGAAGAAGTCCGACTCAAGCTATCCAAGCCTGGTGCAGTTAAAAATGCTGCGAATGTCGGAATTGTTCTGACTCGATCACGGCAATAGCGCCAGAAAATTTTGTTTGCCGTAGCCGTTTTTTCACGCTGCATTCATCTCAATAAGGTTCGTTAGCGCCAACTCATACAGATCTGTTCGTTAAATCTGACCTCGAACTTTAATCGTCACCCGAGAATAAGTCCTGACTTGCTTTGGTCGGTGTCCTTACTGACAACTTGACTAAACCAGGTTGATATCGAACCTTGGAAATCCAGTTAGGCTCATTCCCCATCAAAGCAATCCGGTTCTCCACAGGCCCACAGGCATTGGCTGAATCAAACACATTTTGTTTATCTCGCTGATTGCCTGAGTCATCAAGATCCAGATCAATTCGATAGAGCGGGAACCGTGCGTTGCGCTCTGACAGGTCACTAGATTCAGTTGGATTATGATAAAAATTCGAAGCGGGCATGGTTACCATAAAATAAATGCTTCCTTCATCATCGTAGGCAAATTGCTGGTCTTCCGGTAACAAAATCCCCTGTGGGTTCTCGTCATAATTTTTTAGATCCTGGAAAGCAACTTCATCAACCTCCGCCACCTCTTCCTCATCGTCGCGCTGCGATGCAGCGGTAGATCGTGAACTGGATGCTGCGGCAGTTTCACCAGCACTGGCTGTGGCATTGATCGAGTTCTGCAAACTACCGACATCAAAGGCCGAATCAACATCAAAATCGAAGTTCAGCGTCGATGCTAACGCTGTCAAATCACTCGAACCCGGAGTCAGCAGGGTTGAAAGGCTATCAGCAACGCCACTCGGAATTGAATTCAATATTGCAGATGTACCGATATCGTCAGAGAAAAACGAACCTGAATCGAGACCATAAAAAATACCTGCATCAGCCCGTTGAACAAAGTTTTGTCCTGCAGTTGCATCACCCACACTGGCAGTCGGTGCCAGGAAAGAAATGGACTTGCCGGATCGAATATCAGGGATAGCACCCGCATCACCAAAGGTTATGGCATCATTTACCCGGGTAAAATTTGACATCACCTCAGGGTCGGCATTCCTTATCACCAGCGTGACATTATCTGTGGCTGCCAATGATGACAGGTTAATTGATTTTTCTGTTGATATTGTTAAGGCACCACCTGACTGAATCAAGGTGTTTTTAGCCTGAGTCAAGCCCCCTGTAGCTGCCAGAGCTACGAAATTCCCACCCGATGTAATATTCTGGTTAAAGAGCAAGTCACCATCCTTGGCCAGCACGTTTATCGCACCGGTGGAAGCAGCCAAAGATTCCACGGCAATCCCTTTGCCTGCGGCAATATCAAGCCTGGTAGTTGCATCGATTGCATTCATCGCCCTGACAGCATCAGTAGTGCTCACAACGGTTACGGACCCGGCGTTCGCCGAAACATTACCTCCCAACAAAATAGCTGCCCGGGCCCGAACATCAACGCTGGCAGCTGAAATAGCCGCTGTATTCAACGAACCATTAGCACTATTTAAGTTCACGCTACCTGCTGTCGCAAGAATGTCTCCTTGCACAGCAAGGTTTTCCGCTGCAGCAATCGATATACTATTTCCCGCTGAAATAGCCTGGGTCTGAATGGCAGCATTGACAGAACTTAAAGTTATGCTCCCCGCTGTTGCGGTGACCTGGTTCTTCAACTCAATACTACCGTCGGTTGTAATCTGAACATCACCAATTGAATCTCTTATCACACCGGAACCAACCACACTGCCAGTCGCCGTAACGCTAACGGTATTTCCGGCAACAAAAATATTTGCCAGAAACACATCAGCCGCATCGGTCACTGTAAAGGAGTTAATTTCCTGACCTTCCGTAAAATGGCCGACAGAAATATCGCCGACACCTGCGGTAAGCGTCAAACTACTCAAATCAGAAGGAGTTTCGCTTTGAATACCACCCAGCAACTCACCCGATGCGACAAGATTTATATTGGCTCCGGCAGCAGCGCCGCCAGCAGTTGTATCAATCAGCGTATCACCCGCAATCTGAAGCAATCCTGTTGCTGCAGTTGCGTTACCGTCACTATCAACTCCACTTATAGAGATAGTCCCGTTGGATGTCATTAATGTTGTAGCCGTTCCTGTTTGCCCCAGCACAACATCGGGCGAATTAATAACAAAAACACCATCTAACTTTGTTGGAACCGCGCCGATTAAACGTTGCGTGATACTCGATCGAATTTGAACACCAGCGCCTTCAGTTGCAGCCGTTGTAATTCTCAAGCCACCAAATTGATTCTGGCTGCCTGTTTCAAACAGAACATTGTCAGCTTCAATCAGACCCTGTTGATCAACTGTAGTCGTAGCATTCTCTGCAAAAACCAGACTATTGCCAGCGGCAAGACCAATCGTAAAATCACCGGTCGCTTTAACACCTTCAACATGGGTGTCAGAAATCAAATCCAGGTTAATTGTATTAGCTTCCAGATTTACCCTGCCCAAACTCACATCCGGCCCGTTCAGGTTGATCTGCGAATTGATGCCGGTAGCGTTTAGAACAGCAAGCCCCTGCACCCCGACATTTCCACCGGATTCATCTGCAATGGAACCAACCGCAGTGAGGTTAAGGGATTCAGAATTTATACTGCCAAGATTTGCACTGCTATCGAGTACCAGTCGGGCATTGCCATTTGGACTGGATAAGTTCAATGTCCCAAGATCGACAACCTCCAGGGGTCCGGCGCCAATCGAAATTGTTGTACCGGCCGTCAAACTAACCAGATTTGAAACATTGATATTTGACGTTGGTGCACTTTCAATTGCACCGGTGAGTGAAGTCAGTGTCAGCGTGTTCGCCGTTATGGAATCGATGAGCAGTGAACTGTTTTCAGCCACACTTGCTGTATGGGCAGTTAGACTAAGCTCACCAAAATTATTGTTAGAGGCACTTAAATCTAATACACCATCTGCCTCGTTAACTGAAATATTGAAATCGTTAGTTCCGAGGTTGATATCTGCATCGGCCAAGGACTCGATATTGCCATTGATTGAACTTATTTCGACCCCGGCGGTGGAGATTAAACCCGCGATGGTCACATCATCATTTTGAGCTACTTCAAGACTTGCCCCAGAGAGACTAATAGCACCGATCTGTGTCACTTGCCCTGAGGCAAGAATAATGTCTCCTGCACTGGTTACCTGAAGCAATCCCCCTACAGTGACAGAACCGGTGTTGCTTTGTAGCACTCGACCTACCGACCCTAATATGAACCGATCAACGACCGAGATATTTTCAAGACTGGTCTGCCCGCTATTTTGAATCGTTGCAATTCTTGCATCCAGATTCAGTGTACTGAATTCATTTTCAATACTGGTGAGTGAGACAGACCCGGCACCATCATCAGCATTCAGTGTGAGAACTCCACCCACTTCGATGATATCAGTTCCGGCAATATCCCCACCAATCGTTCTGACTGAAAGATCTGAATCAACATCAGTGACAGCCAGCGTAGTCAGACCTCTACCAACAATGTCGGCATTCCCGGCAAATATGGAAAGCCCACCTTTAAATTCATTATTGGAACCTTGCAGATTAAGGTTCGCATCCTGATTACCGGATGTTATCTCTGTCAAACCGGCGATATCCAGAGTCGACAAGGCTGTTTGGGTAACAGGTCCTGAAGTTTTTAACGTGAAGCCCCCGGTCGTCTTGATATTGCCCAATTCGGTACTGGTCGCAGAATCAACCAACTCGACGAAGGCTCCATCAACATTGATGGTTCCAAACTCAAATCTATTGCCTGACTCACCATTTAATATAATATCTTTCCCTGCAGTTAAACTGGTCTGGTTCGTCGCTGTCACACTAATGCCCGTTAGGGCACCAATACTGCCTTCATTATTTGTTATATCAAGACTGGAAGCGGTAATCGAACCCAGTATCGTGGAACCATCAGCACCGTCGGTTTCAATCAGCGTCACTGCAGCATTTTCAGCAGCAAAGGAAATGCTACCAAAAGCATTTCCAACCTGAGTCAACTCAACGAGATCACCGGTTGCATTAAAACTTGCATGGCCCGTCGTCTGGATCATCGAACCCGAATTTTGGCTTATCGAGGTTCCTGTAACGTCGAACATGGTGGCCTGGATTCTATCCAGGACAACTGCGCCTGATTGAGCCAGCACTACATTGGCGCCCAGTAACTCCACCAGAGCAAATTCATTAGCAGGATCATTCAGGAATATATTCGATGCGCCAGAATTTGCGCTGATAGATAAGCTGTCAGCTACCCTGCTTGGCTCTTCCGCTGCGAGATCCTGGTCGACATTGCCACCGGTCTGAAGAATGAGTGAGTCAACATTCAAACCCGAAATAGTCAGATCATTCAACTCGGCAATCGTGACCGAACCCGCGGTTACAACTAACGAATCAAAATCATTTGCGCCATTTGCCAGAACCACATCTCCCACACCTTCATCCGAGATCAGGTTAGTCAAACCAGCAACATTTACCCCCTCGGGTGAATCGGTTTGAGTTATGTCTCCGCCAGAATCTATCGTCAGGTTCGCGGCATCAATACTCACTATGTGCGTCGCATTGACTTCCCGTAGGCTTACGTTATCACCAATAACGGAAACACTGCCAAAACGGATCGAGCTACCCTCGCTAGCAACGGTCACGTCAGTGCCGGCAATAAAGCTGGCATTGTTTGTAACTGTAATCGTCGCACCCGGGATATCCTGAATAGATTTATCACCGCTTATGGTGAGGGAATCGGCAATTACACCTGCAAGTTCAATATTCTCTGAAGACTGAACCCGGACATCAGTCCCCATACCGGCCAGGGTAAGTGCCCCAAACTTGCTTAAAGCAGAATCAAGAAATATTCCGCCGGTCGCCTCAAAGGAAGTCGCACCGGAGGAAATTACTGTGCCATTGTCAGTTATCTGACCCGTGGTGTTAATTGACAATGCCGACACGTTAATGTTGTTCAGCACAGTATCCGAAGCATCACGAATTGTTACCAGACCAGCAGCTTCGACTCCAATACCGCCAAAGCTGTTACCAACTTCATCGAGCGTAACAGTATTTGAACCCGCATTTAGCAAAATATTTCCGGAAACAATTATCTCGGAGTTAACAGAATCCGTAATTGCACCCTCGGCAATGAGAGTGAGTGAACTGGCTATCGCGTTTGTCAACAGGATATCGCTGTCTTCACTAAACAGGACATTGCCATTTGGCGCAATCAATTCGACAGACGCAAAATCCAGACTATCTGACTCATTGTCTCCAAGTGTAATATTGGTATTCGGTGCTGCGGTAATGTCAGCGATTCCGATTGTCAGCTTGGAGCCTGCCACATCGGAAACACTACCCATCGCGTTCAAACTAAAGGATGTACCTGCCTCGATTTCATCCAGGGAAGTGCTATTGGACTCGACCAGTCTCACTACCAATCCAAATATATTTAGTGTACCAAAGCTGTTGGCGCTATTTTCAAGCGAGATTGTACGGCTGCCACCGTTAGCACGAAATGTCGTAACATCAGCAACTTCAACCGGGCCACTGGACTGAATATTTCCCCCGGAAGTGAAATTTAGAGTAGCTGCAGAAATACCCATAATCGATGAACCATCAGCTTCTACAAAGCTGATGTCGCCACCAGTTAGCTGGACACCACCAAAAGTATTATTTGAACCGGTTAGCTGGATGTCATTTGTACCGGCATAAAACTCTGCAGTACCGGTTACTGCGATAGATGCTGAAGATGCTTGTGTGATGCTCCCACCCGAGTTTAACACCAGCGACCCGGCAGCTATGTTCTCTAATCTGGAAGCCCCAACCTGCGTAAGAGAAATAACATCACCTACAAGTTCGATATCAGTGAAATTGTTAGCAATCCCATTCAATGTAATATCGTTTGCGGCACTATTCAGTAACAGCAAGTCTCCTACGCTTATTTCCGAGTCTGCGGACTGTGAAATATCACCAGCAGAAACAAGTGATAGCCTGTCAACGGTGATAATTCCAAGTTCACTGCCATCAACCTCGGACAAGGAAACATTATCACCAAGCACATTGATGACCCCAAAATTATTTCCCGCTGAATCCAGGGTAATATTGTTATTTCCTGCATTCAATACAATGTCATTTGTCACTGAAATTGAGCCAAGTCCAGAATCAGTGATGTCCCCACTGGCAACCGCGGAGAAGTCTGTAGCGGAAATTTGATCCAGCTCTATTGAATTTCGTTCTGTAAAACTGACAACGGCACCGGTTAAATCGACACTCAGAAAAGAATTATTCGACGCTGACAGATCAATGTTGGCACTACCCCCTGCAGCACTGATT
>Ga0206123_10000625_pt1 | contig 34589 bp, 47 predicted proteins | sample Helgoland_Spring_2_FD_160086 | JGI IMG/M metagenome (GOLD analysis project Ga0206123, IMG submission 160086) | Pelagic subsurface seawater microbial communities from Kabeltonne, Helgoland, North Sea - Helgoland_Spring_Bloom_20160316_1 | ecosystem: Environmental > Aquatic > Marine > Epipelagic ...
TTCGAGTATTTTGTGAAGCATATCTTTAATGTCGCGAATTTCTCTGTCGTGCGCCCCACGAACAATGTCTGCTTGATTTTGCAAAACAGCAAGCTGCGTACTATGAGCCTGTTGACGTTGATACATTAACGAAACTACTACCGCAATAGGAGCAATTATCCAGCGCATTGCCGCTTCAAAAATATCCATTTCTACAACCTTTGATTTCGCATTAATTTAGCAGCTTTTGACACATCTGCATCGTAGGCTTTTTTGCAATGATCGGCTTCTAAAGGCGAAGCCAGCCAATCAATACTGATACGAATTTTATTCCAAAGCCAAACATTCTGCATCCTATACGCTCTACCTGATATAGACTCATTAGGGTTTTGGCTTAACAGCAATACAACATTCAACCATTGACTTGTCGCGTCACCGACCCTAATCAAATAATTTACTATTACTGTCATTATTAATTTTCTCCCCAAGGAACTCCAGAGCCGCGAGTGGGGTTGGCTTTCTCAGCAATCTGCGCGTCAATAGACGCCTCGATGTCTGCGGTAGTAACCTTATCGACAGGTGGTGGCGCCTCTCCATCAGCTTCTAGCGTATTGTCAATTGCTATTGGCTCAGGCGCTCGATTCATCTCGTCAGTTACCCAAGACAGGACAGCAGTCTTGTCTAAAGCATCCCATGCTATAAAATTGTCAGGGTTAGGTTCGGGCAATAATTGAGTGCCGTACACAGAGCCTTTGTTACCGTTTTCATCTTCCCTAGACGCTCGCCAATGCGCTACAGTGACGACGTTGGACAAGCCGTTCAATGACACTTGATAGTCTAGCCCTGCTATTTCCCATTGGTATTCCATGTTATGCTCCTTAAAATTGAATTTTTATAAAGTTTCCGCAATTTGGAACAAAGCATCCATTTCGTATTCCGTCATACCTAAAGCGGGAATCATTGCTAGAACCCAAGGTGATAATCTTTCTACCGTAGACGCATACTGCCACTCAATGCTAATGGTGGTCTTGTCAGGTTCAGGCATTGAAGCTATAGAGCTATCTACTAACTCAAGCTTCCCAGCCTGGGATAGCGCAAGCCTTGCTTGTCGCATACTAACAACCATGCCTACTCGTATTTCTTCAGCAGTATAATTTCTGCCTGTGTATGTTTGCGTCCATACTCCATCTATTTCTTCAATTGGCCCCGGAGTAACAATATCAAAAGCAGGTTTATCTCCATCGACTAAAGGGTATACATTGTATTCAACTAATGAAGCCTCACTGGGTGTCGATGGAAAAGAAACATTAGGGTTCTCAGCACGAAGGCTATTAAGAGAATATTCTGAAGGAACCCCGTTTGTTAATTTAACGTATTTCATAGTTTTTCCTTTTAAAACAAATTATGATATTAACAGTGATGCCATTATCAGTAAGCCATTGCTCCCACCATCCCCAAAACTCATACTTGTGGCGGTATTGCTATCTGCTTCGTAGGCTTTTGCTGCCATGTATCTATTACCACTTCTAGTACCGGAGCCATTTAACACAATGTTTGAGCCTACCCAAACATCTTCGTTTGGAGTAGAAGTCCAGTCAGTAACTGCATTACCATTAATAAAGCCACCAACTACCAAACATGCTTGGCCCCGTGTAGGGAAGACGTTGACAAGAGAACCAGAAAGCTCTTCATCATTTTTAGCGCCTACAGTTTGTTCTATACTGATTGTAGCTTGATTGTTAATATTATAAACAAGCAAAGTCGCAACAGTCGAAGCAGACACGTTTCCTTCTGGGTCTATGATAGTTGTTTCTGACCCTGACAGTATTTTGTAAGCAAGAACGCCTCCATAGTCAGTACTTACATTTTCCGTTCTTATTTCAGTAAACCCAGATGGAACTTCGTTATAAAATTTATTACCTGCGCCCCACCATATTGCCAAGTCACCTGTTTCCGCGGCTGCAGGAACTACTAAACCTGATCCGTTAGTAGTAGCAGTTGTAGTTATAGCTGCTCTATAACTTAACAAGGCAGAGCCTCCTGATCCCCTTAATAACGTATTACGCAGCACCAGAAAATACTCCATATAAAACATTATTTACTTTCCACAAAGAAATAATATTATATCCTGTTAATTTTAATACAGGAGTGTCTCCACCAGCCCAAGAAATAGAGGGCCATGTAACCGTAAAGGCACTACCGTCATTAATCATAAGCGTGACATATTCTCCGTTACTTAGCGACTCAGTAAACGTAGTATTTGCAGCTAGTGTTTTATATTGAATAGTCCCGTTAGCAGGATCAATAACTGTTCCTAATAATTCATACTCTTTTTCTTGTATCTCACCGTTAATAACAAGACTAGAAGGATTAGAGCCTACTTCAATAACAACACCACCAGAATCTTCTGTGTACAGACGCTTATTAGTCAGGTCTAACGCTGGTTCACCCGCTATAAGATCTGCTGGTAGTGGAACACCAGATCCGTTTTTAAGTTTAATTACTGCCATTGTAATGTCCTTTAACTAAATGAGTATTGATCGAGGCGAGTATTTATACTAGAACTCCACTGTGAAGTTATTGTCGTGCCTCCAATATCTAAAGCTGAATAAAAATAACCCGCCCTATTGTTGTTAGTGCTTGCATCCAAAGTCACTGCATTGGGGGATGTAGTTGGAGTTCTAGGCCCCCCCACAAAATAATGGTTTAAAAAAACATCTACTGTACCGTCATTTGCTGCACAAGTTACGGATGGAGCGGCATCAGAAAAAAACGCTCCGCTATGACCAACAAAACTTAACGAAAGAGACGTTTTAACCAAATACATTAGCCCAACATATCCAACATTGCCGCCGCTTATACTGAGATTGCCGCTTTCGTTTCCTGTTGCTGTTTTATGATAAGAAAATTCATGAGTGCTGTTAGAATCGCTAGTCCATCCGCTAGGAACAGTTGCCGTATTACCTGATCTTGATCCAACAACAATTAAATAATCACCTGCCTGTATGTTTGAAGGATAGGGAATGCTCATAGTGGCGCTAGAGCCAGAGGCTACGGTGCCGTGTGTTAACGTCAACGGATCAGGAATTCTAAACCCCGCCGCATTTCTTGCTGAAACACCCCCCGGAGGAAACGCAATTAACGTACCAATTTTTGCATCGGGTAAACCCCATCCAATAGTAAGCTGGCTTGCTTCATCAGGTGAACTAACACCTAATCTGTAAAGCTGTCCGTTTGACCCGCCGCCTCTTCCGTCATCTACGGCAATGGTGTATCCAGTAGGCGCAGTAGCAATTGAATCACTGTCATCGTCCGTGCAAGTAAGAATTATAAAAACTGAATTAGCGGCTGCGGAAACTAACGGCCCTGCCTGAGCATTTATCCCACCCGAATTACTAATAACCGAACTTGTTTGAATGCCTGATGCGTCTACATTTCTATACGCTGTAGCCGTTAATGCATCTATAGTGTCATCGAGGTCTATTGAAGTATCTGGAGTTGCTCCCATAACTTTGTATAAAAAACCATACTCAATACTGTTTTGAGCGCCGGTTGATATTGTTGTCCATCCTGAACTTGTTACGACGACCTCGCTATTGTCATCAGAAAGTGCAACAACAACAACATCACCTTCTGCTAATCCAGTTATTCCTGTAAGACTTAAAGAGCTAGCACCGTTAGTTGATGTCGCGCCAACGTAAGACGGGCTAGGTGGTGTTGATGCCTGTTGAAATCCCAGCGAATCTAAACTAGTAGCGCCACCGGTACTCAACGACAAACTATTAAACCCTGCAAGAAGGTGATGGTTAAACACTGACAAAACTTCCGTAAAGCAAAGAATTAGTCATCCATAGTTGAATGACGTTCCATCCTGTTGTTGAAAGCGTTGGAGCTACTCCGTTAGGCCAGTACATTCCTGTCGGACAGGTGATCGTGTATGCACTACCATCATCTATTAGAAGGGTGACGTACTCACCTTCAGTAATGCTTGAGGTGAATGTTGTGTTTGCTGCTAATGTTTTGTATTGCATCGTGCCGTTGGCAGGATCAATGGCTGTGCCGGTTAGCGAATAAGTCTGCTCCTCAACCTCGCCATTACTTACTAACCCTCCGACTGTAATTTTAGCCGTTGTTGTTGCGCCATTGTCGGTAATATCTTGGAGAGTAGGGTCAAATGATTTAGTCGTTAATGTTCCCGAAACATATTCTTGAACAGTAAATGCAGAGTTTGTTGTATCTCCAGTAAATTTAACCTTTCCAATGACAACGGCTGAACCGCCTATGTTGCCTGTACTAAAGGAAGCAACTCCCGCTTGAATGGGAATGGTGGTGTAGAGTTTAAGATCGTCAAAATCGCCAGTTACTCTGCCAGAGCCATATATTCCAAGTTTTAAATCATTATTATATGTCTGAGTCCCCGGTAAAGTATCTGAAGCAACCAAAAGACCATTTAAATATAAGTATAAATTATTTCCGCTCTTTACTAACGCATAGTGGTTCCAGTCTGTCCAAGTGGGTTGTGTAGAAGCAACAGTAGTTTGCCAAGCTCCGCTCACAGTGTGCCGTATCTGCAAACTTGGAGTGGTTGAATTGGGTGCTGTTGCACCTATGTGGATTAACTGATTGCTGTATCCAGTGCCTATGACTGCGGATGTACTTCCAAAAGCAGAGCCGTCTTGTTTGAACCAAACCGCCCACATAAAATCGCTATTGTTATTTGTGGGTGAACTTGAAAAGCCCAAAGTGTCGCCTGATGTATATTCAAACGCGGAATTGCTCACGCCATCTTGACCAGTTGCGTATGTTGGTGTAGCGCCAGAAGTGATGTTTATAGAACCACTGCTACTTCCATCGTTGTTTAAATTACCGTTGAACTTATTCCAAACATAAGGGGTTGGAGCGGCACCCGCAGAATTGTAAAAATCTAACGGGTTTGTCTCTATTGTTAAAGAGCTTTGATCAATCCAATCGTAGTCAGTGCCGTCCCAAGTTAGCACTTGATCTTGAGATGCCGTGCTTTTATTAAGGTGAGCATCTACATCGGCGTTAGTGTATCCAGCAGGAAGGCCAGTAAGACTAGAGCCATCACCTGAGAAGGCTGTGGCTGTTACAGTGCCAGCAGGGCTAACCGTCAGGTTCGTAACGCCACCGTCGATCATCTCCCAGCCGCCAGCACTGGTGAACTTTAGCTCACCTTCACTTGATGCAACATGGATGTGACCTGTAGAGGTGTCGTCCAGAGTCGCACCAGTAGCACTGATGATGACTCCGTTAGCGCCTTGGGATGTTAAACCAGCAGCATAGCCAGCAGCAACAGCATAGGCACCTTGAGTTGTTTTACCGGCATAAGAGCCGACAGCAATAGCGAAGGTGCCCTGCGTTGTTTGACCGGCCACGCGCCCCACAGCAACAGCATTGTCACCCTGATTGCTATTGCCAGCATAGTAGCCAGTAGCGACAGAATCAATGCCCTGAGATGTTTGACCAGCTTGAGCGCCAACAGCGGTAGCATTAATGCCCTGCGTTGTTTCGCCAGCTTGGTTACCAACAGCTACAGCCTGACCGCCCTGTGTTGTTTGACCAGCTTCACGACCAACAGCGACAGCAGAGACACCCTGATTGCTATTGCCAGCATAGTAGCCAGTAGCGACAGCGTTAGCGCCCTGAGTTGCCGAACCAGCATAAGGCCCATAAGCGACAGAGTAGTCACCCTGAGTGGAGCTACCAGCAGCGTATCCGGTAGCTACAGAATAGATGCCTTGCGTGTCATTACCGGCTGAATTGCCAACAGCTACAGCGTTAGTGCCCTGAGTTGTTTCGCCAGCATCATAGCCAACAGCTACAGAATTAGCGCCCTGAGTTACTCGGCCAGCCTCACGGCCAACAGCAGTAGCATTAGCGCCCTGATTGCTATTACCAGCATAGAAGCCAGTAGCTACAGCACCAGTGCCCTGCGTTGTTTCACCAGTCTTCATGCCATAAGCGACAGCGTAGTCGCCTTGAGATGTTTGACCGGCCTCACGGCCAACAGCTATAGCGTAGTCGCCTTGAGTGGTATAACCAGCAGTGTAGCCAACAGCTACAGCATTGATACCCTGAGTTGTGTTACCAGCTAGGTAGCCAGCAGCGAACGCATCAGCACCAGCGGTCGCCTTAGCAGCCAGCAGGTCACCTGTGACGGTGAGTGCGCCAGTAGACAGTGCGTTAGTGGTGGTAGATCCAGCGGTTGTTACGTCGTCAAGGTCTAAAACAACAACACCTGTTTGAGCGTTAACAGACGCAACATCAGATGTTAATATGTCCCAAGCCGATCCAGTATATATTTTACTTTTATTAATTGTAGTGTTGAAATACCAATCGCCTACTGTAACGGGATCGCCGTTTAAATCGACAGTAGGGTCGCTTGCTTGAGCGCCTAGGTATAAACCATCAATAGCTTCTTGAGCCGCCTCAGCAGCAGCTTGAGCAGCCTGTGCTGCGGTTTCAGCGGTCTGTGCTGCTGTAGCACTAGTAGCTGCGTTTGTCGCTGATGTACTTGCAGAAGATGCAGAAGATGCAGCGTTAGTCTCTGAAGTGCTTGCGTTGGATGCACTAGTGGCTGCATTAGTTTCACTTGTTGATGCCGCTGATGCTGAGTTGCTTGCGGTTGTTGCTGATGTGCTTGCAGAAGACGCAGAGGATGTTGCGCTAGTCTCTGAAGTAGCAGCATTAGTTGCTGATGTAGCAGCATTAGTTGCTGATGTAGCGGCACTAGTCTCTGAAGTGGCCGCATTAGTCTCTGAAGTAGCAGCATTAGCCTCTGAAGTAGCAGCATTAGTCTCTGAAGCAGCCGCAGCAGCCGCATCAGCAGCTACACTAGCCTCACTACTAGCCGCTTGAGATGCAGAAGCAGCAGCCTCAGCAGCGTATTCTGCTACTTCTGAAACAGCAGCTTCATTATTAGAGTTGCCAGAACCTCCAGTACCTCGCCAAATTGCCATTAACTACTCCTACAAAAGCAAAAAATAAAAAGTGAGGGTACTAACTAAACAGCTTTCCCCTCGATACTAGCTTTTGAAGTTACTCGTCAAATACAGCAATAACAAGACCCGCTTCAGGACGATACACTTGAACACCATAGAGAGTGTCTGCTGTGTATAGAGTCGAGAGGTACTCCTGCTTGTATTGAGTCTGTGAACGTACAGACATTTGCTCCGCATGGACAATTGCATCCTTGTGGAAGAACAAACAGCCACGAACATTAGTCTCAAGTACAGGACAGTTGCTAGAAACATATACGTCAACGCCGTACACGTTACCAATCAGACCAGACTTAACAGTGCGATCATCACGGAAGTCACTAGAAACGTAACGCTCAATACCCATGATAGTGCTACGAGCAGCAGGAGGGATAATCAATGATCGTCCTTCCATTGGAACGTTAGCGTCATCAAGGATCTTGATAGCTTCACGGAAACCAGCGTCCGTAAAGTTATCTCCAGTGGCTACTGTAGCAGCGGCAAATGCAGCAAGACCAGCGGCAGCGTTAAAGTAATAGCTATTACTGTTAACCCAGTCAGCGCCAGTAGGAGCAGCTAGGTCAAGAGTGCCATTACCAAAACCAGTACCAGCATTCATCAGGTCAGTATCAACCTTGAGTGCCAACTGGTAACCAGCATCTTCAGTATAGAACTGACGGAGGCTGTTAAGTGCCTGTACTTCTACGATGTCTTCAATGAAACGTGAGTATTCAAAGTGACGGTCGATAGCAATCTGAAGCTCTGTCTCTACGTTAGCCTGGATCGTTACCGCAGTATCAGCAACCTTCGCTGATGCAGCACCACGAATGGGCTTAGGTACATGAATGGTGTCGCCTTTCTTGCCTTTCATACCGATTTTTTTGACAAGTGGAGACATCTTGAGGTTCTTTTGGTACGCAGCAATTACTTCGTCACTCCAGATTTCTGGAATAAACGTAGCGGCAGCAGTCTTATTTACAATAGAACCCCCGCCAACTGTACCGGGATAAACTTGATTAGCCATGATAAATTTCCTTTTAGATTAGGTTAGCGAACACGACCCTCGGCGTATGCTTTAAATACCTCATCTGAGATAGAAGCATAGCGATCCGGGTCTTCTCGCATCAGTTTAATAAGATCAACCCTACGATAGATTTTGTTTTTTGTAGTTTGCCTAGCACCTCTAGCACTACCTGTATTCGCACTTTTCAACTGTTGTTTACGAGCTTGCTTTTCAACTGCTACGGTTTGTTCTGCTACTGAAGCACGTTCTTTCCAAAGCGTAAACAGCTCATTAGCTGCATCGTAATCGTATGATTGATCGGCTTGAATAAACAATTGAGTTCTAATTTTTGAAGCCTTTATCCAATCTTGAAACTTAGAGTTAGACAGCACTTCTTTCATGTCTGGATGACTTGACTGAAGCTGTGATAATGCTGTTTCTTTCTTAGCTTTAAGCGTGTATTCCTTGGCTTGCAAAATACTAGGGTGGTTATCAATTGCTCGGTTTACTGCTGATGCTGGATCAACAAAAAAGTCTACATCTTCATCAGATTGACTGTTGTCCGTTGCCTCATTGTTTATGGGTTGTGCTTTTATGTGATCGTCAACAAGTTTCCGTAACTCACCAACCTCTGAGCCTTGCTGTCCCAAGAGTTTTTCAGCGTTTTGATGCATATCTACCAAGTCTTTTAGTGACTTGCCTTGATACTTCTCTGGTAACGCCTCTTCCTCTTGAATTGTTTCTTCTTGAGCTACCTCTTCTTGAGACTCAAAATCTTCAGCTTGATCTACAGAATCAGTTACAGTTTCTTCGTTGTTATCAACGTCGCTTCCATCTACTAATGTTGCTCTTGACATTATTTCCCCGCCTAATTGGTTATGGAGATTTATTTACGACCAGCTTTTTCGTGTTCTCGTAACCATTTTTGGTGACGACCTGGGAATTCTCCAGACGACCCATCTAGTACGCACGACGTTGCTGATACGACCCTTGTAGAATCAGCACCACAACCACATCTGCTGGTTGTAATGTCTCCTTCTACAAATTCTTCTGTTAGATGCCCATTACTGCACCTAAATTCATATACTTTAATCATTACTTTTCTATATCTTCAAAAGCATTGTTTACGCCTACCTCAAAATTTAAGATAAACGACAATACATTTAACTGCCCTTTGCGAAAATGTAAATCATCTGCATCTTTTACCGCATCGACAGAGTTAATAATCTCTTTGTTTTGCTCTAAGTCACTAATGAACTGCTTCCAGCCCTCAGTTCTAAACAGATCAAAATAACTGTTATAGTAATTCTCTAAGTCTGCACTCATTTTAATTACTTAGGACGCTTTCCAGTTTTATTCCACCTCGTCTTGGACTATAAGCCATTGCTAACTCCTTATTAAATTAAATAAATCTTTTACTTTAATTAAAATATTAAATCAATACATTTTCTTTTTGTTTTTTCTGTTAGTAGCTGTGCGCTGTCCCCGCTTAGGCAGACTTGATTTTGATTTGGGCTTAGACTTTTTCATTTTATAATTAGGCATAGCTTTCTCCTTTGCTGTTTTAGATAAATCTTCAAAATGAAAAAGTTTTACAGATGTTTTTCCATGTGTTTTACCTGAGTGTACCTCACCATTAGGCATTTTGTGTGTGCCTCCTGTGTGTTTAGACCCATTTCTGAAGTAATGAGGAACACCACGAGCCACTACTTTTTTCTCCTTTTGGTTTTTTTGGCTGCTTGTTTAAAAGCTTTTGCACTAGGCGCACCTTTAGAACCTGGCTTACGCATCTTTTCCTTGCTTCCTGCTGCAATACGTTTACGTTTTTTGTGGATATTATCATACAGACCTGCCACTACCATTTCTCCTTATTGGCCCAATAAGCCGCTGACATCTTACCTTTTGCAATGTTCTTTGCATGACGAGCCTTAAATGACTTACGTCTAGATTTTTCTTTCTCAGACTTAGGGGCTTTACCCGCACCACTAACCCCCTGCTGTCCAAATCGTATTGTTTTAATTTGATCGCCTTCCTTAGCAACTACTACGTGAGACTTTGTAGGATGGTTAGGAGTTCGCTTCGGCTTGTTGTAGCCTTGGACGCCCGCGCTTTTTAGCCTTGGGTCTTTCTCCTTCATTGGCCGAATCCTCCACCCTGACCTCTTTGACCCGGCTGACTTCCTGCGCTTTGATTAGGGACTCCACCCTGGCCTCCACCTCCGACAGCCGATTGAAGTGCTCTTTGAATGCCTCGTTGATCTGGCGCACTAGCTGGTCGAACTCGTTCTGGGTCATTAGCATTTTTAGCTCCCTTTTGATCTGCTTCGGCTTGTTTAATTAGTGTTTGAGCTATTTTAAGACGACGATCAAACTCTTTGTCATCTTGATCTCCCTCTTTTAGGTTCTTTGTTATAGCTTCAATCTTATCTATTTCAAGCTCTTGTGGCGCAAGCATGGTATCCATATCGTACTTCTTAGCTCTAGCCATAGACTCTTGCGCTTGGCCCGTTAATGCCGCTGTCTGGCTCTGCTGTAGTGCTAGTTGGGCTTGCATTGTCTGCTGCTGGGCTTGTTGTGCCTCTGGGTTAGGCTCTGATGCCTTTTTAAGAGTCGCAATAAGCTCTTCACGATTAGACAAGTTCATGTTGTCTACAATGCTTTCAATCAAAATGGGGTACATAGGTGACTGCTTATCCATAGTTTGCAGTAATTGAACTAGCTGAGTAACTTCATACTCTCTAGCTATAATGCCCAGTGTTGATGTAGCGTTGAACCTGTAATCCGCTACTGGGTAATTATCAGGATCAAACTGCATGTACCTATAAGCTGCTTTCTTAACAAACGGAAGTAAAAAGGACTGTTGAAAGTTTATTAATGTTCTCTTTTGTCGCTTAATAAGCGCACCAAGAGACATAGATATACCCGCAGCAGTAGCCTCACCGTTAACCTGACCCGCTAATCCTGCGCTATCTACTGCTCCAGTAGCTTGTTGTACCATTTGTTGTAAGGACTGAGCCTGTGCAAAAGTGATTTGACTTACTTGACCAAAGTTAAAAGGTTGAAGTATCTCACGAGGATCGCCGTTAGTAAGGATCGTCTCGCCAGGACGCACTTTTGGCTTAGATCCCCTTGGAAGTCTTGTAGCATCAATAGCCATCATCGGGTGAATGGTTAATGCTAGGGCGTCAATACGCGCTCTAAGCTCTGTATCTAGCGCCTTTTGGCTATTATAGCCCTTCTCACACACCCCACGACCCCAAAACATAGAGGGAACTACGTCCCAAGGGAAAGCAACAACGGGTCTATCCTTCATCATGTAAGGATTTAACTCTGCTTTTAGCAGGAATCCACCGTTAGCTATAACAATAATAGCTTCAACATAGGCATTTTCTTCTTCAATATCCTCATCTATAGCGTCTTTGAGGACATCTTTAGGCACCAATCCGTAATACTTAGTTAATCTAATTTGATCTTCTGGATAGGTAGATAAGTCTTGATCTGGCTCTAAATCTGTATCTGAGGGGGCATTACCAATATAACCCTCATTATATATACCCTGATCTTGAAGTTGCTCAATGTGATGACGACCAACAAACTCATCAATAGCAACACCTAAAGCATCATCTATTGACGTAGCTACAGGATCAATTAAGAAGTTCTGAGGCATGATAGGACGTAACTTAACAACTACCCGATCAGTTATGTTTACACCTATAGCCTGTAGCTGACCATCCATTACAGGCTGAGTAGCTGGCTTCATCTCCTTAATTTCTTCTAAAACAATTTCACCAATGCCCGTTCCAAAGACAGCAGAGTTAATTAAGCACTCAGCAACAGCCTTTCTAACCATAGTATTTTCAAAGTCTTCGGTTAGTTTATTTCTAAGATACTGAACATCTTGCGCTTCTCTATCATTAACGTCATCCGATATATCAAACCACTTACCACGACCAAAGGTAGCTTCTTCGATCTCAGCTACGTTAGATTCTACGGCTTGCTGTAGTGCTGGAGAGATGATACGTGAACGCTCAGACGCCCTATCAACATCTTCTGGCGCCCAGATCCCACGCCACAAGCGGTAGTATTCATCGAACTTGTCTTGGTAATTACTTTCGTAATCATCGCGCCAATCTTCACATTTTTGCATGACCCAATCTTCAACTGTAGTTTCCAGCATTAGCGGGTCTGGGCTGTAAATTTCATCTGCCATTATAATATCCTACTAAAAATTTCTGAGTTTTCCACTATCAGCTGTAAGCTCTAACGTTACAGCAACCTCGACTACTCCTACAGAAATTGCTTGAACTTTTACCGTTTCTTCTTCGTGTAAAACAAACAAAGGGCCACCGCCATTAGATAATGAAATGTTGCTTGCCCCTGCTATAGAGGCACCATCAAATATATAAAGTTGTGGTGTTCCTTCTAAGTCCCAATACAAATCCACTGTATTCGTTGACACCTCGTGATTAGCAACAAAAATATATTTGATAATTGCAGAGTGATTTCTGGGAACTTCAAACAACTCAGTTAACGTGGTATCTGTCAACGTAGCGTGTTTTGTATACAGCTTAGATAATTGTTCACGTTCACTCATTTTAATACCCCGAAACAATGTCTAAGATTTCTGGTTCATGTTAAACAGCTTCCGAGAAAGTATTAGCTGTTTTTGCTATTTGGTCTTTTGTAGGCGGTTGTAAATTAAAAATCTTAGAAATTCTAGGATCTTTATATATGTTCTCAACTGTATGGTGAAACTTACTATAAGCTTCAGCCATCGCTAACGAATTTCCTTCTGCTATTTTTTTTAAATACTCATTAGTTCCTTTTTGTTGGTAAATATTAGCTAAAAATAAAGCTTTTTGCTGATCTTTAGAAAGAAGATTAGGGTCGTTATCTTCTCTTGCTTTTTTTATCCATTCAACTTTTCCTAGATGTCTTTCTAATCTGTTAAGCCCTGTTTGAAAAGCATTTCCTTCTCCTTTAGTTAAAAATTGAAAGATTCCTTTTGCACTGCTTAGTTTGCTAGTAGTGTTTTTACCGCCAGACGATTCTATTTCAGCTACTTTATTTGTAAACACATCTATATTTTTTGTATCTTTTAAGTTTAATTCGTCAACAATACTAGATTTAACTTTATTGTAATCACTCATTTTAATACCCCGAAACAATGTCTAAGATTTCTGGCTCATCGAAGTCCCAATCACCAATACCATAAGGAACCTTAGCAAGTTGATCTATATACGCTAAACTGTCAACTAAGTCATCATGTGTTAATACATCTGGGAACTGGAAAAGCTGATCTAAAAATCTTGTGTTCCATTCACCCTTGCCTATGCTGATAACTCCATTCTCAAATCTTCCCTGTAATGCCCACATGATTCTATCAGTCTTTTTCTTATTGCCGTGAGTAAGCTCTTCTATTCTAAAAAACTGCATATAACGCTTCTGAAGGTCTAACAGTGGAGACATAACGGCTTGCTTGGCTATACCCCTTTCAATCCCTACAGAAATAGGCTGATAGTCTCTAACAGCTTGGAATATTTTCATAGCTGTTTCATCTAAAGACCATCTACCATAAATGATGTTATCTACGAACCAGTTTCCCTGGTCATTTATTTGAACAATAGCTATAGATGTTTCATCTAGTTTACTGTTTTTAGATCGCTTCTTTCCTACCTCTTCAAATCCAGCAAGATCAATAGCAATAAAGTAATCTCCAGAATCAAATTCTTCACCATACTTTATCCATTCTTCTTTAAACATTTCTGAACCAGTGGCCTCAAATGAAGCCATAAATTCTTGTCTAAAGGCATAGCTCGACATTGATTTCTGAGCAATATCAATTTCCGTTGAATCTAATATAGGGTTGTTATAAGAGGTAAAGTGCCAGGATTTGTAGGTTTCATCATCAGAAATCTCAGCATATTTGTAAAGATCATAGAAATGATTACGACCCATAGGTGTTCCTATAAACATAGCACACCCCTTTAAGTCAGCAAGAGCAGGACGTAATATCTGCTCCCATACCTCTGGCTTCATGTCTGCATACTCATCCATGACTAGGTATTTTAACTTTACACCACGCATAGTTTCCGGTCTATCAGCGCCTTTAAGACTAATAGTAGATCCGTTAATTAGTTTAATTTGCAGGTTATTAATATGAGAGCCAGAAATAACAGGATTTCCAAGCTCCAAGAGGGTTTGCCACATAATATCTCTAGCCTGTCCCTGAGTAGGAGCAACGTAAAAGACATGACCTTTTGCAATTTGTAATGCATTAACAATCAATAGCCATGCTGCAAGATATGATTTACCAGTACGTCTACCAGCAGCTACCACCTTAAAGCGAGTTGGATCACTCCATACTTCTTTTTGCCAATCAAGAAGCTGAATGTCTAAATTACTCATTTATTTCTACATCATTATTTGAGTCAATCTCAACATCTTTAATGGGATTAGACGTAATGCCTGTAATGTTAATTTGTATGGCTGATCTATTCTGATCTGACTCAAATAGCTCTGTAACCACAGCAGAAGGCATAATAACACCAACGACTATCTTCCAGGCGCTAGCTCTATCCTTGTCTTCAGGGTCTAATGCAGCATCCCAGATAGAATCTAAGACCTTTCTACTCTTAGGACTAGCCAACATACGGTCACGATACTCACGCATAATGGCAGCAGACTCTTTTTTATTACGTCTAACTCTTTTTTTAGGTCTACCCATCTTAGGTTCAAGTATAGGCAGATCCTCTTTAGTGGCTCTACGTAATTCAGGAACTCTCTCTAAGTCCAAGGTATCCTCAAACTTAGGTATATCTATGTTTGTAACTCTTTTATCAGTAGGCTTATCCATAACGGGGCCATTATTCCTTAAAATGTAATTCTCCATATATGAGACTTCTTCTCTTCATCAGTATCAGTAGGATCATACTGAGTAGGAATACCCTCTTCTTGCAATTTCTTAATCCTTTCCTTAGATGCTTGGCACATAGAATGATATTCTATAGAACTATAGCTCTTTGTATCCTTACTATCCTTCATAAAACAACCTCCAATTAGAACATAAACGCACACTAACAGAATATCCCGATAAGACAAGGGGGCTTACGCCCCATTTATTAATCTAATAAATCGATTAAAGAAACTATTTTTTATTTATTTTTAGATTTATTAGGAAATCACTGTTTTTACATGATACCCTAGGATGGACGGTTGGCATTACAGGAGAGATTTAGATAACAAGAAATACTCCTGGAAAAACATGTTATGAAAATTTGTCCTATTTTGTATCTGGGTGGCATCTCCTATTACGATGCTCTAGTGTTCTCCCCCCCCCGGTGGTTAACGATGATATCGAACATAACGAGTAGTGAGATAGCTTAGTTAGAGTTGATGACTGCTTAAACAGATGATGCGTCGGTTGGTTGTTCCACGTTGAACTCATCTATATAGAGATGGGTTGATTGTAGCCCCAGGAGTTTCCGACAGGTAATCACAAAGGTTTCCAAATGGACATCGTGGAATTAGATTTCATACTACAGTTGCCACAGTCCGATACGTTCAATGATAGTAATTGCTATCACTACAACACGGTTGTTCTCTATACTACCGGACGTAGCCGTTAGTACATAGAGTTATCAGTTATGCGACATAACCATGTCGCATTCTTATAACAAAAGAGCGACTCTGACTCCGAAGTGAGTACCGTGTGCCCCGTAATTATTGTATCTTTACGCCTTAAAAACCGGCGTAAGTGATCCAATAATCACTCATTATTGCCTCGGTGAGGTCGAAAATCCCCACACCAACGGGATTTTCATCCCCAGATAAAGTGGACGCGCCATAAAGACGGCGCATCCTCTTGTTTATGCTGGCGATGCTCACCTTCGATATGGTTAGTAAAAACATGGTTGGATAATGGGTTGGTGACGAGAGCTTAATTAAAATCGTGCGCGGTTTCAATTTGCGACGCATTTATGGAAATCACTTTCAGTCTGTACACTTTAACCAGTCTGTACACTTTAACCAGTCTAGCGTTTGTACACATGGCCGGCCATTCCCTGGTGAATGCGCGAAGCAGTCACCTGTTCGCGCGCGAAGCAGTCACCTGTTCGCGTAGTTATGATCTTAGCTTTGGTAGTAATAACAGATATTTCTGCCTTGTCAGAAGCAGTCAAATAGTAGCTGTCAAGTGTAGCCATTGACGACATGTCGCCAAACACGACATTTTTTCACTGCTAAAAATAACAGAGAATAGGTTTGTTGATTAGGAATAAACACCAGGGAGAAAACCATGAGCAAGGGAGCCATAAAAATGACAAATGAAAAAACCTCAGCATATCAAAAGGTTACAGATAACATTGTATCAATTCTTGAAGAAGACAAGCTTCCACCCTGGAATAAAGAATGGACAGGAGAGCCGTTGTCTTTGCCGTATAACTCAGTAACTAGACATGAATACCAGGGCATTAATATCTGGAACCTGTTATTAACTGGCTGGGCAAAAAACTATGACTCGAATCAGTGGGCTACTTACAAGCAGTGGAATATTGCTGGCGGCAAAGTAAAGAAAGGAGAGCGCAGCACAACAGGCATTTTCTTTAAACCTATTGTTAGAACCGATGACAGTGGAGAGGAACACATTGTTAAATTTGTTAAAGCCTTTTCCTTATTTAACAGAAACCAGGTTGAAATTGATAACGAGCTAGTAAATCCATCCCATGAAAAGCTACCCATTGATGACGTTTACTTAACCGGGAGTGCCGCAGAGATGGCCTCAAGCTTAGGCGTAAAGATTGTTCCTGGATCGCCAGCTTACAGCCCCTCGATGGACAAGATACATATGCCAGAAATTGATTCATTCACTACGGCAGAAGCTTATTTTGCAACGATGGCGCATGAATGCAGTCACGCTACCGGCCACAACACACGACTTAAGAGAGACCTTACCAAACGCTTTGGCAGTAACGAGTATGCGATGGAGGAATTGATAGCAGAGCTAAGTGCTGCGTACCTATGCAGCAAGTACAACGTAGGGTATGCAATCGAGCAGCATGCTAGTTATCTAAAGTCCTGGATCAAGGTCTTGAAAGAAGATAATAAAGCTATCTTCCACGTAGCTGCTGCTTCACAGCGCGCCGCAGACTACGTCCAAGATAGCGTTAGTTCTATGCGCTTGGAAGTTGAACAGGAATCAGAGCTAGGTCAGTTGATGGGGGCATAAGTTATGAATCATATAAACAGCAATAAATATTTACAAAATAAAATTGATGTAGAGGTTAATGGTATTGATTACCTGGTTCATTGGGAACATGACGAAGACGGAATGACCGTCCAGGTTTTTTCTGTAATTGATATGCAAGAAATCACCCCGACCTTCGATGTTTTAGATCTAATTAACAGGCATTGCTGGTCAGATTTTTACGATTACTTTAATACAAACTAAAAGGAATTAGCCAATGAACTTATATAAAAAAGAAATAATAAAAGAAATTAATAGAACAAGCATGCCCCTTAATGAAGCTGAAATAGATATGGCTGCAAAGTTTTTTAAGGAGCTAGAAGAAGATCCAGAAAACATAAAAGATTATAAGAGTGTTGGTATAGCCATTAACATGATGCGCCAGGACTTGATGCCCTCGATGGATGAGTCGCCAAGCAACGATCGCAGCGCGTCAGAAATCTTTGCAGAGATGACCGCGCTAGTCACTGAATTTATGGACAACACCGACAGCCTAGTTAAAAAAGATAAGCCAAGATGCCAACACTGATATTAATGAAGGAGGTATTTAGTGGGAGAAGTTATTGAGTTGAATCACGAAATTTTATATCGAGTTAATTTAAATATAACAAGTGAACACACTACGTTTATTTGTGCAAGAAACATTAACGACTTGAATCATAAGATCAAGGCTATGCTTTCAGATCCGTCAAGTAGTGATTCTATTAACTTAATGACAATGGAGGAATGCAAACAAAAAAAGATTATTGATTACACATTTACTCATACTTACGTCACTGACTCAGACGCTATTAAAAGATGGACTAAGGAATATGATGCAATGTTCGATGAAGGAAATGAATACGATGACTAAAATTAAATGGCAGCGCCAGGATACACATCATCTTTTTATTGATGTTTATAAAATGGAGACAGCACTAGGCGATCTACTTAAGAAGCAAGAAAATGATGAAGCGTTTTTTACAATAGTTATAAATCTTAATCGAGTGCCAAAAGAAATGTTTAATAAAGGTTTAAAAGCACGAGAGATAGTGGAAATGGTATTGCCCGATATGGATCTTTCAGATTTTGTAATGGTCTTTGCTATTCCAGGATCTTCGCCGGGTGATTCGGATGCCAAATGGTGTAACTCAACGGTTAACTAAGAGGAATAATTATGACTAATACAAGCAAAGATAAAGGCGAAGTAAAAATCCACGGGAAAGTTTATCTTACCGTAGCCAGGCGCATCAATGATTTTAGGAAAGAGCATCCTGACTATTCGATAACTAGTGTAGTCCTACACGCTGATGATGAGTACGTCCAGGTGAAGGCAGAGATAAGCAATCAAACTGGCAGAGTAATTGCTAGTGGTTTAGCAGAAGAGAACCGTAAGTCGAGCAACATCAATAAGACATCAGCCCTGGAGAACGCAGAGACTAGCGCAGTAGGTAGAGCTTTGGCCTTTTACGGCATGGGTGGTACCGAGATCGCGTCAGCAGATGAAGTATCTAGCGCCATATCATTACAGCGTGAGATGGAAGCGTCTGAATATCTTATTAAACATAACGAAGCATTAAGAAAGCCAGAGGTATTGCTAGCAGTAGCTCATATAAAAGAAAGTTTAAGTGGAGATGATTTTCATTATGCAGCACAGGTAGAGGGAGAGTTAGAGAGGGAAGAACTCACTGCGTTATGGGTGGCTACTTCCAAAGGAGGTGTGTGGACTACGGAGGAACGGGCAAAACTAAAGAGTGATGCAATGAATGCAGCACGAAAATTAGAAAGCAATCAAGGAGAAAGCAATGAGTAAAGAAGTAGAATTTCCAATAGGAATATTCATGAAGGCGCCTCACGAGAACGCCCCTGAGTTTGTAAAAGCTTCGGCAAGTATTAAGTTAAGTGAGGCAATCCCCTGGTTGCAAGCTAAAGCAGGGGCCGGAGAAGAATGGGTTAACCTAGATGTAAAGGAATCTCAGTCTGGTAAATGGTATGCATCAGTAAATAATTGGAAGCCAAACTCTAATGGATTTACTGGCGCCCCTATAGCCGCTATCGAAGATGACGATATGCCGTTCTAACTATTAACAGCCCCCTTAACGGGGGGCTTTATTTAGGATGTCTAGCATGACCAGCAGACTAGATGAGATGAAAGCTCAGTGTCAAAACTATCACATAAAATACCCAGAAGTATGGGATCTGTTTGTAAAGTTTACTAATGAAATCATTGATCGAGGCTATGATAACTATTCTGTTAACGCTGTGTTTGAGCGGATCAGATGGGAGATAGACATAAGTAATGTCGATAGATGTGATTTTAAAATAAACAATAACTATAGACCCTTATATGCCAGGCGATTTATGAAGATGTATCCAAAGCATGATGGTTTTTTTAGAACAAGAAAACAAACAAGTGAAGAAGCCCCAGCTACTAATAAACCAGAGCTAAGACCTAAGGATTTTATATGATTGTTAATATGCAAACCTACAAAGGCTGGACAAACTACGAAACATGGCGAGCTTCATTCTGGCTTAACTGTTACGGCTTCTACAACCTACAGCTCGACCGCTGGAAAGATGACGGAGAAATGCCAATGCTAGACAGTGACGATGTATGCACGTTCATTGAGGAGATAGTGCTTGATGACGCGCCTGAAGGTTTGCTCGGAGACATCGTGGAAGGCTGGTTGTTAAGTGTCAACTGGGCAGAGCTTGCGAACCGCTACAACTCAGACTTGGAGCGTGAACAATGATTAACCAGGTGCTTGATCGGTTAACTTATGTTCGTAAAAACTCAAAGGGATGGCAAGCACGATGCCCGGCACACAAAGATTCATCACCATCACTAACCATAACAGAGGGTAATAAAGGAATACTAATCCATTGCCATGCAGGTTGTTCTATTACGGATGTTTGTAATGCGATGGGAATAAAAAAGCGAGATCTATTTTATAAAGAGATGACGCTGACAAGTAGGCCAACACCCCTTGATGATTACATCATTGAGATTGCTAGATTAGATCTGAAGTCAGGGAAGACATTGAGTTCAGAAGATGAGCAGCTATACATAAGCGCAGTAAGGAGAAGATTGTGGCAGTAGATGAGAAATTTTTAAGAACAATAGAAAGTGTTTTTCTTGCTTTGGAAGTCTTGCAAGCGCGACAAACAAATTCATTAGAAACCCTGGTATCAATATTGCAGGATCGACAATCTAAAAAAGAAAAGACCAATAGCAAACGAACAACATCAGCAAAGTTTATACCACCTACCCTCGATGAAGTAGAGGCTTACGTTAAAGAAATCAAATCAAAAATTAATGCCAATCATTTCATAGACTATTACGCAGCTAGAGGATGGAAGTTAACTAACGGTAATTTTGTAGTTAGTTGGAAAGCTTGTGTAAGAACCTGGACTCGAAACAATTTTATTAGAGACCCTGCTAAGGAAAGCCTAAACACTGGAGCAGTATTGTGAAAGACAAAGAGATTAGATTGGCAGAAGAAACATGTGATTTACAGTTAAAAAATATTGTTAATGCAGATGCATTATATCAAAGACTAGAAAGCCACAGGAAAGTAAAACACGATGGCATTAAGCTGCCATGGAACAAAGCAGATGGTCGCATTATGTTACGACCTAAAGAGCTGGTGTTAATGGGTGGTTATAGTGGTCATTTCAAAAGCACTATAGCTGCACAGATAGCCTTTAACGCTGTTGAGCAAGGCAATCATGTGGGCATTGCTAGTTTAGAACTACCAGCAGAAGAGATTATGGAGCAGTTCGGAGAGTTTGCAGCAAATAGAGAGATGCCGCCTATGCCTTATATGGAAAAGGTTAAGACGTCTGTTAATCCTTACTTACATATCTATGATGTTGTTGATGTTATCTCTCCTGAAATTGCCTTGCAGATGGTCATTGCATTAGTTGCTGAGAAGAAGTGCAAACTAATTATCCTCGATGCGCTGATGATGATGAATGCTAGTAACGATCTTAATGAAGAGCAAAAGTTTAGTCAGCGATTAGCAGCAATAGCCAAGAGGTATGATACCTGCATTCTCTTAGTACACCACGTGAGAAAACCAGATGGAGTTAACGGCGAAAAAAAGATCCCTGGCAAGTATGAATTTATTGGCACATCACACCTAGCAAACATTAGCTCTACAATAATTACGATATGGCATGACAAAGAAAAAGCTTATCAAAGAAACACTGGTAATACAGATGATGATAGCTTCGATGATAGTAAGCCTGACCTTATATTATTTATTTGTAAGCAAAGGAATAATAAGTTTGAGGGAAAGCTAGGGCTATGGCAAAGCAATAGATCAAGAGTATTTTGTGAAACACACCACCGAAATTATACTCCGAGGATATATCAATGAGCGGTCATACATGGCAAGTAAAAAATAAAGATCAAGCAAAAGCATTTTGTCAGTGGATAAATGAGCAGCAGGAATCAGGTAAAGAGTTTAATTATTCTATTAAAGAAATGCGTAGGAGTGATCTTCAGAATGCAGCATTGCATACCATGTTTAGGCGAATGTCTATTGCTTTGAATGACGCTGGCTTTGATATGAAGAGTGATGTTTTGATTCGAGGTGATCTGCCCTGGTCAGAGCATACAGTTAAGAGTGAGTTATATAAAAGAATTATTCTCCACCTGTTTGAAACAGACAAATCTTCTGAGCTAACACGAGAAGAGTTAACACACTCTGTTGATTTTTTCTTAGACACTATCTGCCAGAAAACAGGGGTAACAGTAGAGTTTTCAAATAAAGAAAAGGAAATGTTATGAATGAGATACATGTAGGTTTATTAGGATTAGGTTTTTTATTACTAGGTTTAGCATTTGCTGGGAATGAGGGCTATGACCAGGAGGTAAATCTTCTCGCTAACTACTGCGAGATGGTGCAGATTGGGATTGACAGCAATGGCGAGAACGGCTGGCCTGATTATAAAGGCATCTACTCTGAGATTTGCCAGTAATGGCGGCTTACTATAATGAGTTTGACCCTTTTGCTGCCGCTTGGCTCAAGGAGTTAATCAAGGACGGCTTAATAGCCGATGGCATTGTTGACGAGAGGAGTATTGCAGATGTCCAGCCAGAAGACCTTAGAGGATTCACGCAGTGTCACTTCTTCGCAGGGATTGGTGGATGGAGCGCAGCAGCCAGACTTGCTGGATGGGATGATGACCGACCAATGTGGACAGGAAGCCCACCCTGCCAGCCATTCAGTACAGCCGGGAACAGGAAAGGAAAAGACGATCTCCTCCGACATCTCTGGCCGGTGTTCTTTAATCTCATCCGCGAGTGCCGCCCTCCAGTTGTCTTTGGAGAACAGGTTGCGTCAGCAATTAGAATGGGGTGGTTCGACGATCTACAAAAAGATTTGGAAGCAGAAGGTTACGCCAGCGCAATGGTCGTACTCCCAGCTTGCAGCGTCGGTGCCCCGCACAAAAGAGATCGACTCTTCTATGTCGCAGAAGGGGTGGGCAACGCCGAACACAATGGATCATATGGCTCTGAGGTCGGACGAGGCTTTGCTTCGGCAAGAAACGACGATCAGGAAAGGCCGAACGTTTCCAAACAATTTGAGGGAGCAAGTAGACCCAAGATCACAGGAAATATACGCAACGGGGAAGATACCAGCGGCATGGCCGACGCCCAGTGCGACCTGTCGAGAGACATCGCTAGAGACAATGAAGAAGCGCAAAGAATTCAGGAAGCGCAATGCCAATCAGAACACGGTTCCGATGTACCTGCCAGATGCGGTCCAGGTGATGCACAGCAAGGAATATGCGGAAGCGATGGGCTACAAGGACGAAGAAAGAGCAGCATGGCCGACACCAACAACAAGGGATTACAAGGATACGGGCGATCTGAGCAAGTCGATGATCCGCAAAGACGGAAAGAGTCGGTGCGATTCAGTGCCGAGAGTAGCAAGCACTATCGGTGCGGCTCGGATGATAACTTCTGGGCAGGAAGCGAACACATATATTGCCGAGATGGGAAAGAGCGTCAAATACCAGTTGAACCCGCGCTTTTCCCTTTGGCTCATGGGATACCCAATCGAGTGGGCACACTGCGCGGAGCGGGTAACGCCATTGTCCCGCAAGTCTCGGCAGAAGTGATTGGTGCTTATATGAGCGTGGAGCAGTGCAATGACAATTGAATCAAGAAACCGAGGCAGGTACTTTAAAAATGACAGACCTTCCGCGTGTCCAACCTGTAATAGAGAATTTAGTAGTGACAGAAACTTTGACAAGCACCGCGTAAAGGTACAACACTCGACAAATCAGCGCGTTTGTGTAGACCCCAGTACCGTTGGTCTAGTTTTAAACACGCGTGGGATTTGGGTTGCGGATTCACCTCAAAAAAGACCTGAGCATTGGAGGGCATGTGAATAATCTTATAGATAGATGGGATGTTGATGAAATAATTATAGCTCTTCAGGCAGCCCAAGCAATGTCTAAACGATTCAAGTCTGATGTTATTATTTTGCAAGACCTTAGTATTGAAATAGCAAGTCCATCCTTTACCGTAGATTATTTAGAGATGATTAAATATGATTAAAAGAGAAGCATGTGATAAGTGGTTTAGTGATTGTGTTAGGCACAGAGATAACCATACTTGTGTTAATTGTGGCAAGAAAGAAGGGCAAATAGACTGCGCTCACATATATGGCAGGGCTAAAAAAAGCACTCGATGGTCTATGGATAACGCCGTATCACTATGCAGAGGTTGCCATAGGCACTATACCGAACACCCCATAGCATTTACTGATTGGCTTACAAAGATATGGGGTGATGGTCACATGAAACTACTTCGTGAGAAAGCTAACAGCATACTAAAAACAAACAAAATACTACGTAAAGAAGTATCTGATTATTACAGAGCAGAGATACGTAAAGCAGAACAAGATAAAACCTACAAGATTATTACTTGGAACTAATTTCTTGGCTGTCTTTCAAGAAATCCTTCTGCTGCCTCACCAAACATCCCAAGAGAATTTCCAGTTAGATCATCTACATTTCTAATAAATCTAGCTGGTTGTTTGGCTATAGGAAAAGTATCTGATATTAATTCATTGACACCCCTGTTTCCATCAAGGACATCAACAGTCCTACCTAAAATATCTACTGGTCTATCAACAGCAATAGGCATCATTCCCTTAACAAATGTACTAAGTACGCCGTTCTCTTTTATTTGACCAAACTGATAGTCATTTAGACCCAATGTATTTGCCGTAATAAGAGATGCCCAGGCATCTCCATAACCCCTGACTATTCCACCAGCAGATATATTGCCATCACCAAATATAAACTGTCTTCCTTCATTAATAACAGCATATCCACCAGCACCGTAAGTAGCATAACGGCCTAAGAACTTCAGCGCCTCATCAGGTTTGCCAGCATTAATATTTCCTACAACCTCCCGCAAAGCCAATGCTTGCTGCTTTAAAACAAAACCACGCAATGCCCATAACGGTCTAAGGTTTGGATTTCTTGACCAACCCGCTGGCCTTCCAGCAGAACTTATTAGTTGTTGCTGACCAAGACCAGCAAACATTAACTCTTCTGCTAATGCCGCGCCTCGACCCTCATACTTAGTCCAGTCATCACCATGCTTTTTAAAAGTGCTTTCAAGAATGCCTAACTCTTTTTCGTTAAAGTAAAACTTCCAGTCATCTGATAGCTTACCTAGATTTGCGTCATCGACGGCACTGCTTAACACACCACGCATAACGCCCTTCTTACCAACCTGATCCATAGCCGCAAAGCCAGAACCCTTCATTAATATATCTGCTCCTGTACGAGTAGATCGTGCCATCTTTGTTAGCCAGTTAGCATTGTTAGCCATTGTTGGATCAAGAAGACTAATGAATTCTCCAAAGTGTTGGCTATCTAATCCAGCAGCTTTTAAATCAACGCTCGGTACACGCTTAAGAGATCCAGGAACAATTGCTTTCATACCTTCTCTGACTGCCTTACCACCATACTTTGCCCCAACAAGAGGAACGTCAGCAACATTAAGTATTGCAGACATTGGGCCAGCAAGCGTGGTTGCATAAGCAATAGAACTTAAAGCCTGAATAATAGGATGGGGTGCTTTATCCCCTCCTAAAATATCATCTACCATCAGCTGTCTTCCATACGCAGCAGAGTCTTCAGGAATTCCTTTATTGATCATGTTAAGTTTTACTGCATCCATAAACTCAGTAGGCGTTAGATTTTTTTTAGGATTTTCTAAAGTGCTTAGTATTTCTTTATAATCCTGCACATCAACATTAGCCATCCTCTTTATCTGGAAAAACTTTTCCATTTTAAATATGCGCTGCATATCTGACACGATAGGATTATCGTATTCCATTGGATTAGGTCGCTTGGTATTGAGTTCAGAAGTATTGGTATATCTTCCACGGGTTCTTAATGAAAATGCTGGATCTTCAAACAAATCATCTAACTGTTCATCATCTAGGTTTCGTTCTTTCTTAATTCGCTGTCTGGCTTCTTTGTTAAGCCTTGTATGTAGGTGTTCATTGCCACGCCATTGACTATTATTTGTTATGTCATAAGCAAAGACTTCTTCATTTAAAGTTTTATTTTTCTTAGCACTCCAATCTAAATACTTTTCTAAAGTCTTAGTTTGATCTTTACTAAATGTTTTAAGTGACGTATTTAATTCTTTAAATAAATTTTTCCTTGCTTGCTTTGTAGTTTTACCTAAATACCCAGCACCGTAATCAAGAAGCGCACCCTTGGCATTTGCATTTTCATTGATGAGTTGAATTATAGGAACTAAATCGTCACCAAAATCTGCTAATTCCATCGCCACCATTCGCATCGCCGTTTCCGATCCTCGCTGATAACGAAAGCCTATAAAAGGAGAAACCTCCCTTACTAATGTATCGGATACACCGCTTAAATTTTCATTATAAAATACTTTAAGACTGTTTTTTAAGCCTTGATAAAGCTCACCAACAGTTGAAACATCACTGAATCTTATTCCTCTAAATGCTGGGTTTTCTACTGGAGTCCATTCTTCTAAATCAAGAACATCTTTATCTATAAAAATGTTTTCAGGAGTTTCTTTTATAGATGGTGTAGATGACTCTGTACGTATTGTCATTCCATCATCAGAAATTATATCGTCTGGTGTAAGCTTATTAACTTTTGACTTAGCACTATCAACTAGCTTGCCTACCGTAGCACCAAGAATTAATCCAGTACCAGCACCGAATCCAGCACCAAACATTCTCCCTTCTGGCGTCTCACCAACACCACTACCATAAAGGCCACCCTCTGCTGCTGCCGTTGTCTTAAATCCAGCACCAACCTTTGTAAGACCTTTAGCTAATGCTCCACCTCCTACAATGCCAGGAACAAATTCCAAAGCAAGAGCGGCACCAGGACTTTCATCTGAGTATCTTTTTTGTTCGCTTCTTATGTTAAACAGTTCTTCATCATAATTAAGGCTAGGATCATCTCTTACCCTATTCCACGCCTCTAACTCATCACCATATCCAAATGTAATCCCCTGTATCATTGCTCGACCTTGATCTCTTTTAGTTCGAGCCTGATCTTCCATGCTCATACGAACAAGATCTTTTATAGGGTCATTTGCTTCACGCTCTTTTTCAGCCATTGTTTATCTTCCTGGAGTTTCCGCAACACTTTGCTCGGCTGTCTCGTATACTTGTTGCATATCGAGTTGATTACTTTCTACTTGTCTTACAAGTTCTTGTTCTACTGCGTATTTTTTACCGCTATCTAATTTATCAAATGGTTTTCCATACATAGTCGTGGCAGTATTATTCAATGCTTCATTTGTTTTTGCTTGATACATTTCCAATCTTTTTATTTCGTTTTCTACCACATCATTTTTGCTGATATCTTGATCATATTTTTCTAATGCATTGCTTACAGCAACAAACGGATCAACATTACGATTTAGTCCATATTGATAGGCCACATGATTTACTATTTTTTCGTATAGCTCTTTGTCTTCCTCGCTGTCGCTATCACGAATATCTTCTAGAACTCCGTATGTAGTGCGCTCTTGCCCGAGATTAAAGAAGCCCAAATCTGTATCTGGGGATGCTATAGTTATTCTCGGGTCATTCACAGACACCATATTATAGTCATCATCTAGTCGTTCTCTAGTATTTAAATCAAGATATTTAAATGTTGGCGCGCTAAGAGTTCTTACAATATTATCAGCCCATTCCTTGTCTGCCTCTTCGCTTCTTCTTCTTTCTCCCTGTTCCTTTTGGTATCCGTTATGAAGTTTTACTAAAATCGCACCAAGGCGTTTCTGTTCCGCTTCAGTTGATGCGCTTTTATATTGACGAACAACGCCCTCTGCTTCAGGAATAAGTTCTAACATTTTTGGATTGCTAAAAAACTCCTTTATTTCTTGAGTTAATTCTCCTTTGCTATAAATTTCTTCAAGTGCTTGCCTAGCTTCTGCCATATCCTTAAGTTGCTTTATTAAATTTGATTTACGTACTTCAGAAATATTTAATGTATCTATAAACGCAATAGGGTTTGCGCTTTGAGATGCTTGTTCTAAAAGTGCTTTATTGTCCTTTTCGATTTTAATGTTATTCAGTTGTTGTTCGTTGGTATATACCGCCAATTGTTTAGTTGTTCTTGCTTTTACTGCATTTTGTATTTGTAAATTAACTTCTTCAATAGTTAGACCCGCTTTCTCACCAAAAGTCTTTGCTTTTTCTATTAAGAGTCTTTCTTTATTTTCTATAGATAACATCTCATCATCTGAGATATTGGTTGTTATTGCTGTTAATACTCCATTGAGTGCTTGTAAATGTCTATTCTTTCTAAGATTAGACGTTGGATCGCCAGGGTCAAATGAGTTACCGCTCGAAGAGCTACCAGATTGACCAGCACTATTGCCTGAACTTTGCCCTAGCTGACGTTTTGCATCAGCTAATGTTTTATACTGCTCTCTAAGCACTTGATCAAAGTTACCTATCGCAGCATCATCCAATTCAGTATTGCCCGTATTTAGTTTTGATAGATTATTTTCTAGGGCAGATATATTTTTACCTGCAATTAATGCTTTTTGTTGCGCGGCTAATTGAGATATTTCCGAAACTGATATCCCCGTTTGACTCGCAGTAGACATCATTGCTCTACTTATTCTATCAACCTCAGCTACAGTGTTTGCTTGCCTCAGCAATGGTTCCATCGTATCTATTGATTGCCTTCCTGCATTTGCCAATGAAGTTTGTTTTTGGTTTTGCGCTAGAATTAATTCTTCTTTTGTTTCTGCATTTTGTACAAGATAATCAGCTCGCTCTACAGGAGTCATGCCCCTTATTAACTCAAGTTCTTTTTTCTTTTTTAAACGAGTAGGAAGATTCCCTGCACTCTCAGCAGCATTAAACAGGCCGTTTAAATAAGATGGGTTTGCTAGGCCTTGAGTAAAATTATTACTAAAACGCGCCATTATATTCTCCTATTTTTTAAATATGCCGCTCAACAAACCACTACCTAACGTACCCAGCAGATTTGCCTGTCCTTGACTAGCTCCAAGGAGCGCCTCAAGACCACCCATGTTAGCTTCACCATACAAACCAGCCCCCTCAAATTGAGCGCGTTGATTAAGCTGGGGGTATAGATCAGTAGCTTGCTGAACAGTTAACATTTGATTTTGAGGAGCATAAGACGCGCCTAACGCTTGAATACCTAAACCCTGTTGATTTTGCCTGTTTGCTAAATCTTGTGCAGAAAGTCCTGAGCCTAGTCCTACATACATATTTCCTAAGTTTGCTTGCTGTAGCTGCTCTGCCTGGCCCTGCTGCATTGCCATTAGAGATGCTTGATTCTGTGCTTCAGCTTGAGCCTTTGCCATAGCTAACTGCTCTGGTGTACCGCCGTACATATTGCTTGAAACGCCACCACGACCCTGATTGTACAAGCGTTCCTCTAAGGCCATGCGCTGACGCTCCTCTTCGGGGGTTTGCATAGCGCGTATGTTGTCATAAATGTCTTGCTCTCTGGCGCCTGTATCCATTCCAGCTTGAGTCATAAAACCCTGACCAAGACCGTAAGCATTAGTAGCGATATCTCTACCCATTTGTTGACCAAAAGGATCTGTCTGTGCCGCTTGTTGCGCTTGGTTCATCATCATTTGTTGGTACTGTTGCTCTTGAGGCGAGAGAGTTGTAGTCGCTCCAGAGCTATCTACATTAAACATGCCACCTGTAGATGATGTAATTGAAAAAGGCTGGAACTTAGTTTGCTCTAATCCTCTATTTCCAATAACCTGTGATTGGTTATAAGCTCTATTTCCAATATCTCCTAACTTGTCATAACCTGCGTATATAGCCCCTAAAGCGCCAGTGCCTAAAGCGATGTTAGCAGCGTTATCGGGATTCTTAATCCCGCCTATAAGCCCGTCTAAGATTCCCATTAGTACGTTCCTCCATCAATAGTTCCTGTCGTAGTTCCCGTAAGATTTAAGGCAGGAATTGTTACCGTCCCGCTAAATGTAGGAGAAGCTAAATCTGCTTTAGTAGCACTTGACGTTTGCAAATTATTAAACTCTGTGTTTATTTCAACGCCTTTAACCAGTTTTGCAGGATTGCCAGAAGGCAAGGAATCCTTTGTTGCAAAGTCTGTTGTCTTTATATAATTACTCATATTGTTTTACCCATCAATGCCTGTACGTTTATTTCCTGTAAAGATAAAGCAGAACCATTAATGTCTGATTCTAATCCTATTGTTATAATTGTCCCGTTTCCTGTCGTATTAACTGCCCTGCGAACAGTAAGGGGGCCTCTTGTATATTCACCAATATTATATTCAGACACATTGTATTCTCCTAAAAGACCGGGAGATTCAGCTATCGTGTACTCCTGTGTTGTGTATGTTTCGTTTAAATCATACGCCCACTTTAAGAATATATTTGCAGTTTTAATGCCTATTAATGTAGGTCTTAGTTTTTTTAGGATCTTTATCTTTGAAGGATCACCAAACGTAAGGCCGGGACTAAAGTAACTAAACCTGTAACTAACAGTTTGATCTAAATAACCGAAGTAACTACCAATTCCTTGCTGTGTTCCAGTTAATAACTCGCCATCAGTTTTTCTGTGCCATGCTTTAAACAACGATGAAGGCCATTTAGTAACTCGATACGATCCATTTTCTAACGTTCCCCTTAAATCAAAACAGTAAGTTGTTAATTGATCTGGGAAGGTAGCTAAGTAAAAATAATTCTCAGGACTATACGCCGATGCTGTAGGTTCAGTGCGGCTTTCTATTGCCTGAATTAGCTCTTGTTTTACGTTCCGACTAAGATCAGTAATAGGCATTGATTTTTCTTGTATTGTTCTTTGAAAGCTACGCAAGCCAGAGTGAGATAAAAACAAAACATCTGTTCCTATGTGTTGTATGCTATTGCGGCATATACAACCAACGCCAGGAACAGTATCAGCTATAGACATATTTGCTGGCGATTGAGCATTCTGATAAATAATAGAACTGTGTTCGCCAAATACAATTAACAAATTATTATGTGCAGCTAATCCTCTAACTTCATCAAAGCCATCAGGCCACGCCTCTTCAACATTTATAGATCCACTCGATCCACCAGCAAAATCTTGGCCTGTTAATAAATCAGACCAATAAATTATATTTTTATTAGTCTCTGTTCCTACTATCCACAACCTACCGTAAGCGCCTATCGCTTCGTGGCAATACTGTGCAGTAGTAAGAGAGGCACCCGGAACAGCAGACATTACCGTAACTGCCCCTAGAGTATTGTTATATACAAGTGGCTCATAACCTCTTTGAAAAAAATAACAGTTATCGTTGAAGTTAATTATCTTCCAATTGTTATCCGTAATAGTATAGCCAGCAGGAGTAACATCAACTAACGTAGTTGTTCCGCTTAATATTTTATTATTACCTGCACTAAAAGTTACTTCAGCAGCCGTACTGTCGTAAAAATAATGAACTTTGTGTATGCGATCAGAACCTAACTGACTTGAATCTGTTGTTGCAAGGGCAATACCTTTACGAGAAGCAATACGTCCGCGCTCGTCAATAACAGCATTGTCTGCCTTTTCAGCAAAAGACGGGTCTTGTGCTAAAGGAGTGTCTTCTGTGTTAATCCCCTTAAAAGCAGGAGCAACCAGATTTATACTTAACAGTTCTTGGGCCATTATGCGGTGTACCACACGTTTTCATCAGGATGTTTTTGGGCGTCCATAGCTACAGCATCAGCTAAATACTTATCGGCAATAGCAAAATACTCAGGAGTGCTAGTGCCGCCTGTCTCTCCACGCTCACGAGATAACAAAGCAATTGCTAGGTGAATAACAGGGGTTGAAGGTATAAATAATTTATCAGTATCTAAAGATAAATTGTTATTCCTAAGTACACTGTTAAATCTTATTTCGTAAACGCCGTCAGGCTTAGGGTACAGGTCAACCTGTGAGTCTCCATTTGAATCTACCCCGTTAAAGGTATAAAACGCTGGAGATCCTTTTACCGGAGTTTGATTAAGGTACTGATTATCAAACCACGTTGCAGTTCTGTATTCCATAAAAAAATTACTAGTATCATTTATAACATCTAGTAACTTAATTGTGCTTTGACTGCCAGTTAATACATAGCTAAAGACATCTTCTTGAGTAGTAGCAGTTAAGGTATTTCTCAACCCTGCCCAATCCCAAGCAGTTTCAACTAGGTCTTTTGCATCATTAACAAAGTCTCCTACCATCTTGCTGTAAGTAGTAGCTTGTACAGTAGTTACTTCTTCTTCACGCAATCTGCGTAAAACATTATTAACAGCATCTAAATAAGTCATTATGCAATGCTCGCTTTATATGTATTTATCAAACAAACTAGTTACTTTACGTTCTAGCGGACTAGCTTGAGGTCTAACTGGCGCTGCCTGGCTTTTAGTTATTGCACTAAATAAACCAGAATTATAATTTACTATAGGTGAATTTATTATTCCTAGTGCTGGCTGTCTTTGATAGTCAATGCCTGAGTAAAACGGTTTAAAATTACCTCCAAAAGCACCATCAGCGCCATCAGCGCCATCAGCGCCATTGGTGCCTGTAGTGCCAGTGCCTGTAGTGCCAGTGCCTGTAGTATCAGTAACTGTGGTACCGTCACCTGTAGTACCGTCATCTGTAGTACCGTCATCTGTAGTATCAGTAACTGTGGTACCGTCACCTGTAGTACCGTCATCTGTAGTATCAGTAACTGTGGTACCGTCACCTGTAGTATCAGTAACTGTGGTACCGTCACCTGTAGTGTCAGTGCCAGTTACAATACCAGTAATAACATCAACGGTGTCAGTGTCAGCATCAGTCTCGATGTCTGTAGTCCCAGTACCAGTGGTAGTCGTCGCTGTTGAGTCAGGCCCACTGTAATCATTGCCTATAATAAAAGGGTCGCTAGGAAAGCCTCCGTAATCAGAGATGTCTACTACAATAACTTGTCCTGTAGTTTTGTGTCGAAAAACACCATTTCCTTCATAAACCCAAGGATTCTGGTCTGCCTCTAAAGGATCAGCAGCCTGATCGTCAGCATCTTGAGCGTCAGCAGCATCTTGAGCGTCAGCAGCAGCTTGGGCGTCAGCAGCAGCCTGAGCGTCAGCAGCAGCCTGAGCGTCAGCAGCAGCTTGGGCGTCAGCAGCAGCCTGAGCGTCAGCAGCAGCCTGAGCGTCAGCAGCATCCTGAGCGTCAGCAGCATCCTGATCCTGCTCAAAAGCCTCGAAATCAGCAATAGTTACTTGAAGATCATCAGGGTTAAAGACAAAGTTACCATTCTCGTCTACTTCCATTTCAGGCGAGGGAGATTCGCCAACATCATACGCTGGCTCTGTTCCAGCGGAATCATTCTGCGTACCTAGTATATCTAAAATATCCGTAGCAGAAATAAGGGCATCGTCTCCGGCTTCTGTTCCGGTTTCTGTTTGAGCCGCTATGTCACGCATCGCTGCTACTGTTTCTGCTGAGTAGCCCTCAGCCTCGTAGTAGTCTGCCCACTCACTCGCAGTCCGCGGGGCTATATCCTCTGAGAAAAGGTCGTCTTCCGCTAAAAGATCTGAGTCTCCGTTAGCTAGCTCATTAGCATTTGCATCTAAATCATTAACTTCTCCACTAACACCTTCGTAGTAATCCATAAGAGAAGAATGAACATCTGGATATTTACTTTCTAGCTCTTCTAAAGAGCTTACCTCTCCTGACTCTAACAAACGTACTGCTTCAATTACTGGCGTGGCTCCTCCTGTATAAGAAGAAAACTCAGCAGTATCGTTTATATCTGGAATTAGTTTTGAAGCATCTAAGCCACCGCTTTCAAAAAAGTCATGTATTAAACCACTATCATATACTCCAACATCGTTAAGAGATTCAACCTCTTCCTTCATATCAGGGTTATCAGGGTTATCAGGGTTATCAGGGTCATTTAATAAATCTTCAAGTGCTGTCATTATTTTAATAGCTCCAGATAGTCGGACTTGGTAGGTCAGTTGACCAGTCTAAGTGGATAAACCGACTACTTCCTTTTTGGTTTACGCCAATGCGCTTCACGCCGTGCATGAGTGCAATTTCTAGCAACAATAGCGCATCCCCACGGGATACGGCTAGGTCAACCGCCTTTGCTTCTGTATGAGCGCCTGGCGTAATTTTAGCGGCCTCTATCGGATGCTTGCTGCAACGATACCCACTGGAAACAATAAGAGGCTTACCAAAATCACTGCGAATAGCATTGAGATTATCAAGAGCTTGGGCATCAAACTTGTACTCCCCACATCCGCACTGACAGCGCAACTCATCTTCACTAAAATAATTCATCGCTGGATAATCTTGGCTATTTTTTCGCCAGACCTTCCAGCAATGTATCCACCAATTCCCAAGGTCAAAAGCGTCCACGCCTCGTCCCTGAGCGGAGTGGACAGCCACCCCATAGAGTCACCGACCGCTAAAACCAAAAAGGTCAGCATAGTAATAGGTCTCCAGTTGGCCGTTAGCCAGTGCTTAGATGATGCCTCTGCATGGATAATTTTGGACTGTGACTCAATCAGGCTTGTCTCGTAATCAAAAACTTTTTGCATCGCTGCGGCTTGCACATCAAGCAGATGACCCTTCGCCTTTAGCCTCTCGTCTTCTGAGGTATGTAGCTCGTCAATTAGCTCTGCTGCTGGCTTAAATATGCTAGCGATCAGATCAGTAACGCCAATCATTTGTCGGCCTTGTCATCGAGCTTTTCGAGTATTTTGTGAAGCATATCTTTAATGTCGCGAATTTCTCTGTCGTGCGCCCCACGAACAATGTCTGCTTGATTTTGCAAAACAGCAAGCTGCGTACTATGAGCCTGTTGACGTTGATACATCATCCAAA
>Ga0206123_10000626_pt1 | contig 34585 bp, 46 predicted proteins | sample Helgoland_Spring_2_FD_160086 | JGI IMG/M metagenome (GOLD analysis project Ga0206123, IMG submission 160086) | Pelagic subsurface seawater microbial communities from Kabeltonne, Helgoland, North Sea - Helgoland_Spring_Bloom_20160316_1 | ecosystem: Environmental > Aquatic > Marine > Epipelagic ...
CCAATACTATTATTACTATTATAATCGTTAATATTATCATCGCCATCATCATTAAAATAATCACTCGTTGTATTTGAGTCCATTGGTCTAAATAAATCAATTTCTCTTTTCCACATCAATTTTATTACTTACAAAAATAAATAAATAAAATCAATTTTAATTTTAATAATTTAATTTTTAATAATTTAATTTTTAATAATTTAATTATTAATAATTAAATTTTTTATTGTTTCCTAAAGTACTTCTAAATTTTCTTTGCATTTATTGGATATATCTAATAATTATAAATTGCTATACGTAGATGGTTCATATAATAAAGTATTCATAATTATATTCTTTCATAGTTATTATTAGAACGGGGGGGAATTCCAAAGCAACAAATTATAATACCAGCCAATAATAATAATACTATACCAATACTATTTTCATAATCATTAGTATCATTTGTTGTATTTGAGTCCATTGGTCCAAATGTATCTATATCTCTTTTCCACATCAATTTTATTAATTATTTAAAAATAAATATACTAAATCAATTTTAATTTTAATTTTAATAATTTAATAATTTAATAATTAAAATTCATTATTAATAGGTAATGTTTTATTGTTTCCTCGCGTTCTTCCAAACTTTCGTTGAGTTTTAGTACTACATATACAACCTCCATCACAAGAATAAGTTGATGGACAGCATTATGGTTTACACTGATTATACGCAAACATAAACATATTATTAGGACTATTAGTATTTCCATCAATAGATGGACCTAACGATTGTAAATTAGTATATGTCGATGATACAGGCATATAATGTGTAAATGGATTAAGATTAATTTTATTTAAAGAAGGTAGAGGATGTCTCCTTCATTAGCTTGTTTTAAATTTCCTTTTTTTGATGGGGATACAAACAATCAAATTATAAAATAAAAATTATAATTAATATCTCAATTAATTATAATGACTATTTATGCGAATAATCCACAATCTGTTATTAATGGATTTTATTCTTCGTCAAGAAATGTGTTCTTGACGTTATCTATAGGTATTGCTATGTATGGATTTGCGGAATCATTTAAAATCAATAAATCTAAAAATATAATAAAAGATATATCACTATTTATATTTATTTTTTCACTGATGTTAGGATTAAATAATATTCAGATGTTTTCTAATTATATTGGAAAATTAGAAAAAGAAGAATTAAATGGTAATAAATTACCTGCTTACATAGATTTAAAAGCGTGGAAAAGATATTTATATATTAAATTTTATTTTATTTTATTACTATTATTTATTATTACGGTTGCATTCGTTCGATTAATTAATAGAAGATTTGTATAATACATATTATCTAAAATTGATTATTTAAAATTGGTTATTAATCGATAATGTTTTATTATTACCTCGCGTTTTACCAAATTTTGTTTGTTTTTTTGTAGCACACACACATCCTCCACTACACGAAAATGTAGATGGACAACATTCTGGTTTACATTCATTATGAGCAAACATAAACATATTTTCGGGACTATTTTGGGATCCGTCCACCGATGGTCCTAATGATTGTGCTTCAGTATAGTCTGGCGATACTGGCATATAATGACTAAATTGATTCACTTTTATTTTATTTTTCGAAGACACAGTGGGATATCTCCACGCATCATTAGCACAATGGGGTAGGGGAAATTTATTAGAATTGGAGTGAGTGTTAAAATTTTCATATAAATTGTTATGATAATTTATAATATACATTAATAATAGAGATAATATTATTAAAATTAAAAATGTAGTATTTATAGATTTAAATAAATTTATAGACATATATATATATACCTATAAATTTATTTAAAACTAATTATAAAAATAATATTATGTTAATAACAAAAAACCTTATTAATAAAATAATATTAGATACTAAAATTCATACTATTATAGATAAAGGCTCTTTAGATTTAGATAAAGTTTCCTCGATAAAATCCCATATAAATCTTAAAAATCACCAGAAACTGGCATTAGAAAAAATACAATCTTATGAACAAAGTGACAATTTGCACGGAATATATGCTGATAATTCGGGGTCTGGAAAATCATTTCCAATATTAGAACAAATTAATAATAATCCCATACTGCCATTTAATGATAAAATGTTTATTAATAATTTTGATAAGACATTTAAACCCTCATTATATATTAAAACAAATATTGTTATATGTTCTTATTATTTAATATATCAATGGATTAATTATATAACTCAGTATTCAAATCTAACATTTTATACTATAGCCGATTATAAATCTATAAATTATATTTTAAAAAATGGAATTAATATTCTTGATAAATATAATATTATTTTAATATCTTGCTCATTTTATAATAAATTTTATAAAGCAGTTTTAAAAAATAATACCAGCAAATATATTTATTTTTCAAGAATAATATACGACGATGTTAATAATTTAACTATTATTAAACCACAAAAAATAAACGCACTATTTACCTGGTTTGTAACATCTAATCCAGAAAATTTAATTTTTTTAAATCATATAAATTATATTTTAAAATCAAACTATAGTATAGATTATTTTGTAAATAATATTTTAATACATAAACCAAATTATAAAATTATTTTACCCTTTATAGATATAACAAATTATAAAGGTATTAAACATAAAGGATTTATAAATACCTTTTTTATTAATTTATACAGAAAAAGAAATAGTTATTCTATTGATAAATTATTAATAAATACGCATACTAATATTGGCAATACCTTTAATATTAGTACTATTTATAATAAATCGTACCATTTTTCATTACTTAATACATTTACGTTTAAAAAACTCAAATCTATTATAGCAGAGCCCAACCATAAAATTATAAAATTATTAGATTTATATAGTGATAATAATATGAATTCTTTTAAAAATACTATCTTTAAAACTTTAAATCTTAATTATAAAAATTTAATTCAGCACTATTTATGGAAAAAAAATTATAACAAAAAAACGATTAAAATAAGTAATGAAATAAAAAGTCTAATATATAAAAAAAAAATAACAAAAGAAAAATTAAATAATATTTTAAATGAAAAATGTATAATATGTTATGGTATTATAAAAAAACCATTTTTATATAGTTATTGTTGTAAAAATTTATTTCATCTTAACTGTATATTTAAAAATATTACTATAGCTCAAACATATAATTGTCCACTGTGTACAAAAGATTTATATATAAATAAATCTATTGTTTTTAGTGATATTAAAAATTATATATTATCAAAAGACCAACATATTATTAATATTATTGTAAAATCTAAAAAAACTCTAATATACACTCCAGATACTTTATTTTTAAAATTTATAAAAAATAATTATTATAAATCTGATATGTGGTTTTTAAAAGGAAATTATAAAACAATTCATAATATAGTTACTAAATATAAAAAAACATTTAAAATTAATATTTTATTAGCAAATAATACATTTAATGGCTTAAATTTAGAAAATACGACGGATTTAATATTATTATCAAATAATTCTGACATTATTAATACTTGTTATAGACCAGGGAGATTAAATACATTAACTATTCATAAATTATATTAAATAATATTATTATATAAATATTCCGCGATTTGTATAGCATTTAATGCTGCGCCTTTCATTAAATTATCTGCTACTATCCATAAATTTAAACTGTTTTTATTAGTAAATATTAATCCTATGTATTTAGAGCATATTGATGATCCTTATTAGCTGATAAATTTAATAAACGAATAGGTATGGCTTCTACAATATAATTTTAATAGGATATTCTTAATCTATATACTGTTGAAGAATAATAAATATTTGTGTTAGGTTAGTATTGTACTATTCTTATTATTTTAATTATTAAAATTAATAATTAAAATAATAGTTTAAATTATTTAAAATAATAGTTTAAATTATTTAAAATAATTAAAATATAATATATATATGCACTCTTTATTAAATAATATATTTGTAAATTGTAACGACTATATGTTCTACTATTTTACTAGAATAGTAGGAGTATCTAGTATATATTATAGAAAATTATATAATTATATAAATATAAATAATACCTATGCTGTAACTAAAATTATTATAGATAATGAAGAATCTTCTAATATATTTTTATCTCCAACAATAAATTTTAATTATTTACTAGAAGTTAAATATAATGTTAATAATAAAGATTATTGGATTCAGTATAATTCAGATAATAAAATAGAACAATTCTTGTTTCCTATTTATGATGATATTTCATCAGGAGCATTTAAAGAAACTGACGATAATATTATATTAGTTAGTTTGGATCAAGAAAATATTAATAACGAAGATTTATTAACTATTATTAAAGAGTTATCAGGACCTAAAGGTAATTTTTATAAAGACAAAGGGTATATAATAAGCAAAAATAATATATTATCTTTAATTAATAGAGAATTAGGTCCAGGTATTAATATTAAAAATACTAATACTATAGAAATAATGTATTCGAGTGGTGAAATAATATTAATATAGGTGAAATAATATTATTATATGTGAAATAATATTAATATAGGTGAAACAATATTAATATAAATAAAATTGATTATTATTTAAAGAAATATCCTTAAATTATAACTATCTATGGAAGGAAAACCTAATACTAAAAATATTACCAACAGTAAATGGATTGTTTGGTATCACAATCCTTCAGATAAAAATTGGAATTTAAGTAGTTATAAAGATATTATAGAGATATCTTGTTTAGAAGACTTTTGTGTATTAAAAAATTCTTGGAATGATTGTCTACCTAAAATAGATGAAGGCATGTTTTTTATAATGAGGCAAAATAAAGATGGAAGTAATATATATCCTCAGTGGGAAGATAAGAGTAATCGAACTGGTGGTTGTTGGTCGTATAAAGTTGATAAAAAATGTTGTGAAGAAGCATGGTTTAATTTATTTATGTATTGTATTGCGGAACAAATATGTTCGGTTGATTCAAATGCTGCTACAATTAATGGTGTATCAATTAGTCCTAAAAAAAACTTTTGTATATTAAAAATATGGAACTCAAATAGTACTATAAAATCTAATAGTATTTTATCAGATATTAAATTTTTAAACAAAGAAGAAACATTATACTCTAATCATGAATATAATATTAAAAAGGACCAAAATAAAAGTAAAAAAAAATCATATAATTTTGAAAATAATGATTTTACGAGAGTTAGAAACGGTAATGGGAGAAATAAATTTAGATACTAATACATTTTAGTAGCATAAATTGTTGTCCAGGTTTTAGCAGTGGATATAAATTCGGATTTTTTTTCTTTATATTGTGTCGCTATAATTGGTTCTAAAGGATCATCTGGATTAGGATCATTCATTAATGAAGATATTGATAGAAGAACTTTAGAAATAGATAATGCTGGGCTCCAACTATCTTTTAATATATCTACACATATACTTCCAGCAGAATTAATATTAGGATGATATATTTTAGTAATAAAATTACATTTAGGAGCTTTAAATGGATAATTAACTGGAAAATAGATATCTAAATCAAAAATACCACCATAGTAAGGCGTATCTTCAGGCCCAATAATTGATGCTCTCCAATGAAATAAATCATCATCTACTGCACCTGCCGAACAATTCGTTGGAGGATTTTTAATTAAATCATCTAATTCTTTTTGCAATCTAAAAGTTGACATTTATTTATTAAATATAAAATATTAATTTTTAATTTGATCAAATTTATTTTTAAAACTATATAATTAATATGTCTATATTTTGTGCTGAAATAGATAATGGAAATATAGAATATAAATTAACACTAGAAAATTTTGATATTAAAAAAATTATAAAATATACAACACAACTTAAATACAGAGTTTTAGAAGGTTATGGAAAAGCGATATATATTATAGGTATATCTGATAAAGGAACTATTATAGGATTAAATGAGCCTTTTCCAATCGTTATTAACAAACTACATTTATTATGTAGAGATATTGATTGTAGATTACATTTTATTTTAAAATGTAATTATCAAAATAAAATGTTTTTAATAGTTAAAATCTGCTCAAATTTTAATGTTTATACTTTGCCATTTATAATATAGCAAACCTTTTTAATAATCGAGTAATTTAATGTATAGTAAATTTTTTTAATAATAAAGCAAATAATGTTTTATAGTTACCAACACTATAATAAGCTGCTAATGATAATAAAAGTGTTGGAATTAAATCTTTAGGAACTGGTTTATGTGATGTACTATGTATTTTTTTATCAGCAATGATTTCAGTCCCTGTTTTGTCGGGGTTGGCAGCCATATGAGTATCGAGATAATTATACGTTTTTTTATGATAATCAGAGGTTAGATTTGTCCATCTAACATACACTGGTATTAAAGCTAAAAATAATTTTAAAAACTCAGGTTGATTAGCTGGACGGACTATATCATCTAATACTTCTGCTACCTGTTCTATACCTCCCGCAGGTTCTAAATAGTTATCTATATCCTCAAAACTAGAAATAATCTCTTCTACTACATCTTCCAAATCCTTATTGTTTACTGATTTATTTAATTTTTTTTTCTTTGGTATTTTTTTTTGTAACGTTTTTAATTTTTGTTCTAAATAGTATAATTTCTTAGTTAGATCTGGTTCCTTACTGGGTTCCTTACGGGGTTCCTTACTGGGATCCTTTCTGGGTTCCTTACGGGGTTCCTTACGGGGTTCCTTACGGGGTTCCTTACTGGGTTCCTTACTGGGATCCTTTCTGGGGTCCTTTCCTTTGTTAAGATAACTTTCTATCTTATTTAATCTTACTATTATACTATTAATTTTATAAGTTAAGTCTAGATCGATATCTGTCATTATAATATATATTATAATATTACATTATAATTACAGAAATTATTCATTACTTTTTGGCGCTAAACATAAACGTATGCTTCCTAATGAGGCCACATTGTATTTTATAATTAATGGGTAATCATTTTTTAAATATAATTCTATAGAATTGCAAAGATTACTACATTTTGTAAATAATACTAAATGTTTTAAAGCAAATATTCCCTGTATAACATCATCTGGACTATTATTCTGAATAAAAACCATACCACTTTGAGTTTCTCCTAATATTGTTTCTTGTTCAGCATAATCACCTTTACAACTAAAAATTAATTGATTAGATACGCTTTTTATTTCCATATTATCAGCAATATTAAACATATCTCGTGCTATTTTTTGAAAATCGTTTGATGGCATGGTTAATACTGACTCAAAAACGGCTGGTGGAATATCTATATTTTCTTGCGGTAAATCCATTAAATTTAATTTATATTTTGTTAGTGAATTTTTTTCACCATTTTCTATTTTTATACCTAACTTATTTGTATCATCTTTTTCTATATAAAGTGTTAACGTTGAATTATTATTCATTGTTTTTATTAATTTAAATAAACACATCATAGATATACCTATTGTAAACTTATCAGGACATACATATTTTTCAAATTTACATGCCTCTAATTTTAAATGAATTAAAACAGTATGACTTGGGTCCATTGTTAATATTTTCATTCCATTAGAATCAAACTCGATATTAGTATCTGTTAAAATTTCTTTTAAAGCTTCTATTAATATTCTAAATGCAGAAGATTGTACCGTTTTCAATTCAAAAATATATTTACTTTCTTCACTATTAATATTTTGAGTATCAGTATCTACCATTTATGTATGTATAAATACTTTACCATTTCTTTAAATAATAAATTAATAATAATTTGGTGGAGAATAAATATGAATAGATATACAACATTTATTCGATATATTACTTATTATATGTTTATTATTCTTGATAAATGTAGTTTCATTTGTATTAATTTTAGTTTCTGTATAAGTTTTATTATTAATAAATAATACTTCATTTAATGTTCCATATAAAACTTTCATTAAACATCCATTTTTAGGATGTCCGTGTAACCGTGTATTTTGTCCCGGTAGCCAAGAAATCATAATTATCTCAAATATAGTGTTTCTATAAATTATATTTTTACTATAGTTATATTTATTAAATATAACATAATCTCTCCAATTAATAATTGATTTAATAAGATATTTTTTTAATAATTCCATATTAGAAAAATCTTTATTTTCATTTATTAATATTATTAAATCTCTAATATAAATAGTTGACATTTATATTAAATTTCTTAATGTTTTTAAATAATTATTTATAATTGACCTATATATTTCCTCTATATATTTCCTCTATATATTTCCTCTATATATTTCCTCTATATACTTCCTCTATAAAATCTAATAAATTTAAAAATTGATTGATATTATACTTATTTTTTCAAACTTAAAACCATGTTTTTTATAGAAAGATTTAAAAAAGATTTTCCTGGAAAAAAATACAGGGAGTATATTTACAATGAACCCATACATTCTATTTATAAATTAATTTCTATGTCTAGTGATGATGATATTGATGTTTTATTATGGTGCTATAAAAATTATAAAAGTCTATTTAAACTAATTATATTAAATCATTCTAGATGGTGGCTTAACTTACAACTGTTTCCATTAAAATATTTTGACGAATTTTTATTAAATCCAAAAGGATGGATTATTGAGGAATATATCAAAAAATGTTTCCTTTGTGACAGTTGTACCAGTCCTCAACACTTCCATGAACAGGAAATTAGACGATTACGAAACATCTCTAAACTACACAAAAAACTTTTCTATGAATATCTCCTTGATGATATATGGACGTTTAAAAAAGGATCTAATTATATAAATTTTATTGGATTTTGTTATAATAAAAATAAAGCAGATATGGCTAAGAAATATTTTCCGGAATTATTTGAACAGCAAGACTTTACAAAATATCTTAGTAAAATCACACGTCTAAGTGGCTGTTTCTTTAATTATGAAGCACCCATCCTAAAATTAATCCAAGACTTTAATATAGATAAATCTATAATCAATACTGAGATTGGTAATATTTTAGATAATTGTATATGTAGCCATAACTATGATTATGTAAAATTATTGTTTAAGGATTATAAAAAAACTATATTGTCCCAAGTTACCCAAAATGATATAAATCAATATATTTATAACTTACTTGACGATATAAATTGCAGCGATACTAATCCAGAAGATTCACTAAATAATATTAAAATATTAGAATTAATCCATACCTATTATTCTAATTTAAGTATAAATATTAATAAATTACATAGATATGAAATAATATGTAATCCAAATAATCATAATTTTACATCGTGTCTTGTAAAATTAACTAAAATTAACTTACATGAACATTATGAATCAATCCTAGATAGTATATTATATGATAGTGAGGATCCTTTTCATATATGGACCTATTATTTAAAAGAATTTATGGACTTGGATTTTACCAAAAATCCTAAACTACCAAATGGAGAACTTTTATATACTTTTATCGGAAATCTACTTAATGTACGCACTTTAAGTAATATGGAGTGTAAAAATCTTATAGAATTTCTTACTAAATACATTAAATTATGTCCAAATTTTGATATCACTCAAGGATATCACCTATGTATTTACGACCCAAAGGGCGAAGATACAATTAAATTTATGGAATGGTACTTTATTAATTATTTAAGTATACCTATCTTATCTAAATTATTAAATAAAATATTAATAAACTGTGTTATTTGTGACGATTATTATATGCTTGATTGGATTATACAAAAACTAGATGTAAAACCCCATAGATTACGATTTAATAATGACTTACTTATTAGGTTTTGTTTAAAAGAAGGAGCTTTATCCTGTCTCTATTATTTGGTAGATATGGTACTAGAATACCATCTTAAACCTTATTCACATTGTTCTATTACCGAAGAATGGATATACTACTATGTTTCTGTACCTAAACTTTCAGATAAAAACTATGAAACCGAAATGTTAAAATATCCTGATCCCATTTATAACTATTCCAATATACCTAGCTCCTATAGTCCCGCAGATTTTGATGAAGATGAAATCTTACAATATGATAGTGATTATGAGTTTGATGATGTAAGAGGTCAACGGACACATCAAAGTGAAATATTTATATCTATTTAAATATATTATAATTATTTAATAATTATAATATCAATGTTCGACATTCTAATCTAGATAATATACATTTATAATTTCTGCGATAACAAGTTTATATAATTATTTATAATTTGTTGGCCTAATTTACTTTTTACATTTACTTTTCTACCTGTAATAGGATTTATTATTTTATTATATGTTCCTCCCTTTTGTTTATTACAATAACATTTATTTTCTGTACATTCACAAACGCCATTTTTACAATCATTGCAATCATTGCAATCACATTCACAATTAGACATTTGTCCACCTGTTTGAGTATTAGTATTATTAGGATAGGGACCTAGGTCTGGGCCTAATAATTTTTTCCCAATTAAACTTCCGTGTGATGTAGGACTAGTTTTTCCGTATGCTGACGATGACCCCATCATATTATTCGCTTCGCTGTAATATCTTCCAGAATTTCTTCCATAGTATTCACCAGGCATTACAACCCTTCCTCCTAACTTATTTTTTGTTATAGAACAACAATTTAATTTCGAACAATTTCGTGTACATCTTAATTCATCTTTTCCACTATTACAACATCCGTTTTTTTTACACTTTCTGGTACACATTCGGCCACCTGTTTGGGTACTTGTATTATTAGGATAAGGACCTAAGTCAGGTCCTAATAAATTTTTCCCAATTAAACTTCCGTGTGATGTAGGACTCGTTTTTCCATATGCTGACGATGACCCCATCATATTATTAGCTTCGCTGTAATATCTTCCAGAATTTCTTCCATAATATTCACTTGACATTGTAACCCTTCCTCCTTTTTGTTTTGGCATTATATATTATACTAAGATAATAAATTTAATTATTAATAAATAAAATTATTTAATAATAATTATTTAAATAAAAATTATTTTATTAATAATTTTCCATATTTATTGGAATTCGGTATTGATTTAATAGTTTTAAATTCTTCATTGATAACTACTAATATCTTTTTATTAATTAGATCTAAGTCTACTTCTTTAATATTAATTTTTGTTCCTCTTAAAGAATTATAAAATATAGAATTTTCCATCTATTATTAATAGCAGGTTCCTTTATATAAATATTAATCTAAATAAGAAACTCTTTATATATAAGAAATTCTTTATATATAAGAAAATCTTTATATATTTAATAATGAATGACGTTGTTCTAACAAATTATACTCTTAATAATATTACCTTTAGTCGACCTGAGTATATTTCTAAAAACACTGTTCTATTTAATGTTAAATATAATTCTAAAAAATTTATTATTCAAACACCCAAATTACTAATTCCTGTAAAACCTATATTTAATACAACTAATAATTATAAATCCTGTTCTATTAAATTTAATGCCTATAATTATAATTTTTGTAATATTACTAAAACATTTATTAAAAATATAGAATCTATAGATAAATTTATAAAAGCAAAATCTCCGTACTTTTGGGAAAAATGCGGGCTCTCTAAAAATAACAAAAAATTCGTAAATACTATACAAAATACTTTACAAAATAATCGCACTACCCCATCTTTTTATTGCGATGTACAGTTTTATCGCAATGAAGCTATATTACCCATATTTGATCATAATAAAAATAAACAATCGTTTGATTATTTAATACCTTACTCTAAAGCATATTCTTTAATAATGTTAGAAAGTGTATGGGTTAAATCTCGTAAAATCGGATTAAATTGGACTGTTTTACAAATGAAAGTATATCTACCTATTTATAAAATTAATGAATGTTTAATAAAAGATGAAGAAGAAATAGAAGAAATCTATAAATCAAATACTGCTTTAATTAATAATAACACAACACTAGATGATAATATTAAATCTGATACTATTTTAGTCAAAGACCATCCTAATTATATAAAATATTTTAATATGAAACGATTTGGAGTACCTGATATTATTATCAAAACTAAAATGAATAATGATGGACTAAATGGTGATTATTTAGATACGCCCAATATTCGAATAAATAATGAAGATAAATCTATTAATAAAAAAATAATTAGTATTAAAACCCATCATTTTTTAACAGATATACAAACAAAATCTAAGATTAATTTGAATAAAGTAACCGATTTACCTGAACAAAAAATAGATAAAACAGATAACTATAAACCTAAATTAGAAGAAATATTAGAAATTAGATCTAATCTTAAACACGTTTAATACTTTCTAAATCGTTTATTATTTCATAAATTACGTTTTCATCGGAATATATTCTAAAATTTATATCAATCGTTGCTTGTTTTATATCTGAATTATGTGATATATTTTGTAAATTAAAATTATAATTAGAATATTTTTATTGTTTAATAATAATAAACTAAATATTATTATTAAATTATTTTATTATTTTATTATTTTATATATAAAATATAATTGATTTATATGAACTAAAAAATATAATATATAAATTATTATAAAATTATTTGTATAAATTATACTGCTATTTTTATATAATATTAAATAATATATAATGACGGTGAATCCTTTTAAAAAAACAAATAAAAATTTATATAATTTATTAACTATTTCATAATATACACTGGTTTTTTGTCTTAGTATATATCTTAATGCGCTAAAAGAACTTGTTATCATACTCCAATAGGCAGAACATCCTAATACTATATTTATATTATTATCAAAATAATTGCTCCAAAAACAATAACTTTGTAGTAAAATAGTTAAAATGTGATGTATAATGTGTCCTATATCGTGCCTATAATAATATAATTCATATGTATAAAATATATTTAATGAGTATACACAATAAGGAATTAAAATTTTATATTCTGTATAGCTATTATTTACTAATCTATAATATTCACAATATAATGACATTAACCACCATAATGCGTAGTTAATAATTGCCATTATTTTAAAATTATATTTATTAAAAAAAAACTTTATACTTTCTTGTAATAGATAAATCCAAATTAAACTATAAATAAATAATATTATAATATTATTTTATTTTTCGATTAAAGTAATTACGAATTATAATGCCCATAAAATACATTTGGTTTATATGAATTAAGGTATATATTACTAATATATAAAAAAAATCATTATATTTTATAAAATCTATGTGTCTTGCAAATATTATATAGTAACTTATAATCGAAAATGATTTAAATGTAACATAACTAATTCTATAAGTATTTGCTATTAGTGATAAATAATTAGATTTATAATATTTTGACAAATATCTTAATGCGCTAAAGGAACTTGATATCATGCTCCAATACGCACTTACCCCTAGTAATAAGTGTATTATATCCGAAAAAAATTTACATATACCATATAAATTTGTATTAATATAGTTAATACGTGATGTATACTATGGGCTAAATCTGGGGTATAATAATATAATTCATATAAATAAAATATTACATTACTATAAAGACATAATGGAACAATAATTTCATATTCTTCCAAACTATCATATACTAATCTATTATACTCTCCATATAATGACATAATCCACCATAAAGTATAGTTAATTAATGCCATTATTTTAATATTATAATCATTAAAACAGTATTTTATAGTTTCCTGTGAAAAATATGTCCACAATAAACTATAAATAAATAAATAGAACATTATTATTATATACATATAGATAAATTATGTTTAAATAAAACTATATTAAAATAGTTTTTTTGCTTTTATTACTTTTTCTAATTTATTAATTGCTAATATATAACAACAAGAACGTAATGATATTTTTCCCTTTTCCTCTTCCTCTTCCTTCCCCTCTTTCCTTACATTTTCATTTTCATATTTACTATATACTCTATTAAATGTATCTCGCATTAATAAACTTAATTTATTTAATATTGTTGTCTCGTCCCAATATTCACTTCTTTTATTTTGTAACCATTCATAATAACTAACAATAACACCGCCCGAATTTGCAATAATATCGGGAATTATTTCTATTCCCTTTTCTAATATTAATTTCTCTGCTTCTAAATCTATAGGGCCATTCGCCCCCTCTACTACTAATTTACAATTTAATTTACCCCCTAAATCTCCACATATAACTAATTCTTTAGCGGCTGGAATTATAACAAAACATTCTAATAAAAAAAAATCGGAAGAATCAATTGTTTCTCCATATGTATAGTCTTTTAAATTTTTATGTTGTCTACAGTGTTCTCGAAGCTTATATACGTTAAATCCTTCTTCACTTTTAATACATCTGGTATGATCTCCGACCCCTACACATATCATTCCTAATCTTGATAATAAAATGGCGGTATTAGAACCTACATTACCAAACCCCTGTATAATATACGTTTTTCCACATAAATCTATACCTTTTTTTTCAGCCCATAATTTTATACACTCTACTATACCATATCCAGTTGCTTGATTTCGTCCCTGTGAACCACCACAACATATTGATTTTCCGGTGAAAACTGCGTTATTATGACTTCTTGCTTTTTTCTGGTAGGCATCTGTCATCCAATCCATTATTTGTGAATTAGTGCCTAAATCAGGAGCTGGTATATCCCGATTTTCTCCTATATATTTAAACATTACTGTAGCATATTCTTTACTAATTCGTTCTAATTCTCCTTCGGAATAATCGTATGGATTAATTTTAATGCCACCTTTAGCTCCACCATATGGAATATTTTGTAAAGCGCATTTTAATGTCATCCAAAATGCTAAAGATTTGATTTCATCCAAATATATATCTTCACTAAATCTAATACCTCCTTTAAAAGGTCCTAAAATATTATTATGCTGAACACGATACCCCTTAATCATTTTAATTTTATTATTGTCTAATCTAATAGGATAATTAACAATAATTTCATTTTTAGGATAGGTTAAATAGTCTTTAATATCCTCATCTATATCTGTAACAGTTAATACTTCATTATATTGTTGTAAAACTAAATCATATAAATTCATTAATATTTTTTAAATTATATATATATATTTTAAAAAATATTTTGCCATACAGGTATAAAACTTTATGGAGATCCAACAATTAATGTAAATTCTGGTTCAGATTTTGAGAAGTCTTAAAATCGACTTATGTTCATCTTTTTTAACATTTTTATTACCTGCTACAAGTGTTAAATTATATATATTTCCAAACCATATATCACATAACCAATTAAAATTGTCTATACTATACTGTTTAAATATAATTTTACGTAAATAATCGTAATTATCGAAAACATTATCGCCTATAGAATTAACAGATGATAAATCTATAACTATTAAACCTATACAATTTAGAAAGGCTTCATCGCCAATATTATTAATCAATGGTATATATATAAAACCTGTTTTCATTATATTATCAACACTTGTTTCTAATACTTTTACGTTATATTAATTTATAATAATACATTATTATAAATTAATTATTATTATAAATTATTATATATATTATAGAATCGATTAATTATTATAAATAAACTAATATTATATATATATATATATGGAAAATCTAAAAAAAATTATTTATGAATTATACGATGAAACTATAAGATTAAATTTAGAACAATATAATAATCTTATTAACAAATGTGTCGAATTTAATGAAATGGCTGCTGTTGTTTATTTATATGATAGAATGAAAAACGAAGGTATTAAACCAACCGATTACACATATACTTTAATTAATAAATTACACAGCAAAACTTGTAAAGAATCTAATATAATTTATATTAAAAACCAAAATGTTAATAAATTAGCACCTAGGCGGAGAATTCATAAAATAATGAAAGGCTATAATTACAGTGATAATTATAATAATGCTTTGAAACATTTAGATAAAGTTAAAAGTGTAATCAACCTAAAACCTAATATTAAAACTTATGGAAGAATTAAATTAGCAAAAACATTGCAAAAAGAATGCGATATTACTTTTAATGAGGCACGCTATATTATTACAAATTTAAAAAGAACTAAATTTTTAAATAATATTACTGATAATTCTCTCAACCTAGTACCAGTTGACCATATTAAATCTAATTATAACAATAATACATTAAAACAAACGAGTATTAAAAGTTATTTTGGTCCTAAAATATAGTAAGGTATAAATATTATTTGTAATATTTATTTTAAAAATCATAGAATTCACATATCTTTCTAGAATTTGGTTCTTTTAGAAATTTTTTTTCATTGAATACTATAGTGGTTGTCTGAATACTTAAATATATTTTATCACCAACTGTCATAGAGTTTATATAGAAAGGTTTAGTATTTTTTCCAAAAAAAGAACCTTGTCCATAGTTATATGATTTAAACTCACCTGTTTCCTCAATTAAAAATGATGTTAAAATAATATCTAAAGAACTGTTCCAATATTTTCGCAAATAATAGGTTGGAAATGAACGTATAATATCATAAGACATTAATGCATCATTTTTTCGTTTCATACAATTTTCCTTTATAAAAATACTATATTCTAATTCTGTGGATAAATATGGTATATCAATTATAATAACACCAATTCTATTTTTACAATATTTATAGTTATCATCCCATGCAACTGTTAGTGCCGTACGTAATGATTTTTTACTTTGAGAGTAATTATTACTCATTTTTACATACTTCCAAATCCGCTTCATCACTTTTCCTAATGTCATCCATCTATTAGAGTTATTTCTTTCTAAACATACATTATATAAACACGTTTTTTTTGATTTTGGGAGTGGATTAAAATTCACACTCTTTAAATATTGACGACTAGTATATTCCATTACTCCAATATCGCTTATAGGAAACTTATACTTATATTTAATAACTGATAGTTTTTGGTTTTTAATATTAAAAACGGTTTTAATAAAATTAAATAATACTAATCCATCAAAATGATAGTGATATAATAATGCTACTATTGTAGATGATTTAGGAAAACTAAAAAAAATCCAAGGATAAGTGTTAGATGGTTGTGTATTTTTTCTAAAATGTAAAATATGATTTATCGCATTCTTATCTAAACTTTCAATGATTTTACCAGATTGATTTGGATACCACGATTGAGTTTTATCAAATTCTTTTAACCGTTGATTAATTGAGTTTAGTCTTAAATTAAAAGTATCTTCTTTTTCATCAAAATTCCATAAAACAAACATCCATTTATTCCATGTGTTTTCTTTCCATATTTGATCTGCCGCATTTTTTCTAGATAATTTATGGACTTGTCGTATACCTGAAACTAATAATGTAATACCACTTAGTGATATGGTCGTTTTAGTTAACGCGGTGTTCATCTTGCTATTATTTACTATCTTCATTAGTATAATTATATATAAAAAATTAAATAATATTTATATAAATTTTTAATATAAATTAATTATAATAATTTATTTAATTTGATTAAATAAATTATTATAATATTATAATATCTAATGACAGATATTAATGAATGTAGTATTTGTTTAGAATTATTAGATAATACATATCAACTATATGTATTAGAATGTGGTCATCAATACCATACAACTTGTTTAACGGATTGGTATAAAAATCCTATTGCGAATTATAAATGTCCATTATGTAATGAAAAAAGTGATATTATAAATGTTACTAATTCATTAAAAACAATATCTCCTATTAATGTGATAAACCATATAAATAATCCACAATCAAATAGTATAAATTCTAATCAAATAAATAATATAAATTCTTATGAAATTATATCATCCACAAATATACCTTATAATAGTAATAATAATAGAAGTTTAAATAACCATAAAAAACAAAATTGTGTTATACTTTAGTATAATCTCTAATAAATTCGTGTAAATAAGGTCTGTCATCGGATTCTATTCCATATTGTCCCCAACTATCACTATGCATAAAAAATTGTTCTAATTCATTTATTCCAGGGTTTTTACGAATATAAAGTTGACAACCCATTCCAGCACTTAATATTGTATAAGGATTTATTACAGATATATTATTATTAAAAATTTTTGTTGCTTCTGTAATACTATATAGTGACATAGAATATTGTTCTGTTATTTTATCCACTAATATATCCTTTTTACCTATAATTATACAACAATCTTTGCATAATATAGCATGTTTACATTCAGGCAGTATTATTTCTATAGAATTCATGGTACACGCTTTACATTTTTCTTCTAATCCATAGACACGATGATTTTCTAAATTTATTTTATTTGATTTTCTACATACTGGACACTCAATCACTAAATTTTTCTTATTTTTTTTATTTAATGTACAATTTATAGATGCGTGCTTGTTATTATTACAATACTTACATTCATGACTCTCTGTTTTATGAGACCATTTATATTTGCAGTTCAATATTTGACAATAGTCTATTGGATTTAATCTATCGTATTTTGTTGATAATGAAAGTGTACTAATTTTATCATTATCACCACATTCTACTACACCATGACCATATAATTTACATTTACCACATCTATGTGCACTGGTTACGTGAAAGGTTTTATACCTACAATGTGTTGCTTTACAATTCATTATATTTAATAATATATTGAATTGTAAGAATAGCTTTATATGTCTATAGGTTTAATATTCATTTTTAATACCAAGTCGCAGATTCAATGGGAGTGGTGTTGAGGGGAGGAGATGATATACCAAGTGTTTCTAAAATAGCTTGTATCGTAGTTATCGCTAAATCTGTCAAATAGTCACGGACCGTATCGTTAGAATAAGATGTTAAATCTTCCATATATATATAATCTATTGGATCTGCTATTCTGTCGAAAATATAAATAAGTTTATATATAGTTGTAATATTGCTTGTAATTAAAAGATGCATAACAACTTCTATCCATGTAGATGACACAGGGATTTGTAACGAAACTTCATATAGAATTAAATAAATTAATTGTCGATTTATAAACCCTAAGTATTCCGAATGTATTCCAGGGGAGTCTAGTTGATGATTAAAGTAAGGGCTACATACAGTATTTGGGTTTGGTAGTGAGAACATTCTAAATAAATTTTTAGCATCTGGTCCATTAGTTATATCTCCTGTATAGTACCCATACATTGAGGAACGTCCAGTATATTTAAGGGCTTCGTGAAAATATTGAATATTTTTATAAACCCACTCAGTATCATTTGGTATAGCAGCCAGTAATATAGAAAGAGAACTAGTATATGTAATGCTCTTGAATATTACACCTTTATATTGTAATATAGCGGGACTTTGGCCCAGTCCCGCTAATCGATGACTCGATTTCCAAGCTCCATAATTAAATACTAGTTCTAAATCACTATCAGAATAATATTCATTTCCGTCCAAAAAATCTCCCCCAAGTGCATTTCTATAACCATTGGGAGAGAGTAATTTTTGTCTTAATATCTCAAGATTTACAACCCCTGCTTTTAATAGCGAAATATAGATGTCAACACAATACCTTTCCTTCCATCCACCTGATTGACCTTCACGCCTATCTAGATTTTTATAAATATGCATTATTAATAACATTCTATTTTTAGCAGCATTAAATATTTGAATTAAATATTTAAGATATGTTTTTAACCACTTCATAGCCGAACGTTGATTTGGAATATCTCCGTAATAATCGGTTAATACTTTAATAAAATCATCATGTCCTCTGAATTCTACGTGTATCCCATCTTCGCTATCCAACCATGATTTACCATCCTCTTGACTTTGTCCACAATTTAAAAGCCAGTATCTACTTCTATCTACATCAGTAGGCTGTAAAGCTTGTATTAAATAATCGGGTTGATTCATACAATATCTATTTTTACTATCTGGCTTTGATTTTAATATACTAGTTAATGTATCAGTGTAGTCATCAATTCTTATATATGGTAGTTCTTTTTCTAGAGCGGATTCTTTATTAAAATAGCTCAACATATTTTCTTGATCGAAGTCCCTACAAGAACTACCTCTAGAATATCCGGAACAAATTAGTTGTTCTTGTATTGATCTGGTATCATTAAACTCTGTATGTGAAGGGGAGGGAAATTCCATAAATGGAAACGTATTACTAATATTTTCTCCAAAGGTTGCTGTTTCATGTATACCATAGGTACCTCTAAAAATAGTGGCAAGTTCTACTAACATCAATCTTCCCATTAAACTTGTTCCTAATATGTCAGGGTCACTCATATGTACGTGAAATGAACAACTCGATATATCTTTGTCTTCAGACCGCCATGAACCACGACCATATGTAGCACACGGCATAGCTTGTAATACATCGGGGTCGTCTTCGTGTCGCCAAAATGTTTCTAGTACAGAATCCAAAATTTTTTCTATATGATCATATCCATTAATTCTCCCATAATAATTATTAGGATGAATAGTTGTGTACCCGTTACCATTATCAATCGCATTCCATAAATACTCTGCTCTACCATCCATTATAAATTCTTTTGGCGTTTGGGTATCACACTGTAATGAAACATCTTCTGTTGGAACTAACTCGTGATTTTCGTGAACGGACCAATTAGGTGCATAACTATCATCATATGATATATGACTTGATGCGTGATCATTACCATCATCACAATTAAAGCCGTCAATCATACATGTTTCAATCTCTATACCAAATCTATAATTTCCTTGCTTTGCAAGTTTTTTTCTTAAATTTCTATTTTTTAACCATCCTCCATTCTGTACATATTTATTTAATATTTTCTTACCTAATACACTATCTACGCGTATAGTTTTATTTGTTTTCGGGTTTATTATATTCTTATACATTATACTCTTTATATACTATAAATATATATTTATTTTTGTAAAATAAATACCTTTATATACTTACGGAATAATCTTCTTGACAAAATCTATAACATATATGGATTCCCGCGTTCTTTGAAGGTCTATAAATTCTACAAACATCTCCATGATTCATATTATAATATCTAGCAACTTGGTCTGTTTCTAAAATTTTGGGTAATTTATCTAAACTACTTAAGTTAAGTCTGGTTTTAATATCTTTTTTTTCACTTTCTGTTAATAATTCGTGCTTAGGAACCAATACATGTTTTGTTATATTAACTAATAATCTATTCGTATGAAATAACTGAATAGATTCATATTTTTTCTCTAGATTTTTATGAGTTTCGTGTAATTCTTTACCATAACAAATTATAAAAACAACTGTATCTTTTTTATCTAATAAAAATGTATCTTTTAAAAAATCATTAATTTCTAGAATTTCTTTTTTGGCAGTTGTAGATTGGCTAGGTTCTATAATTCCTATATCATCAGTACTTTTACTATTTATTGTTTTTATAAATTTAACAATCGTTTTATTACCATCTTCATTCACAGCTTCTAAATCAAAGACCCCTGAGTAATTTGTAAAATGTTTATACATTTCATTAAAATAACTGTAGGCATAATTTTTAATAAATTTGTTCTTAAATCCCCTATCTTCTAACATTTCAATAATTGTTTTTCTTGCTAAATATAATTGTTCAGACATACTATATAATTATAAAATAAATTTATTTTATAATAATATCTAATTTATTTTATAATAATATCTAATTTATTTTCTAATAATATCTAATGAACAAAAATCTTAAAGTAGGGTTAATAACACTTATTTCACAATTTTTAATTAATAATAAAAAAAAATCTATAGATTCTAATAATAAAAAATTAAATAATAATGACGTATTTAATAATAATAATAAAATATTAATTATACCTATTACTGCCTATATTATAAGAGGTATGGATATGAATGTACAAAAAACACTCATTAGTAATACTATTACACCTAAAATAGTTAGAGATATTTTTGAGGATGTCAATAATTTTTTTACTTCATCCAATATATATTGGAATTTAATAGGTATTGAAGAATATAGATTACAAGATACTACAAATTTAAGTAAAATCGCTGAAATGACTAGAGATAATACACCAGACGAAATAAGACTAGGATATTATAAATCTTTAATTAGTAAGAATAGTTGTGGTGAACATTACGTAAATAAAAAAACAAGTAATATTTATTTTAGTACTTTTAATGGCAACAGCAGACAAGGCAATGCAAATATAAATGATGATGATATATTTGGACCAAATATTATTATGACAATGGTAGGAACGTGGACGAATAAGCCATACGGAACAGAAAAAAATGCTACTCCTATCTCAAGATTAGAATGGGATGAAGCAAATATACAAAGCAAAGTTGCACCATTACATCAAGAAAATAAGCCATCATTATCATTTACAGTTGCACACGAATTAGCACATACTCTTGGATTAATTCATATAAAAAATAACAACAATTTAATGAATTCTAAATCTTCTTCATCAAATCTTACATATAAACAAAAAAAAACAATGAAAACAATGGCAAAAAACCTTATGAAAAAATATAATTCCAAAATGCGAGAAATAAGCTGCTAGAAATTAATTAAGAGTTATTTATAATTATATCTAATTTTATTTTCTAATTATATAATATAATGAAAAAAATTCTTAAAGTAGGGTTAATAACACTTATTTCACAATTTTTAATTAATAAACAATTTAAAACTAGATCTATATTATTAGATTATCCTGATAAACCAATCGGGGTTATGGTGGCTTACGGAGCTGGTGGAGCTACTGATTTTCAAGCAAGAATTGCTACATTAGCATCTGGTAAAGAGGCTTTAATTGGTCAACCTATCTATATCCTTAATAAGCCAGGCGCTGGCGGAAGAATTGGTTGGAACTGGTTTGCTAGCGAAGCCCCTAAAGATGGATATATGTTGGCAGCATACAATGTACCCCACTTCATAGCACAGTCAATTGTGTTTGATACTGCTTACAATATCAATACTCTTGAGCCGTTAGGTAACTGGGGTGCTGATCCAGCAGTGTTGATTGTTAATAAAGACAGTCCTTTTAACACTGTCGCTGACTTGCTTGCACACGCTAATGCTAATCCAGGTGCTGTAACTATCAGTGGCGCTGGTAAATTTATAGGTCACCACATCGCTTTCTTGCAGTTTCAAAAAGCTTCCGATAGCCACTTGACTTACATCCCTGCTTCAGGCGGTGTAGATGCTCTTAGAATGGTTAAAGCTGGCAAGACAGTTGCCGGATTTAATAACCTTTCTGACTCAGCCAGAAGTGCTGCTGACCTTAAAATCTTAGCAGTGGCTGACCTTACGAGACATGAATACCTTCCTGACGTTCCTACGCTAATGGAGAGTGGGGTTGATGTAGATGACTCTAGTGTTAACTTCCGCGGCTTAATGGTTCCAGCTGGAACTCCTCAGGACGTTATTGATTTCTTAGCTAGTAAGATGCCTGATATGTTTGGGGAAAAGAAGACAGTTGGCAAAATGAAGGCTACTAACTCACCATCAAGAGTGATGACAAGAGATGAAGTCATTACAATGTGGAACGAAAGACAGGTTTACTTGACTGACCTACTCGCAGGTCTTCAGTAAATTATACTATATCCCTGAATTCTTAAATTTTGCGTCTGAAGTAAACAGGTTGTGTAGTACTAATCTACTATTTATAATACGAATAGATATTATATTTTACATAACTAATGGATACATAGGATTTATACATTTCACAGCATTATCAAAAGATGACAAAGATTTATAACAAGCAGCCATTTTTTTATTAACAGATTTTTCTACATATTTTTTTTTACTATACATATATTTATTAAATTTTTTAATTTTTTTCATATTTAAAAATGGATTTATACTAACAAAATCTTCTCTAATATCTTTAATACACGCATACACAATAACTAATAATAATAAAATAATATACATTGTTATATTATTATATTATATTATTATATTATATTATTATATTATATTATTATATTATATTATTATATTATATTATTTTTCTAAAGAAGGTTTTACTATATCATCTACTAAAACTTGTACAACCGCGACAGATGCATCGTGTTCTTTCATTTCTTTATTTTCTACCTTCCCTGCCATATTTATCATATATTCTAACCTAATAACTCCATCCATATTAAACTGTTTGCTTCCTATTACATTAATAATAGATGGATAAGTATCGTTAATCGATGTTAAATTTTTAATAATATCTATATATTTTTTCCGATCTAGATTAAATAAACTATCTGGGTCAGGAACATCTCGTTTCAATTTTTCTATTAAATTAGAAATATCATTTAATGCCATTTTATATATATATATTATAAATTTATTATTTAAACTAATTTCTAAGTATATATATATAAATAATGTCGAATCACGATACAGCCTCTAAAAAAGCATTTGATTATCCACTTGAAAGTTCATCAGTATCATCTGTTCCACCTTCACATCACCTTAATACAGAAATAAATGTGGCTAATAAAAATCATACTAATATTATAGATTTATGTGAAGGGAAAACAAATATAGTTAAACAAACTGGTGGAGGTCATAGTCACTATAATTATATAGTAAATCCAGAAACAGGTAGAAAAATTAAAATATCTGGTAGAAAAGGGAAACAAATTATTAGTAATTATCTTAAAATGATAAACAGGGTATTTAGTATAGTATCTTAGTATAGGTATCTTAGAATAGTATTATAGTATATTATTTTAGTATAGGTATCTTAGGTATATATTAGAATGGTAAATTAAATTTGAATATTTAAAATTAATTAATTTTAAATTTTAAAAATGATTAGTAAAATTTTTCATCTAGCTGTTCTAACAACAGCATTATCTAATAATAATTTTACCAATACTGTCAATTATCCATTAATATATCGCGATTCTATAGATTATTCCCAAATTACATCATTTCTTAATAAAATTAATGAAGGTACACTAATTGTCTATGATATGTGCGAAACATTAGACGAAACCTATAGTATTATTTCTGGATCAAATAAACCAGATTGCTATTATAATATTTCATATATTAATAATAGTGATATTATTGTACATTCTATTGATACTAAAATAACTAAATTTTTAAAATTAGAGAAAAAAAACTTCTGTAAAAAAGAAGCGATAGAGTGTGGCGAATTAACCCTCATACTTAAACTAATTCATTTAATTGATTCGGGGATATTATTAGCAATGGAAAATAATATTAATGATTTATGGATTAATTTAGAGATTATTGATTTCGATGAAATGTATCATTTATATAAAAATTCATTGACAAATATGGAATTACTTACAAATATAACATTATCTAAACAAAAAGCTAATGTTATACTAACACAAGAAAAATATAGGTTAAATAAAATATTAACAAAAACCTATTTTAGTAAATTTACAAATAAAATAGAAATTTGGATCGGGGAACCTATTAAAAATACATTTAGTTATACAGCAGATACCATTGGATCTTTCTTTGGAACAATACTCGATAAAACATTGTCAGACATATCGATAGAATTTAAAATTATAATAATCTTGGTATTATTTATATATTTAAGAAAATAATTATATATTTAAGAAAATAATACTAGTTATATTTAAAAAAATAATAATATTTATATAAATAATGCAACCTATTTGCTTAATTTGTGTAGAATCAATAGATAATAGAAAAATGTTATTAAATTGTATGCATACAAATATATCAGTTCTAAAATGTAGTCATACCTATCATAAAAAATGTTTAAGTCCTTGGATTAAAGATAATCCGATATGTCCTTATTGTTTAACACTAATTAATAATAATTTTCAATGTTATATTATTAATAATAATTTAAAATATAAATGTGTATGTATTATAGAACGGAATAATTTTACTATTTATAGTACAAAATATCCAGAAAATTTAGTTATTTTAACTCGTTATATTAAAAATTTTCATATAAAAAAAAATATATTGACAATTAATTTTTTTTATGATACTGAATTATGCAATGTTGTTTTTACAGGTAGATATAATATTATAAATAAAATGGCTAATACCATTAAAACAATTTATAATTATTAATTATAATATAGAACAAAGTCTAAAGCGTTTTCTTTCTGGTTGCGATTTAGAAGAGGACCCCAGTAAATCTCCTCTTAATACAAGAGAACTTAATATATCTTTATTAGAACAAGTTAAAGTAGGAATTTGTGTATAATTAAGTTCTGATACTTTATTTGTTAGTTGTTTAATTAATTGTTCTGAACTACAATTATAACTCAATTCATTTGCACATTCTAAAAAATATGTTGTTAACACACCCCTATATTGTCCATTTATATAATCTTCAGCACTTGTCTGCTCATCCCTAGATCCAGATATTTTAATTATATTAGCACTTATAGCAGTTGATTGAGAACTACTATGGTCCTCAAAAGTAATATCGTCATTATTTAATCTACATACATATTTTAAATCTAAAACTGTTCCTGAATTACACGCATCTATAAGACTAAATAAATTACACGTAGATGGTAATCTACTAAATATTTCGTGTAATTCATTATCTGTTACTACATTATTAGTTGTAGGATAATCCAAAGGAACCAATACTTCATCTTTATTATCAGATTCTGTAGTAGATACTATATTACTACCGTGTCCAGAATAACTAAACCATAATTCTGTAAGATTTTCATCTATAGCTTGTTGAACTAAATTATTAAGTTCAGATATAATATTCTCTCTTGTAGGTAAAATAGAATTTTCACTTAGCATTCTTACATTATTATTTGTATAGTTACATTTTTCTAATAAAAAAGTCTTTATACTATTAGCATCATTCATACAGCCACTTAATTCTATCGTTGTATTTTTATAATTTATACCTATTATAACCGCATACTTATCACTTGTAGAATTGATTAAAACCATATAATATATAAATATAAAATAATTAAATTCCCCCATTAATTAATATTTATTTTATAGGTATACTTTCTTCAGAATAACTTGTACTATTTTTTTTACAAGTTATTTTAAGAACACCATCTTCATATGTAACATTTAAATCTTTAGAACTAACTGTATTGGGCAGTTTAATACTTTTTTTATAAGTTCGATCTGTTATATGTTCCCATTCATTGCCCGAAATATCTGTAGATGCTATTATATTTAATGATGAATTTTTAAGTGTTAAATGAATGGTGGATTTTTTTGTTCCTGGTATTAATACTATAATTTTAATATCTGTTTCATTTTCTTTAACGTTTGTAGATGGAACATAATCTGTATTTTTAATAGGATTATTAATGTTAATACCACCTAAATTACTTATAATTGGTAAAGTAATATCAAAAAATGAACCCATAACATGATTTCCTAATTCTGTAACTCTATTAATAGTTTCTTCGCTTAAATCATTGAAATTATTACTGTAATTACTACTCGTCGACATTATAATAATAAGAGAAATTATTTTTAAGTTATTATAATTTATTATTTATAAATCCTACTAATAATTCTATACTTTTTATAGAATTATTATTCGCGTAAACTATTATATCCGCATTACTTTTAGATGGAATTATATAATTACTAATACTTGTTGCTAATGTACTAATATTTATAGTATCTATAGTATCTATATAAATTTTAATAGTCATTGTTTCCATTAAACTCTGATTGCAAAATATAAAATGACCTTCTAATATAACAATTGGTTTTGAATTATTATTAATGTCGGAGATAAACTTAATAAAATCATAGGAATCAGGTACAAATAAATTATTTATTTTATAATTATCTAAATTTAAATAAGAGCATTTATCCAAGCCTAATTTTTCTACCAATCTATTAGTATACATTGTTTTACCTGATAATGGTTTGCCACATATTCCTAAAACAATCATCTTATTAAAAATAAAATAAGATTTTAAATATATCAAATTTTAAAACTAAGTATTAGATTGGTATAATAAATTTGATTATAAATAAGTAAAGAATATTATATGTATAATGACTAATTATAGAAAATTTCAAATTTCTGATGATTTATTTTGGGGGTTTAATGAAATGATTAATATTAATTTATATACGAATTCTAATGATATTATTTTAGAAGTTAAGAACAGATTAAAACATTTTCTCGGTCAAAATAATTTAGAAGTATTAAAAGAGAAAGTAGATGAAAAAATTTACAATTTACCTGAATTTGATCTGATATTAACTAGTAATCCTGCGGATACTATATATGTGTGTATGTGTAATCACCATCATTCATAGGTAAAGCATAAAAAATATAAATTAGATTTTTTTATTGATTTAATTGAAAAAGTTTAGTTCCAGCGGAAAAAGTTTTTTGAAATTTTTTATTTTCAAACACTTTTGTCTAAAAATAAAAAAACCCCCCCCCCTCTTGAAAATTAATTAGCGTCAGTATTGAATTTTTATAAAAGTTTTGAAATTTAAGTAATTTCGTTAAAATTTAATTAGCTTATTTATATAGTTTTAGTAAGAATAGTTACAAAATTAATTTATTAGGTTAACCCAATTAATTTTAAAATAATTAAATTCAGCAAGTTACAAAACACTATTTATTAAAAACACCTTGATTAATAATGAAATATCAATTAATTAAGCGTCAGTATTCTAATTAAATTAATTAGCGAGCGTCAGTATTTTGTCAGTATTTTGACTGACGCGTCAGTATTGCGTCAGTATTAACTAATTAATTTAATTAGTTAGCGTCAGTATTTTGTCAGTATCTAATTAATTTAATTAGCGGACGTCAGTATTTTGTCAGTATCTAATTAATTTAATTAATTTAATTTGAGCGTCAGTCGAATGTCAGTAATTAAATTAATTATTTAAAATTAAATTTCTATTCTTTATATAATGTATATATGTAAACGTTGTGGTTACTCAAGTTCTATTAAAGGAAATTTAAAAAATCATTTTAATAGAAAACGTATATGTAAGCCAATTTTAAAAGATATAGAAATCTTAGTACTAAAAAAAGATTTTCAAACAAACTTAACCTCAGATAATGAAATAGTTGTTAAATATAAGAATACATGTGAAAAAAAAACTGAAAATGAAATAGAAAATGAAAATGAAAATGAAAATGAAAATGAAATTGAAACAGAACTAGATGAAACAAGTTGTGATAAACTATTTAAATGTGATTATTGTGGAAGAGACTTTAAACATAGACAATCTAAGTTTACCCATCAAAAAAAATGCGATGGTAAAGATACTAACACTATATTTGTTTATTTAAAAGAACAATTAGAAGAAATGAAACATAGAGAAAATTTATTAAAAGAAGAATGGAAAGAGGAAAAAATTCAGATGAAGTTAGAGATTGAAACTTTATTAGAAAAAGTGGGTAATAATATTACAAATAATACGATTAATATAAAAGAACAAAATATAATACTAAATAATTTTGGAAATGAAAATATAGACTATTTTCACCATAAGTATTTTAATTTTTTATTAAAATCCCCATTTAGTTCCGTTCCTACATTTCTTAAAGATTTACACTTTCATCCAAATCATCCAGAAAATCATAATGTTAAAATAACAAATAAAAAATTACCGTATGCATCTGTATGGGAAGGAAATAAATGGAATATTAGAGACAAAAAGCAGGTTATAGAAAATATGGTTGTTAAGGGATTTCATATAATCGATGGACAAAATGACATAATTAGTAAATTAGATCCAGAAAAACAAAAACGGTATGAAGATTTTCATTCTAAATTTGAGAGTGCAGATAAAGAACTGTATAAAAACTTAAATAAAGAAACAGAAATGGTTGTTATTAATAATAAAGATATAAATAATTAATAATAAAGCTATTAAACCAAAAAAACGTTATAATGATAAAGATAAAGATAGGGTGATTGATTTATTAGAAAAAAATTTAAAAGGGATAAAATATCTTGAAAACCCAAAGATAAAAGCTAAATTATCAAAACAGAATATAAATTTAAAAGATTACAATGCTATAAATGACTTTATGGAACAAGAAGAACAAAAAGAAGAAAAAATAGAATATCACTACTGTAGAATACCTAATCCAGCTGGCAATCCACCTGGGGGATGTCCATTAAAACAATATACACGACCTTGTAGAGATAATTGTCCAGCAGAATACGAAGGCAGCGATTAATTTAAGTATATCTTTATAGAAAAATAAACTTGGTATTTTAATAATGATATCCATATTATTATTAAAATATTAAACTTATATAGATACTAAGAAAGTTACACGACAAACACGATATAATAATATGGAGTATTTATTCTATAAAAAAATTACAATAAAAATTGTAATTTTGAGTTACACTTGCTACATATATTTAGTAGACAATAAAGTAATTGTAATAATTAATACTTAAAACAATATATTCTTTTAATAGTATATGACAACTATAAAAAAAATAATAAATATAGATTCACGATTTAGAGAAGATTTTGAAACAACCCATTCGGGGGATTTTTTAGTTAAATTAAATTATCCACTATCGGCAGTATTAACAATGCGATTAGACCAGATAGAAGTTCCTAATAGTTGGTATAATATATCTAAAAAAATTAAAAATAATAAAATAGAACTTAAAATAGATGAAGTTAATCATATTTATACTATACAAGATGGAAATTATTCATTTATGGAATTAAAAGAAGTCTTAGAAAATTTAGAATCATCAAATAATGTTGTATTTAACACACATTTTAATCTAGAACTTAATATATATAACAACAAAATAACATTATTAAATAAAAATGAAAAACCATTTAGTATGAGGTTTCCACACAGTAACAATGCTATAAGAACATTTGGGTGGTTCCTGGGTTATAAATACCCAAGTTATAATAATTCAAATAACTATATCGCAGAAAATATGTTTAATGATACTAATAATAGATATTTCTATTTAGTAATAGAAGATTTTAATACAAATATAAATGATTATATTATAGGAAATTTAAAAGAATCGTTTATAAATGATAATATTATTGCAAGAATTAGTGTATTAGATAATAAATATAATGTTGTAAGTAATTTTAATAATGATTCGCACGGTACCCAGACCAGAAATTATACCTCAAGAGCAAATATTAATAAGCTACGGATTAAATTATTAGATGAATTTGGAGAAATAATGGATTTAAATGGATTAGATATATCTTTTACTCTAGAGTTTCAGTTATTTGTTAAGTAGACATTTATGAAGTAGATATAATTTTATTAAATATGCCTCAAACACCACTTTGTCTATTAATTTTAATAAAATTTGATTTTATTAAAATTTATTTTTGTTATTTTAAAAAATGTTTAAAAATTTCTTACTAATTATCGTACTATTAGGATTATCGTCAACTATTAACAGCCAGTATAATGATGATGATGGTTCATTTTTAGATTATACAATCAAAAATAAACTATCATTTTTTAATGATACATCCTGTAATATTACTTCGGATACAAAAATATTGACATATAGATGTGAATGTAAAGATAGTAATATTTGTTTAAAAAACTATTTTAATAGTTCTATATTTAACACTATTAAAATTAAAAATAAAACATTACATAAATTATGTAATATAAATTTTACAGATAGTTATAATTATAATCGCTGTATTTCGTGTGGTCAAGATACAAGTATTTACTATACAATAGAGAGTAAAAATTTATGTCAAGAGATGTATGATTTCTGGAAAACATTTATGTATGTTATGTTGTTTTTCGTATTTGGAGTAGCATTTGTCTGTATTTTTAAAATAAGATATGATAGGAAATATAGAAATTATTTACACCTAAGTAATTAATTTTAAATTTAATGAAAAAAATCAAATACATTTACACCATATAAATATGATCCCAGTGATTCTTCTACTGAAATAATACTGTCAGTATCAAACCAAGCGTGATTCATTACCTGTTCTATATTATATCTTTTTTCATAGGGAACCATCAACATATTATATAACAAATCTAAAAGATATATATCTTTTTTATATTTATTTTAGAAAACTCTGGTAATCCATTTATCTAGCGATTCATCATTTATAGGGTTTATAGGAACAATCTGAGGACATAATTTTTGAATTCTTGCTAATTCTTCTATACTATTTTTTTCATAGTTTAGAACAAATGGACCTTTGTATTAAAAATACACTGAAATATGACAATACCTAATGACCAAATATCAGACTTTAATGTCAATGGTCGTTTAAATTCGTGTAAATATGCTATCGAGGGTATAACGCATTCAGGATCAATAAATCCAGGAGTACCCTTAATTTGAAATATAGGCGGTTTTCTAGCAAGACCATAATCAATAAGGATTAGTTTTACTATACGTCTAGATTCTGGTTGAAATTTTACCATAATATTATCTAATTTAATATCAAAGTGTCCTATATCCATATCGTGTAATTCTTTTATTTGTGAAAGTAAATGTTTAAAATTACTTTTAAACATTTCCAGCATTTTTTTACTTGTATAGTCTTTGTCAAATAAATCTATTTTATATTTATACTTTTTTGCTGCCATTTTAATAAGTCCTTATCCAACTTTTCCTCTATTTTATATCTTTCTGTAATGGGATGTGAATCGTTACAGTCTCCATATTTCCATATTTTAGGATGTTTAAATTTATTCTGTAACTTAGTTTCTCTAAGAAAATTTTTCCTATCTTCTTTAGTTATAGAAATAATACTGTTATCACAATTTGTTTTTGTAAAGGTTCTTGAAAATTCTCCTTCCCCCCTCCCATAAATCATTATCGCATTTTGTAGTATAAGCAGTTTTGTTTGTCCCGTATCCTAATTTATATTTTTTGTTCCTCCTATTTTGTTTAGGTCTATATATAATTATTTAAAACAGTGATGCCAAGTTTAGAATTTATATTAACTAATTTATTTGTTTTAGGGTTTGTAAATTTTGAATACATATTATAATATATATAGGTGTTTTAATCACATATCTATATTATTTTTATTTTTCCTACTATAATGTATTTTAAAAAAAAGAAAAATAAAAGATTGTAATAGAACGAGAGTATTAGCTAATATTAGAGGAAGTTCTCCTAATAAAACACCATAAGTTAAAAATAATGAACATGTTTTAATTTGTAATAATAAAAAATAAATAGATATATTATCTGCATTTTTTAATTTATAGGTATGATATAATTGAGGTAATAATGTTATTGTCAAAAAAATAGCACCTAAATAACCTACAACTTGAGTAGCGTCAACCATTGTACTATAGTATTTAATGATATGTTTAAATATTTATCTTAGCATACAAAATACCCAACTTTCTTGATTAGTTATTTTTCTATTATGATTACTTAAATTATAATACATTAAACTACTGATTGTAATCCCAAATGATGCCCCTACTATCGATGCAAAAAAATAGTTATTTTTTATAGTCATTTAAAAATTTTTGATTAAAAAAAAAATAATTATTTAGAATCAAAATTTTTTTAATATCCATATTAAATATATAAAGTTATAATATAGATTAATTAATATGTTAAAAACATATATTCATTTTGCCAAAAATATAAAAACATTTGTACCTTGGGTAAAACAACATTGTTTACAACAACCTAGGATAACTAAGGCTAATAATGTTTTTTTATATAGTAAAACTCATAAAATAATCGATTTTACATCTGGGCTAATGGTTGTTAATTTGGGACATAATAATAGCTATATAAAAGATGGATTTAAAAGTTATATGGATAAAGGTATTTCATATGTTCCATCTACCTTTAGTACGTATGAAAGAGATAAACTTAGTGACAGATTGTGTAATATTACTAATTTTAATAATGGAAAAGTATTTTATACAAATGCCGGAGCTGACGCGAACGAAGTGGCGATGTATATAACCAATCAGTATAGTAATAATAAAAAAATACTTTCATTCCAGCATTCTTTCCATGGAGGTTCAACTATCGCATCCTCTCTGATGGGGGGAGACACCAGAAATAATAAAAAACTAGACTATTATAACCTAGATTTATATCCAATAATGAAAAATCCAGATATGGGAGATAATGGTGAACAAAGTTTACTACAAATATCTAAATTATTAGAAGAAACTAAACCAGCTTCTATTATAGTAGAGGGATCCTCTGGTAGTGCTGGATGTATTTTATATCCTAAAGACTATTTATCAAAACTTGATAAACTATGTAGAAAAAATAATGTATTAATAATTTGTGATGAAGTAATGAGTGGATGGGGTAGAACTGGTGAATTATTTGCTTACCAAAAAGAAAATTTTAACCCCGATATTATTACTACTGCTAAAGGAATCACCTCGGGGTATAGTCAGTTAGGAGCCGTTATTGTAAACGAAAAACTATCATCTCTATATAATGAACTGCCTATTTTAACGGGCTTAACCTATTTTGGACATCCTCTTCCTTGTACCATTGCTAACAAATGTTTAGATTTATATCTAAAAAATGATCGTAAACTTATTATAGAATCTAATGATAAAGCAACATTAATTAAAAATTTATCACAATCTATTAT
>Ga0206123_10000630_pt1 | contig 34518 bp, 26 predicted proteins | sample Helgoland_Spring_2_FD_160086 | JGI IMG/M metagenome (GOLD analysis project Ga0206123, IMG submission 160086) | Pelagic subsurface seawater microbial communities from Kabeltonne, Helgoland, North Sea - Helgoland_Spring_Bloom_20160316_1 | ecosystem: Environmental > Aquatic > Marine > Epipelagic ...
ATGCGCTGACTAACATTAATAGTGTGGATTCTGATAAATGAAAATTAGTCAGCAAACCATCAACAACATTAAATCGATAGCCTGGATAAATAAAAATATTCGTATCTCCCTCAAAGGGAGCAATCTGACCGTTTTGCGCTGCGGTTTCTAAACATCTTACACTGGTTGTTCCCACAGCAATCACTCGGCCACCATTGGCCTTGGTTTGCAAGACTTGATCAGTGACAGCCTCACTCACATGCAACCATTCTGAATGCATCTGATGATCGCTAATATTGTCCACTCGCACTGGCTGAAAGGTCCCCGCACCCACATGTAAGGTTACAAAAGCAACTTCGGCGCCCTTGGCTTCAATATCAGCGAGCATTTTTTCATCAAAATGAAGTCCTGCTGTGGGCGCCGCAACAGCACCCAACTGATCAGCATAAACTGTTTGGTAGCGAGACTTGTCCGCTTCGGTATCCTCTCGATCAATGTATGGGGGCAACGGCATATGACCTATAGACTCTAGAACCTCTAACACGGGTCTGTTGAAGGTTAATTCGAATAGATCATCAGCCCGACCCGTCACCTGGGCACCAAAATCCTTAGCAAAAACGATCTGAGTATCGGGCTTTGGTGCTTTGCTGGCGCGCACATGAGCCTGCACGGAATGACTGCATACTAACCGCTCCACCAAAACCTCGATCTTGCCGCCGCTTTGCTTTTGGCCATAGAGACGAGCCGGAATGACTTTAGTATTATTAAACACAATTAAATCACCGCTCTCTATATGAGTTAAAAAATCACCGAACTGCTCATGCTCTAGATGATTATTTGCTCCATCTAAAAACAAAAGCCGACTGCCTTGGCGCTGCTCAGTAGGCTGACGAGCAATCAACTCATTGGGTAGCTCAAATTGGAAATGGTCACGTCGCATAACAATTTTTTAAAGTGATTAAGTTCTGGCCCGCAAGGGTATAGAAATTACGTCTAAAGCGCCAAAATATTTATAACGAAATGTTTACTATCATGTTCACGGGCTTATCACATTTAAATCTGTTGACCCACTATTGATCACTGCTATAATCGCCGCCCTATCGAAGTTGATGCAGATAGAGAATGCCAGTGTGGTGGAATTGGTAGACACACGGGATTCAAAATCCCGCGCCCTTAAAAGCGTGCCGGTTCGAGTCCGGCCACTGGTACCAATAATGCTCTCAAGCCCCTGTGATCAATAAACGCTAGGGGCTTTTTAGTTTTTGAAGGATTCATCATGACTGACGAAACCGCCTGTACTGAGACCAAAAAAACTCCTACATTACCCGACGGCGCCTATTTGCTAAAAGAAGTAGAATTGACAGAGAAAGGTCAGGTAAGTGTTCAGCTTCGCGATCAATTAAAAATTTACACCAATAATCGCTTTATGTTTGCTTTTGTGCATCCTGAATATGGTATTGATGTTGGTGCTGGCATAGCAACCTGGAAAAATGGTGTGATGGTGGAGGAGCCCAGAATTAATCAGAAAGGTGCGGTAAATGGCCTCACCTTTGATATTGATATCAAACATACCCGCGCAGGATTTTCACAGACGCTTTTAGGAATGACTTACGAAGATGGCCGCTGTTTAGATATGGTGGAGTCTTGGGTTAGAGCCTCAAATACGACCTCACTCTTTGATGGTTTATGGCAGCTAAAAGAAGCCAATCGTGTTAAAACTAAAATCATCGGTGGCGGCCATTTTATTTGCCTTGAGACAAATTACAAAGAAGGCATATCAAACGCAGCTTTTTGGTTTGGCACTTGTACATTTAACAATGACGCTGAAGTGTTAGAGACAGTCCTGTCCAGTTCAAATCAAAAATATATTGGTGCTCATCAACACTTAAAAGTAGCATTAACTGATGATGAGAATTTTAGCCAATCTATTATTTTAGATGGCGCTGAAGTTATCGAATCTTTCCAACGAATGTAACGTTTATAAAAATCATTGCTGCGATAATGTAAGTGCCTCTAGGATAAACTAGAGCTCTATTTAAATTTCCGTGGCAACATCATTGCTGAGACAGAAAAAAGAATGCTAGTAAGTATTTTTTCATTTTCCACTTTTAATCATCCTTTAAACTAATTTTCGGGGAATGATAGCCCCGCGATGTTGGATAACTTTACTAGATAGACAGTGACCCACTGCGGCACATTCCGAGGGAAGCACCTCTCCTCGGAGTCGACTAGCTAGATAGCCAGCATTGAAAGAATCCCCTGCTGCAGTGGTGTCTATAACTTTTTCAGAAGGAATACTAATAGCTTTGACCGCATATGTTTTGCCATTGGCTTCAATAAGACAGGACTCTTCGCCACGTTTGAGGACCACTTCTGGTATCCCATAAAAACGGCATCTAGCAAATACATCCTCGGGACTAGAGTCACCCCATAATTGGCATTCATCATCGAAAGTTAGGAAGGCAATATCGGTAATTCTTATTATTTTTCGATACCACTGCTGAGCCTCATCGTTACTCGCCCACAGCTTATGGCGATAATTACTATCAAACCAAATTTGACTCCCCCGCTCTTTTGCTCTGACAAGTCCATCGATAAGTTTTTGTCGGTCATGACGGGGTAAAATAGCTAGAGATATACCAGAGAGATAGAGGTAATCAATGTCAACCAGAGATGCAAGCTCTTTATCGTACCCGTCCCCGCTTAACAGATATCGAGCGGCGGATTGGTTCCGCAAATATTGGAACGACCGCTCTCCATTTGCATCGACCTCAATCTGATATGATCCTGGTTTTTTATCGCTAAATCGCCGAATTTTCTCACATTCAATCCCCTCCTCAACAAAGTATCGAATCATCGAGACGCTCACAGGATCAACACCCAGCGCTGTAATATAATGAATTAGTTGTTGGCTGCCCGGTAAGAGTCTGGCCAGATAAACAGCCGTATTTAAAGTATCCCCTGCAAATGCTTGATTAATACGGCCATTTACATCCTTTCTTATTTCGACCATACACTCACCAATAAAAGCGATACTGGGTCGGGGTTTGTCTATCATTTTCATGGCCCTAAATACTCTTGTAGAAGAACTTATCCGATCACCCTTTTCAATGCCTTACTTCAGTAAACACAGTGTGGTATCCCGTAGCCTTCCCATCGCTGACCTTAAGACGTAACCTAAAAGTGCCCGGCGTCTCAAATGTTACCTCTGTTGCCAGACCAGTTGGATTTGAAAAGCGCACAGTGCTGTCATCGCCAAAAGGGTAATTGACATTTTTTCCATCTGCATCTTCTCCCATGGATAAGGCTTCTGCATCAGCAGGTACAGCCTCCCACTGGAAAGTCATTGGGTCATTCTCTGCGTCCAATACATCTCCAGAAAAACTTATGCTATTTCCATGGGATAGACTTAGTATCTTCTCCTCTCCTGCATACACATCAGGGGGGGTATTGGTCAATTGTGGAATAAGGGTAGAGCTCTTCCCTCCATCAACAAATGCCTCCAATGGGGAATTATCGACAGTCACATTGCGGAAATACATCGTATCCAAATCCACAAACTTAAATGCATTGGGGTTTTCCCCTGCGCTCAAATGTACGTTATCGAATACAAAGTCTTTTAAAGATATTTTATCGGTTCCCTCTAAGATCATAGGATTGATGGAGGTACCACCAATGAAGTTCTCAAGCCGGATATCTTTAAATTCTGGATCGCGATTATATTTTACCCCAGTGCTATCGTAATTTGTTGTCACTTCAATCATTGATAATTTACGACGGTTTTCGGGAAGATCTGCAAGATCACCATAGGTCAGATTGCGCATCCTAATATGTTCAAAATGACTCCCCCTATTTTTGTTCGCCTTGAAATAGAACCCCTTTCGCAAATTCGTTCCCTCTGAATTTTCGATAAATATATTTCGAACTCCACCAGATGCCTCGCTCCCAAGTGCAATTGTATCGTCAGCCAGAAAACGTACATTTTGTACAACAATATTTTTGCTTGGAATCATCTTTTGCAGCCCTTCTAAATCGCGACCCGACTTGATTGATATACAATCGTCACCCGTCGCAAAATCAACATTATGGATGTACACATCCTGACTGGACTCAATATCGATGCCGTCATTATTTTTGTTGAGTGAATTCATTATCATATTTCGTACGGTTATATTTTTAGACATGTAAAAATGATTTACCCAAAACGGGGAATCAATAATATTGACCCCTTCTAAGAGTATGTTCTCACTATCATAAAAAAGTATGAACGCAGTTCGTAGGTTTCCAGCCCGGTCAAACCTACGTTTAAATAAGGGCACATTATCGTTATTCATATCTCGAACAACCCTCTCCCATGCGCCTTTCACAGAACCAGGCACGCGCTTAAGGTCCTCTTGTGATGCTTTATCTACCCAAGTTGACCAGCTGTTTTCTGCCTGTCCGTTAAGTGTACCTTTACCAGTGATTGCAATATTTTTCTTTTGGTAAGCATATATAAGAGGCGAAAAGTTATAAACATCGGTTCCCTCATAACGACTAAGTACCTGAGGCAGGTAGCTCTCATAATTACTGCTGAAGAGTAACTCTGATCCTTCCTGCAAATGTAAATTGACATTGTTTTCTAAATTTAGAGGTCCATCAACATAATACTCGCCTCTGGGGATGCTGACTGTTCCTCCACCAAAACGAGACACATCAATAATAGCGTTTTGAATGGCTTGTCTCGTATCGGTTGAGCCATCTGCTATGGCATTATAAGGCGCATCGGTAATAATTAATGTTCGATTTGGAAAGCTGGGCGCCTTGATACGTGACAAAATAATCGGTACCTGAGCCCATGAACCCCTATAGTTGGGATCTGCATAACCGGCAGTTGCTTGTTTGAGCCCAGTTGATGAATCGGTGCACCCAGCGACCATTAATGAGAAAACAATAAACGCCAGTATATATTGAAGTTTGAGTACCATGATTCATCCTTTTAGATCTTTAAGCTGTAAAAGTTAAGAGTGGGCGCGAAGGCAATACGACAATGTTAATCATGTGTCATCGCCAACTCGATAGGCCTTTTTAGGTATGTTGTAGGTTAAATCTTTCGCAGTCCGCACGGCATCATTCTCTGATAACCTATGTTCGCACACGAGGCGCGCCAAAAAAGAGCAGTCAACGCGCCGAGACATATCATGCCTGGCAGGAATGCTCAGCAATGCTCGCGTATCGTCATTAAAACCGACAGTATTATAAAAGCCTGCAGTTTCCGTAGTTTGTTCACGGAATCTCATAATGCCTTCGGGGCTATCATTAAACCACCATGCAGGGCCCAATCGGAGACAGGGATAGTGCCCAGCGAGTGGGGCCAGTTCGCGCGAATAATTAGTTTCATCAAGGGTAAACAGTATTAGACATAGATCAGGGTTATTTCCAAAGCAATCCAGTAATGGTTTTAGCGCAGTCGAATACTCCACTTGCACGGGTATATCTGCTCCTTTGTCGCTGCCATAGTTCTGATACATCCATTCATTATGGTTGCGATAAGAGCCGGCATGGATTTGCATAACTAATTTATCATCAAGGCTCATTCTCGCCATTTCAGTTAACATCTGTGCTCTAAATAACTCGGCATCTTCTGGGGTGATTTCGCCCGTAATGATGCGGTTAAATAGTCTTTCACAGTTAGCAGTAGAAAGATTGGCAGTTCTGGGCGTGGGGTGCCCATGGTCACTGCTGGTGGCCCCGAAAGCAATGAATTTAGCTCGTCTGTTTCTATGTGCTTGCAAATAACCCTGCCATGAATGAGTATCTTGGCCTGTCATTTCGCCAAACAGCCTTAGTGACTTAATGAAATCGGGGTGCTCTGGGTCAATGACAGAGTCTGGTCGATAGGTTGTAACAACTTTGCCGTTCCAATCGCTGTCTTTGAGTACCTGGTGGTGCTTTAAGTTATCGACAGCGGATTCAGTAGTCGATAAAAACTCGATATTGAATCGATCGAAAATTTGGCGGGGACGCGATTCTTCTTTTTGGAGTTGCTCTGAAATACTATCAAAATAATCATCTGCCGTAGTCTCATCGAGCTCTTTAGACTGCTTAAAAAAATCAGCAAATGTCTGATTTAGCCATAATGCAGTGGGGGTGCCACGAAAAAGATAATAGTTCTTGGCGAATGATCTCCAGGCACTGCGCGGATCGTTAATGCTTTCCTCATTTTTATCATTATTTTTGGACCTAATCCCCAATTCAGAGAGACGAACGCCCTGACTATATAGCATGCGCAAAATATAGTGATCTGGGGCAATTAACAATTTAGTGGGATCACTAAAACTGTTGTTTTCGGCAAACCAAGAGGGATCAGTATGCCCATGAGGGCTGATAATAGGCAGATCTTTAACTTCAAAATAAAGTCGTCGAGCTACTGAGCGAGCATTATGGTCACCGGATAATAGCCTATCCGGGTGATTGTTAATGAGGTCTGCCATTCTAGGGATCCCTATCTCCAGTACGGAGAAATCACACTAAGTAAATCAGGGGTATGATACCGGTGTCATATTGTATTGTCAACCCTCAAAAATAGACTGTGTTATCCGCGGAGTGTTGGTGGTGGCGCTGTTGTTTCTCGTCGGACTAACGTTGTAACAAGCTCAGATTTAATTGTCTTGGCGAGTCCAATATTATTACTACATAACGCAAGTAATTTCTGTGTTGCAAGCTGACCCATCTCTCTCACCTTCAGATTCACAGTGGTTAATGCGGGCCAAACTTTTGAAGCCTGTGGCGTATCATCAAACCCAATAATTGTTAACTCATTGGGTATGTCAATCCCCATTTTCTGAGCGGTAACCATGACACCAATAGCCATCTCATCATTACTCGCAAAAATAGCTGTAGGAGGATTCTCTGACTTTAATAATTGCACGGCACAATCAACACCTGACTGAAAAGTATTGGCTCCAAAAGCAATATGGTTATTCCCGAGGTGAACACCATTTTGCTCAAGCGCATCACGAAAGGCATCATGACGTTCCGCAGCGGAGTTAGAGTTGTCGGGACCTTTAATGAATCCGATATCTGTATGACCTAGTGCTATCAAATGTTCTGCGATATCTTTAACTGCTTCACGATCATTGAAATGGACCATATGTGCGACATCATCAGAAATAACCGACACTAGCCTTACATAATTACACTTAATAGCTTTCAGCTTATTAATTAAATCATTAGATTCGGAGAGCGGTGGCAGCAAGATAACTCCGTCAATTTTTGTGCGCCTGATGAAGTTAATAATGTCATCATGCAGATTGGCTTGGTTTGCATCACAGGGATGAACGACTAGCTCATAGCCATTAGGGCGACATTGACTCAGTGCGCCATACATTGCGTCGGTAATGAATGATGCATTGGGGTTGTCATAGATCATTGCTAATAAGAAAGAGCGACTAAATGCTAATCCTCTTGCCTGAGGGTTAGGAGAATAATCCAGATCTTCAATAACTTTTTTGACTTTACTTAATGTTTTGACGCCAACATTGGGTTCACTATTTATTACCCGCGAGACAGTTTTCTTTGATACTCCAGCGAGCCGCGCCACATCACTGATTGTGGGCTTTTTATCAACAATCGATTCTTCAATGATATTATCTTTCATGGAATCCATTTTCAGTTAGCCCCAGCGATACTCAATTAAAATTCAACCTACCTATTTTAAACGTAAGGCGGCAGATAAAGCACTCCAATTTTGGTTCAGATCTGGGAGGGTAAGCAGTCTCGGCGCCCGATCACTATAACCGATTTTAGCTTGGAAAAATACAGATCTTTAACCATAACTGTACCGCTAGACGTTTGTTTTTTGACCTAAGAACATATACCCTACACCTTACTTGACAGCGGTGTCATATTATCGACAATGCTAAAGGGGCTATTAATGCGATTTTTAGGAGGATGTTGTGTATAAAAATACACCCCAGCGCCTAATTTATTTTTTGTTACTTTTTTTCATGTTATCAGCATGCAATGTAGACCGAAAATCTGACTATAAAAATTCTAATTCAGAGTGGAAAAGCCTATTTGATGGGTCCTCTCTCGATGGCTGGCACCAACTTGGAAGTGATGCGCAGTATTATGTAGAAAACGATATGATTGTCGTAACCGCAAAAACTGGATATGCCAATAGTTTACTAACTACGCATGAAAAATACGGTGATTTTATCCTGGAGCTTGACGTCAAAGTTGATCCAGGACTGAATTCTGGTGTGCTGTTCCGTAGTCATAGCCGAGACGGTGATGAGCACGTGTATGGATATCAACTCGAGATTGATAGTAGTTCCCGACGCTGGAGTGGAGGAATCTATGGTGAAGGAGGTAGAGGCTGGCTTTATAGCCTATCGCGTAATTCTCAAGCTCGCTCCGCCTTTAGTTTGTCAACTTGGAACCACATGAGGATAGAGGTCATTGGAACGTCGATACGATCTTGGGTCAATGGTATACCAGCAGCTGATTTGATCGATGACTTGACTTTAGATGGATTCATCGGACTCCAAGCACCATCCATTGGTAATGATTTGAGTAAAGAAGGATTACAGGTTCGTTGGAAAAATATTCGTATTAAAACAGATGGCCTAATGAGTTTTAAAACGCCAGAAAACAATGGTACAGAGCAGTTTAGTTTTTTAAAAAATGAACTCACACCTCGCGAAATTAAAGAAGGTTGGGAGCTTCTTTGGGATGGTCAGACTACCGTGGGCTGGAAGAGCGCAAAGGAAGACGGATTTCCAAAGAAAGGCTGGAATATAGAGGATGGAGTGCTGAGTGTTTTGTCATCGGGAGGCGCAGAAGCGCGCAATGGAGGTGACATTATCACTATTAGAGAATTTAGTAACTTCGAACTAGAGTTGGATTTCAGATTTACGCCAGGAGCCAACAGTGGAATTAAATACTTCGTGGATCCAGATCTACTAAAGGGGAAAGGCTCCGCAATTGGTTTGGAGTTTCAAATTCTAGATGATGAACTGCATCCAGATGCAAAAAGAGGGGTTTCTGGAAATCGAACTATTGGATCACTTTACGACTTAATTACTGCGGTTAATCAAAGTGAGCTGCCAAATTCTCCTAAACAAGTATATCCACCTGGGCAATGGAACCATGCACGCATAGTTGTTCAGGGGGACTATGTTGAGCATTGGTTAAACAATATCCTAGTCGTCAAATATTATCGCGGAACGCAAATATTCAGAGCGCTTGTTGCTTATAGTAAATACGCGAAATGGCCAAATTTCGGGGAGTGGGAAAAAGGGCCTATTCTGCTTCAGGATCATGGTGATTTAGTATCATTCCGTTCGATCAAAATTAAAGACTTAACGTTGTATAAGGAGCATGGATATGACAATGGAACGTAGAAAATTTATTAGCCTTTCCGCTGGCGCATTTGGTGCACTTTCCTTTTCGGCTAGCAGCTATGCTCGTATTCTAGGCGCAAATGACCGAGTCAATGTCGGTTTCATGGGAACGAAAAGCCGCGGAATGGGTTTGCTGGGCTCATTTGCAAAAATGCAGGGAGTAAACCTAACGCATAACTGTGATGTTGACAGCCGTGTACTTAAGAAAACTCATCATGCCATTATTAGAGCAGGCTTTGAGCCCCCAAAATCTGATAAAGACATACGCAGGATTTTGGAGGACCCTACCCTAGATGCGCTGGTAATAGCAGCTCCTGACCACTGGCATGCAACGGCAGGTGTTATGGCATTAGAGGCGGGTAAGCATGTCTATGTTGAAAAACCTTTAAGTCATAATCCACATGAGGGTGAAATCTTCATTTCCGCGCAAGATAAATATAAAAAAGTTGTTCAGATGGGTAACCAGCAACGCTCGTCAGCAGAAAGTATTGAACTTATGATGCTTATTGAGAAAGGTGTGCTGGGTAATATTTATAGAGCGGAGACCTGGTACGGAAACAACCGTGGTTCCATCGGAAATGGTAATTCGACACCACCCCCCAGTTGGTTAGACTGGAATCTTTGGCAAGGTCCGGCACCCAGGCGTCCTTATAAAGACATTTATGTCCATTATAATTGGCATTGGTTTTGGCATTGGGGTACTGGCGAGATATGCAACAATGCCGCTCATGAACTTGACATTGCACGGTGGGCTATGGGGTTAGATTTTCCAGAAAAAGTCTCTGTAACCGCCGGCAGAAACTTTTATGCAACAGATGATTGGGAAATGTATGACACCATGCAGGTTCGATATGATTTTCCGGGTGATAAAACCATAGAATGGGTCGGCAACAGCTGTAACAAAGTGAATCGTTTTGGTCGTGGGAGAGGCACGCTACTGCTCGGCACAAATGGACACGCTATCGTTGATCGTGCTGGCTATGAAATTTACAGTACTGATGGGACCTTATTGCGAGAGAGGAAGGCTGAGAATCGTGCTGTGAATACGAACGATCTTGTTGGTGCAGGCGCTTTGACAGAGGCGCATGTCAATAATTTTCTCGAATCGATTAGGGGTGTAGCAAAACAGCAGCACTCGCCTATAGCCGATGGACATTTAAGCACACTACTCTGTCACTTAGGCAATATTGCGTATCGCGTTGGTGAAGATATTTATTGCGATCCGAGTAGTGGCAGGGTTAAAGGAGCAAAGGCAAACCGATTTTGGCAACGTGAGTTTCAAGATGGATGGAATGTATCCATGTAGTCACATCCAACTTAGTGGTTATTTAATTTAATGACGTAATGAGGTTTTCAATGCGCAACGAATCAGACAGGTCAACAATTACTTATTTAATCAAGTCACTCTTGTGACCGTGCGTCTCGGGATTATTGGCGTTGGTAATATTGGCTTTCAGCATGCCAACAATATCTTATCTGGAATTATTCAAGGTTGCATTATTACAGCACTATGTACGCGTGGCCCATGCTCCTTGGCCGAACAATCCAACATCCCGCTGTATTCAGACTATAAAGAATTAATTGACAAACAAGAATGTGATGCAGTTATCGTAGCCACGCCCACATGCTCTCATCTTGAAATTGGCTGCTATGCACTTAGCCGAGGCTTACATGTGCTGATGGAAAAGCCGATAGGGATATCTGTTGCTGAGGGTGAGAGAATGCTTGAGTTGGTTCGTCCTGAGCAAATCTTCGGTCTAATGTTAAATCAACGAGCAGATCCGATTTTTGTCGCAATGAAAAAAAAGATGGATGAGAATCTTCTTGGCTCTTTACAGAGAATAAACTGGACTATGACTAATTGGTTCAGACCAGAAATCTACTTTCAGACCAGCAATTGGCGTGCGACTTGGGCGGGTGAAGGAGGAGGTTTGTTGGTCAACCAGTGCATTCATAATTTAGATATATTGCAATGGATTTGTGGAATGCCGATGTCAATTCAAGGTTTTTGTGGATTTGGCAAGTATCATAATATCGAGGTTGAAGACGAGGCAACTGCTTTTTTTGAATATGGAAATGGCGCTACTGGCTCTTTTATCGGCTCGACCGGAGAAGCTCCAGGGGTCAACCGGTTTGACATCATTGGTGATCAAGGGATGCTTAGCTATGACGGAGATAGACTGCTACATTTTGAGAATCGCCCCTCAACTTCGGAGTTTAGTCAGAACACAACAGAGATGTTTGGACAACCAGAAGTTTGCATTACAGATTTATCGGTTAGCCCTCCTGTTAACCAGCACGCCATTATTCTTCAGAATTTTATTAACGCAATCTCTTGTAGTGAAAGCTTGATCGCGCCCGCACAGGAAGGTCTAAAAGCCTTGGCCATTGCAAATGCTATTCTCCTGTCAGCATGGGATCATGAGCAGATTCAGATGCCACTGGACAGCGCACGATTTCATAAGGCCCTAAGTGAGCGCCGTGCCCAAAGTCGCTTAAGAGCGACTTCCCAAGCAGAAGTTAATATTGATATGGAAGCGTCTTTTCGATGAACGAGTCTCGTTTACTTAAAACTGCGGCAACGAAACCTTTATTATTGCGACTTCCAATTTATCTTCGGCTAAGTGGACCTGGATGGTTGCAGGGAGCGATGACTCTTGGAGGCGGTAGTCTAGTAACTTCTTTGATGATTGGTGCTGTTTATGGCTATGAGCTACTGTGGTTGCAGCCGTTAGCTATGCTTATAGGGTGCATCATGCTATTCGCATTGTCTCATCAAACCTTAAGTACAGGCCAAAAACCTTATCAGGCCATGCGTAACCATGTTCATCCCGGGTTAGCTTTGGCTTGGGTTTGGGCAGCCTTGTTATCGAGTGTTATTTGGGGGTTTTCTCATTATCCTCTAGGCGCAGGAATGCTTGAGGAAATCATCGCTGTAAGCACTAGCTTTAGTCTAATACAGAAAGGTGGTTTGTTGCGGGATATGTACCTGCTTTTGCTAGGTATATTAATTTGGATGTCTTGTGCTTACATGGCTTGGAATTACGGTAGGGGTGGACGGTATGTGGCACTCTTTGAAAATCTTATAAAAATTCTCAGCGGCATGATTATTGTCAGCTTTTTATGGGTTGTACTTTCTGCTGCGACAAATGGTCAGATCGAATGGTCTTCCGTACTAGCAGGCTATATTCCAAGATCTGTACCATCTGATGTTGGAGGCATAACTATTATCATGGCAGCTTTGGGCACTGCTATAGGCATAAATATGACATTTGTCTATGGCTATACATTGCTTGACCGCCAGTGGGGTCGGGAGCATCGAGAGTTAGCTCAGTTCGACATTGTGCTTGGCCTGGTGTTTCCCTACATTGTCATTACTAGTTTGATTTCTATTGCGGCCGCCAGTGCACTTCATGACACCGGTTTGGATCTCGCGGGCAAACTTGAGCCACGAAAAGTAGGAGAAATGTTCGTCAATGCTGGGCTTGGTGAAATTACCGGTAAACTAATATTCTTTTGTGGTGTGCTTGGCATGGTCATCGGCTCACTAGTAATGCACATGCTTTGCTGTGGTGCCGCCGCTGCAGCTATCTTTGGGTGGAGCCATGACTCACGTAACTATAGATTAGCACTACTCATACCAACACCAGCGGTTCTTGGTGTCTTTGTCTGGTCAACCATAGGCGCATACGTAGTTATACCTGTTGCCGCAATATGCGGGGCCTTATTGCCAATAGCCTATGTCGGCTGGTTGATCCTGAATAACCGCAGCGATTATTTACAGGAAGATCGACCCGTAGGTGGTAAAGCATTTATTTATAATGTCTGCATGGGACTTTGTATTTTAGTGGTAATGGTGAGCTTAACTTACTCAACTGCTGTGAAATTAGGATTGGTATAGAGTAAAAATGACATCGATTAAAGACGGAGAAAACTATGCACCTAGCTCAAAAGTAAAGCCTGTTATAGGCCACGGTCAATTCCAGTATGCGGCGGTATTTCTTGATCATGGCCATATCATTGGTCAATGCAACGGGCTAAACGATGCGGGCGCTACTTTGAAGTGGGTCTATGATCCTGATCCCGAGCGCGTCGCAAGATTTTGTTTGAAATTCCCGTCAGTTCGGGTAGCTAAAAATTTCGATGAGATTCTACATGACCCATTAGTCCAGTTAGTCACCTCTTCAGCTGTCCCTAACCAGCGGGCTGCTATAGGTTGTCAAGTAATGAAGTCAGGTAAACATTACTTCACCGACAAATCTCCATTTACATCGCTAATACAGTTAGAAGAAGTGAGACAGGTAATTCTATCTACGGGCCGAAAGTATATGGTCTATTATGCCGAGCGACTCCATAATGACGCTGCCTGGATTGCTGGGGATTTGATTGGCGAAAGAGCTATTGGTGATGTGCTCCAAGTAGTGAATCTTGCGCCCCATCGCTTAGCTGCAGAGACGCGCCCGAGTTGGTTTATGGACAAGTCTTGCTATGGGGGTATTTTGACTGATATTGGTTCACATCAAGTGGAGCAGTTTCTTTCCTATACGAACTGCTCTGATGCAACTATAAATTTCGCTCGAGCAGAGAACTTATATCATCAAGATATCCCTGGCCTGCAGGATTTTGGTGAATTCTCAATGATAGGCTCTAATGGCGCGTCATTTTATACTCGCGTTGACTGGTTTTCTCCTGAGGGCTTAAGGACATGGGGTGATGGTCGTACCTTTGTTCTTGGTACGGATGGCACCATTGAGATAAGGAAATATATTGATATCGCGCGCATGGCACCAGCCTCAAAATTATTCATAGTAACCGCTGATGGTGAGCAGGAAATAGATTGCCTAGGCCGCAGCGGATTCCCTTTTTTTGGACAATTTATTCTTGATTGCGTAAATGGAACCGAATTCGCTATGACTCAGGCTCATGCACTGAAAGCAGCAGAGCTAAGCATGCGAGCCCAAGAGTTGGCTGACTATCAACCGAAATAGAGTTGCTATTCACTTACTACTCTCTGACTGCTCGCCGATAACATTGCTGACATACTCTGTATGTAAAAGTGTACCGAACTGGGTCACTGCATCGACATATTTGGCGTTATCAACAACGTTGATGTTTTCATCACCATAGCCCGACATATGCTCCTAGCCTCCAGCACTTTTGATTGGTAGATCAGCCCACCAATCTTTGTACATCGAATCTAGCTGTTTAATGACATGAGGCATTTCATCAGCCAAATTTTGGGTCTCTGTCTTATCAACCGACATGTCATAAAGCTCCCAGTCGCCGTTGCCACCGGTCTCATCGGAATTTGACGAGACAATTTTCCAGTTGCCGCTCCGAGCTGCCCTACCTGTTCGCCATTCCCAAAAGAGTGGAGCTGCGCGGGCCGAATCATGCCCCCGAAATACGGGCAACAAGCTTTGCCCTTTATAATAAGGAATCGTTCGGCCATTGTATGACTTCGGATAAGTCGCAGATGAGATGTCAACAATCGTCGCCATGACATCAATAAAGTGGCCGACGAAGCCTGTGATACGCCCACCCTCGTTAATTACAGCGGGCCAATGCACTATTAGTGGCGTATTGATGCCCCCTTGATAGCTATGGCCCTTGAAATACCTGAAGGGGGTATTGCTAACATTGGCCCAATTCCGTCCAAGTGATGTCCACCGACTCATCTCGCCTATTTCACCATCCCCTAACTCAACAACTGCTGCCGAGCTTCCATTGTCGGACGCAAATAAAATCAGCGTGTTGTCCAGCTCTCCCGATTCCGATAACTGTTCAATTAATCGCCCAATATTTTGATCCATTCGGTCGATCATTGCCGCATACACAGCCATTTTTTGGCCTTCTATATCCTTTTCGTTGGGGGATAAATGGTCCCAGTTTTCATGAATGGGCTCAGGTAATTTATATGAGTCATCAATTAACCCCATCATTTTTTGCTTGTTATACCTTTTTCCTGCGATGGCTCTGTAGCCCGCTTCGCTATATTGACCTCGATACTTGGCTATGTCCTCAGGCCACGCTTGCAAGGGATCATGCGGCGCCTGATAGGATACATAAAGGAAAAAAGGTTTACGTTCATCGTTATACTCAACCAAATACTCAAGTGCTTTATCTGTGTATGTGTCGGTACTGTAAAAGTTTGCAGTCGATGGTGTGTAAGGTTGCATGCATTCACTGTCGATACACCAATGTCGTCGACCCGGCTTTTTTTGGGCAGGCGCAACCTCTCCCGATCTCTGATGGCCCGGATTAAAGTGGTTTGTTGCACCATCACGTAAGCCAAAATATCGATCAAAGCCACGGTCATAAGGGTTATCTAATCCATGGTACTTGCCGACCATCAGCGTTCTATAACCCGCGGATTTGAGCACCTCGGCGAGAGTAACCGAATTTTCGAGATAGGCTTCTGTTGTGGTGCTCATTCCGACCTGTTGCGCGTAGAGTCCAGTAAGTAACGAGGCCCTAGACGGGCCGCACTTACTTGTATTATGAAACTGCGTGAATCTAAGACCTTGCATAGCAAGAAAATGTAAGTTGGGTGTTTGCACCTCGCCACCGTAAGGGGCGATATCAGACCATCCCAAGTCATCGGCTAGGATCAGAACAATATTTGGTTGGTCTAATCTCGTATTCTCTGCATTATAAACGAAGGAACTATCAGACGCCCTAATCGCAAGAACAGATAGCGATATAACCACCACCAAGCTTAATAATCTATACCTGACGTTAGATCGGGTTGGCCCTTTGCTTTCTTTTACTTCTTTCATATGGCTGTTGACCCCACCATTTCCGAAGCTGTTTTAATACTATTTGGTGACTGCCGAAATTACCTATGACCAAACGATGACGCTAAATTTTGCTAACTAAAATGCATACCAGTTTAAGTGATCGTGTGCCAATTTTTGCGCCCGCATACTTAACTCCGGCGTTTTGAGTGCATAAGCCTGAGTCATCGCCAATTCAGTTTCAGAAAACAATTAGTAAAATTTCGAATCAGTGCCCATCAGGCAATATCTTGTGTAAGCAATTTTAAGGACAGATTCTACTACCTGCTATTTTCGAGTAAATGTCTTTTTATTCTGAATTTTACCTCTCTCTCCAAAGTGCTCAAACGAAATGCTTTTATCAACCTTATATTTTACCGCTAAGAAACCACCTGAAGGGCCATTATAGGGCTGTTTGATGATACCCTTTTCAGGTTTGGGTAAATGCTGAACCTTAAATTGACTTGTAGGACCACTACAAAACTCATGCACCTTATCCTTGTAGATTGAATGATATTGCCAATGCCGATCTCCACACACAAAAAAAGTATTATCGCCAATGTTCTTGTCGATCATCCAGTCCATAAACGTTCTCCCCTCAACCATAAATCCATTTTTGTTGGCGTGGTTATCTGTTTTGTGGAGTTTATCTGGGCCAATTAAAGGCGAGGGACTTATAATGATACGAAAATCTGCATCGCTAGCTAAAAGCGTTTCTTTCAACCATGCTTTTTGTTTTTCTCCCCAGATAGTCTTATTAGGACCATCTGGCATTTTGTTTTTGGATCGATAATCACGGCCCTCTAGCAACCAAATTTGGACGCCTTTTCCCCAACGAAACGTTCGATAAGGCAAGTCACTATGTGGAAAAGCCTGTTTAAAAATATCAATCCCCTCCTCGTGCGTCAGCCATGTATTATCTGACCTGTTAGGATCGCTGTCGATACCATTTGGTCCCTCGATACGTATTGTATTGACAGCTCTATTCGATTGGGGGTCGGCATCATTGTAGCGATAATCGTGATCATCTTTCATAAAATATGATGATGTTTGGGCAAAGTAATTTATGGTGTAGGGCGTGCCATAGTCCTTTTGATACAACCAGTAAGCTTCTTCTTTTGATCGTACATCGAATTTGTCGTAATACACAGTATCCCCTGCAGATACCAGAAAATCTGGATTTTCCCTCCGCATAACGTCGTACGTTGGCAGACCCTGCGAGGACTGGCAGGTGGTTACTTGAAAGTGTATATCTTCCCGTAGGGCAGAGTGAGGAGCAGTTTTAAAGGAAAAAACCTCGGATAAACGTTTTGTTTTAGTTACGCTGTCGACTAGTTCTGCTCGATAGTAATATCGGCTGTTAGGTATAAGATCTGTGAGTTGGTACTGTAAATAATAGTCATTCTCTGAATCTGAAGAGCGCCATTCGCTAAATAAGCTTGGCGTTATTTGCTCCGACAAACTGTACTGAATTCTCGCCTTCCCTAATTTTCCGGGTATGCCGTGATTACGTTGCTGCCCAACCGATTCAGTCAGGCGAATATGAATGGCCGCAGCATTTGCACTCACCTCCCCCGATTTTGCTCCCATACCGAGATAAGGCGCCTCAGCAGCCACTAGATTTGCTGTAACCGGTAAAAAAATGGCAATAAAAAGCTGGAAGATTGTCTTGTTTAGATATGATTTCATAGTAATTCTCTCAGAGTTTTTTAGATATTTTACTGTTGCGGTCAATTGTTTTCGTCGGTAGAAATAATATGGTTTTTTGATTTGCTCTATTAAACACATACTTGAAATTCTAAAATTAATCTATTGGCTGTAGTTTTGAACCCACGCTGGCAATACGCCTAATTCTACTTTAAAAATTGCCATCCCTAAAACGTAACACATAATAGTTAAAGCAAATATCGCGATTATATTTAGGAGAAAGCCAGTCTTTGCCATTTGTGGGATCGATAGTAAACCACTACCAAAAACAATCGCATTAGGAGGTGTCGCTATCGGTAACATAAAGGCACAACTAGCTGCAAATGCAGCGGGTAATGCGAGTAAAAGTGGATTTTCAGCAAAGCCTACAGCAACCGCTACAATAATAGGCAAAAAAGCTGTCAAAGTAGCGACATTACTCATTAATTCTGAAAGGAAAATAATGAGCATGACTGTTAGCAACACTAGCAGCCAGGCAGGGATATCATCGAACTGAGTAATTTTAGAACCAATCCAGTCTGCCACGCCAAAACTGTTCATGGCACCCGCCAACGCCAAACCACCTCCCAATAATAGTAAGATTCCCCACGGCACATCTTTAGTGTCGCTCCATTGCAGTAGAAAAACACCTGCCTTCCAATCAACTGGGATAACAAACAGTAAGATAGCGCCAAATATTGCAATGGATGCGTCGTTGAGTACTAATCCTCCCAAAAAGGGTTCGATAATGCTTTTACCTATCCAAAGAGATGCAGTTAATAGAAAAACTAACAAAGTTCGAATCTCGGCAGTCGACATTTTCCCAAGATCGTCGAGCTTTTTATCAATAATATTACCAATACCTTTGTGACCTATCATTTCGCAGGGGAAAAGTACAAAAGATAGCATCCACCAGACGATGGCCAGTAGTGTTATGCCAATTGGAACCCCCACCATCATCCAATCAAGGAAATCAATCTCTAAGCCGTAATTCTGCTCGAAGTAACCCTTAAACATAACATTGGTAGAAGTACCTACAAGAGTCATCATTCCACCAATACTCGCGCTATAGGCAAGCCCTAGCATCAGTGCAGTGCCAAAAGCAGCTTTGGCGGCAGTATCACCATCACCTTCTCTCTCTAATAAAAGCGCGACTGAAATCGCGATGGGTAACATCATCACAGTCGTCGCTGTATTTGTAATCCACATTGATAAAAACGCACTCGCGACCATAAAGCCGCCAATAACACTTCTTGGTTCTGTCCCCACTCGCTTTACGGTTTCCATCGCAATTCGAATATGTAGATTCCAACGTTGTATGGCAAGCCCAATGATAAATCCGCCAAGAGTCAAAAAAACTGCCTTACCAGCATAGCTGCTACCCACAGACTTGATAGTTCCTAAATCAAGAATAGGGAATAAGACCAGCGGTACCAATGCGGTTACTGCAATCGGAACAGCTTCAGTCATCCACCAAATAGCCATCCAGATTGCAATAACTAAAACTAACCAACCATCATCACTTAAACCTGCAGGTGGCTCAAACTGCAATGCCAGCACTGAAAACATAAGCCCGCCAAGAAGCCCTATTTGACGAATATTCAAGATAGATATTTTTTGCAGAAACACTACTTTGGCGCCCATTTAAATGCGTAATATTCAGCGTCCCCCTGACCAATATTTCGAATACCATGAGGGATCATTGATCGAAGAAAAATGAACGACCCAGCACCTACTTCATGAAGTTTGCCATCGATATATTCCTCAACCTCTCCATGCCTGACTAAGATAATTTCTTCGTCAATATGGGTATGAGGTAAGTGACTTCGCATTCCTTCATTTAGCGTTGTAACATGCATTTCAAATTCTCTTAGCATAGTCGTTGGTTGGCGTATGATGTTTCTTCTTCCTCCCCTAGGATTCTCTACAAATTCAATATCATTCCAGTTGACAAGCAATGATTTCGCTGGATTTTGTAAAGACTTGGGCTCGTTAGTTTTAGTCTCTCGAGTGTTCCAAACTAAAAGATATAGAGTAACAACAGCTTCACCGCTGTTAGAGATAGTCACTTTGTCATCGGGCATTATCAAGGACACACTTCCAGGACCCATGTCTTTGGTGACTAGACCCGATTGCTGAACCGTATCGCCTGATTTGATAATTGCTAATGATTCCATGTCTGAGTCATTATTGCCTATGACAAAAGTATCTCCAGTGGCAATATTGATCAATGATATCTTGATTGACTTAAAACCATCACTAGAGGCATCGACCAAATTCTTAGATATGGAGAGATTCTGCTGATCCAGCTTTATGCTATTCCAATCAAAACTGTTGGATACAATTAAGTTTTCTGCCTTGGTAACAATGGACGTTAGCATGATTAATATAACGGCAAAAATATAAGTTAAATTTTTCATAGTAGTGATTTCCTTCCTTATAAGGTTCTATGATCGATACATATGACTTAGTCACCACTCTAATCTGATTACTACAATTATGGTGCATGAAAATTATTTTCCTCAGATGCGCTGTCGAAGGATAACTATCGATTACTCATTAACTCGAGGTAGTAATTAACCACTACTGTATAAATTATAAAGACGACTTACTCTTTTCATTCATAGCCAGAATAGCAATGCCATTGTGAAATATAAATATATTAGTCCACGAGGGGGAGATATTTCCATATCAGGTATCTAGCCATCATTCCGAATTTCAATCACTTACTTAACACAATATTTACGGTAACAAATAAAAAGATCAAGCTACTCCGAAAATAGTAGCGCCTAATACACCCAAGTTTTGAGGGCATATTAGACGCTCAGAGCAATGAACTACTTAGAATGAGTAGTTCGCAGTTAGTGCATATGTTTTGCCCACCTCACGGTACTCGCGTGCTCGACTAGTACTACCCTGATAAGCATAGAATTGCTCGTCGGTCATATTAAAGCCTTCTAACGTCAGCGTAAGATTTTTGATTGCTGTCGGCCGATATGAGATAGATATATCCAAACGATTTTGAGGCTCTATGAACCGGTTGTCTCCTGAGACAGTAGCCCAAGTTTCATCGAAGTAATCGCTTCTGCTGGTATAAGCTGCACGAACACCTAGTAGTTCAGTTTCATAAAATACAATTAGATTATAAGTATCCTCTGATACACCAGAGAGAGGAAGCGTGTTGCCAGATGCATCAAAATTAGCGCTCTCATCCGCGTCGATAAAGGTCCAATTTGCTTGCACACCCATGTTACGTACTACGGGCACGTCTACAAAATCAAAGTTTTGTAAAACACCAATTTCCCAGCCTGAGATATCAAAGCTGCCTGTGGTGTTGATACTATCAGTGATACTAACTGTCACGCCGTTAGTGTCAACACAGACATTGCTTGAGTCTAGGGCTAAAGAGCCCGTCGTTGCGGTCCCCAAATCGATGTCACTCAACGCAGCGATATCAGTCAAATTAGACGGACAAAGAGTTCTGTTATCGATTCCGTTTGAGATTGTCTTGGTAAAGTATGCGGCAGAAACTGAACTTCCCGCTCGGTTATACCACTCAAGAGATAGATCAAATGACTCTCCTTCAAAGGGTTCCAGTTCTGGATTACCCAGTGAGATTGAAACTGCGTCTTCCTCAATATCAATAGACTGTCCTACTTGGTAGCTATCATCACCTTGGTGAGGACGCGAGATAGTTTCTGCAAATGATGCACGCAGTAATAGATCTTCGGAAATATCCCATACAAGGTTCACTGAAGGGAGAACATGGCTAAAATCATGATCTGCAGTGTAATAAATCGGATCACCAAGACCTTTCCTGTAAGCACCAACCGTACGACTGGTATCAACATAACGTACGCCAACGTTGCCTCTTATTGGTAACTCCGTCGCTAGGTTAGCACCATCAAATCGCGCCATGAGGTAGGCAGCTGTGATATCACGCTCTGAATCACTGTAACGCTTGATAAGAGATTCGCCCTCATAAGCTGGCAGGCCTCCAAATGTTGCTCCTGTTACAGGGTTACCGTCGAGAAGCGTAGCTTCAAAGCAGTCGGGGTTAGGAAAATACCAGTTATCCACTTGGCCATCCAACGCTCCCATGAAATAGCCTCCACCTGGTGAGGTATTCCCATTGACACTTGATTCCATGCAAGCAGTATTATCGATACTGGTGTAGTCATAGATTGATTTATCCAGCTTCCATTCAGGACGCATCTTAGTTTGCTCCAGATCTCTGCGCTTTACTCCTGCTTGTAAGCTCGTCACAAACCCTTCCAATTCCCGCTCCACATCCAATTGGAAGGCGGTTTCCGATTGATCCGTATCGTATTCGTGTCCTGAATCATATGTGCTGCTCCAGCTGTCACCATCATATGTAGCTAAATTAGCGAGATCGCCATCAACCTCTTGAAAGACAAAATCGTTAATATTACCAGAGCCTGTATTCACGAGAAACTTCATGCCGTTATCTGCATTGGCACTTATCTTCCGACGAGACATAAATCCTACAGAGTCATAGGTGGCGGATGTGTCATGTATAGCCCCACTAATTGTCCACTGGTCAGCTGTCCATTCAAAATCTGCCGTAATACCCTCGACTTCCTGTTGCACGGGTATTTTCCGTTTTTGAGCTCTAACTTCGCCTCCGATTGCATAAAATTCCGAAACAGTCTCTCCATATATTCCACCAGTTGTGGAAGTGGTAATAGCTTCAGTACTTTTGAATTTACGAGTTCTTAGCATTTGCCAGTCATGAGTGTAGTCGTCAGAAACATAAATACCATTTAAACCTAGTTTCAATTCTTCGGTTGCTTGAAACTCTACTCCTAAAGTTGCAGAAAGCCGATCTCCGACCGTTTGACGTGATAGCAAACGAATCTGCGACGGTGTATAAACATCTGCGAGACCATCACCGTCTGGATCTGAAGTTGAATATGTATTAATTCGCGCAGTATCTCCTCTGAAATTGGTATCGGAAGCGGACACCGAGCCAACGATTCCCCACCTACCATCATCAAATAATTTTCCACCACTAATCGTATAGCCTGGCTCAAGATCTTTAACATTGGTTTCGTAACTAGACTTCATAGACAGTACAAGGAAATCGTCTTGTAAATCCAATGCTTTTTTTGTGACGACATTAACAGTACCACTGATACCACCAGCGTCCATATCTGCCGTGGGAGATTTAATTACGTTGACCGCTGAAATCACTTCAGACGCTATTGTTCCGAATGAGAACCCTTTGTCGGCCTCAGGAGCAGCTAAAAGCTGGCCATTAACAGTAGTGAGAGCATACTGTGTCGGTAGTCCTCGCAACGCAACAAGTCCTGACCTTCTCTCGCCTTCATCGCCAGAGTAGTCCATTTGGACACCTGTGATACGCTGGAGTGATTCAGAGAGGTTTAAGTCAGGGAATCGACCCATAGAGTCAGCAGAAATTCCATCTACGATGGTGTCATAGTTGCGCTTCGTCTGGAGCGCATTTTCCAGCGCCGCTCTAGTTCCGAGTACCACCACCTCTTCAAGTATGGCATCACCATCACTATTTGTGTTCTCCTCAGAATCTTCTTGTGCTATTGCACTCGAATAGGCAGTAGCTACTGCAATCGCAAGGACACTTTTTAGTAGTTTCATATGTATTCCCCTCAAAATTTATTTGTGTAAGTCAATCTATTTTAAATTGACACCGGTAACAATTAAGCTCTAAAAAACGCCAGTGAGATATATAAGTTACTAAATATATTGTCTCAATCATCAATATACCATTACAATGACACCGGTGACATTGCTTACTATAGATGAATTAATACTGATATACAATACAGCCTTTCTGAATTAACTTTTAAACTAACTGGGTTTTTGTAGCAATTTTAACTGAGGCGGACGAAGAGAATATAGTGCAATATCGCAAAATCATCTCATTACTTTATCTATTTCTTGCATTGGTGCCATGCTCAATAGAAGCGGCTCAAAATCATGTAAATCCTTTAGTGACAGTCGATAGTGGCCCTGTAATTGGGATCATTAAAGGAGAGTCTTTAGTGTTCCTCGGCATTCCTTATGCAAGCCCCCCCGTAGGGGATTTGCGCTGGCGTCCACCTCAGATCATGTCGTCTTGGAAGGAACCCCTAGATGCTACCCAGCCTGGGGCGCACTGCCCACAAACTCGGCATCAAGATGTTTCCAGTGAGGACTGTCTGACGATTAATGTTTATATACCATCCCTAAAATCCGAAGAGCCACTGCCTGTATTATTCTGGATACATGGCGGCGGATATAGGACTGGAACAGGCGCATACTATAGCTCTAGGAACATAAATAACCCTACTGAGCTGGTTGACGCAAAATTATGGAACCGTCAAGGAATCATTTTGGTCACTCTAAACTATCGCTTAGGTGCCCTAGGCTTCTTTGCTCATGATGCACTGGACGGTAGCCAAGGAGTTAATTATGGATTGTTAGATATTGTTGCTGGCTTAAAATGGGTTAACCGGAATATTGATACATTCGGGGGCGATAAGAGTCGGGTGACTATAATGGGCTCATCGGCCGGCGGGAATGCTGTACAGACGCTGATGGTCATGCCTCAAGTAGAGGGCCTTTTCAGTGCTGCCATATCTCAAAGTGGCTATGGTACAACCGTTTTGCCGCGGACAAGGCATGTCGAGTCGCTCACCGGATCACCCAGTGCGGAGAAGATTTCAAAAGCAATTCTAGAGCGCGCAATTGAAACATCGAGTGATCCGCTACTAGCAGAAGATCTGCGTGCACTGACGGCAAACCAGCTGGTCAATGCAAATGACGGGCTTCATTACCCTATTGTTGATGGCATTTCCTTGCCGGAAGAGCCTGGCATCTTATTTTGGCAAGGCAAACAGCACTCAGTACCCTACATGAGCGGAGGTAGTACTTATGATGGCAGCAGCTATAAAGCGGAACTCGGCCTCTCCCCTGGTAGTTTATTAGCTAGCACTCAACCATATGCCGGTGCAGTACGAGCGTTTTATGGAATTAAAACAGCAACATATACGCCTGAAGTAAAACAGCTCTTTGGTGATCTGCGCTATGTCTTGTCCTCTCGGCACACAACTCAACAAATGAATCGAGTCGCTCAGCCCGGCTATCTTTATATGCTGAGTTATATCCCCCCATCCGAACGCAATAATTGGCGAGGCGCACCGCATTCGTGGCAAAAACGCCCACTCTTCCGCGATGAGGGCATTACGATCATTAATGACATGCGTCAGTACATCGTCAACCTGGTAAAAACCGGTAATCCTAATAGCATCGGCTTGCCAGATTGGCCTCCAGTGTCTGCCGGTAAAATACCTTGGATGATGTTCGGTAATGAGCCAAAGATCAAACTCGATATATGGCAAGAAAAACTCGAGTTACTTCAGCGTGTCTATGAACATCGTATAACGCCCATGGTAGCGCAATGATCAGAGTCAGACGCCCTAACTTATTATGCATTGCTGTATTTAGCCTTATTTTTTGTGATGCTGCTTATGGCAAAGATAGAGTTCACTTTTTAATTCCTGGCGGCGCCGGAGGTGGCTGGGATATGACTGCGCGGGCGGTCGGCGATTCGTTGTCTCGTTCGGGTATTATTGAAATGGCCTCTTATGAGAACCTATCTGGCGGCGGCGGCAGTCGTGCCATTGCGCACTTGATTGAGACTGCGCCGAGACAGACCAATACCCTGATGGTCAACTCATCATCGTTTATTCTTCGTTCACTGCTTAATAAATTCCCATTTAGTCATCGTGACTTGACGCCAATAGCCAGTGTGATCGCTGACTATGGTGCCTTTGTTGTTCGTATCGATTCACCTTATGACGTATGGCAGGATGTTATTGATGATTATCTTAAAGATTATCGTCGAGTCAATATTGCTGGCGGCTCATCACGAGGTAGCACGGATCATGTTGTTGCTGCCCTAGCTTTTTCTAAATCGAGTCTTGATATTAGTCGTCTCAAATATATTCCCTACAACGCTGGTGGGCAGGCCATGGTGGGATTACTGTCAGGCGAGTGCCAACTGCTATCTACAGGCCTCAGTGAAGCAGTCACATTAGCTAAGCAAGGCGAAGTTCGTATTCTTGCGATTACTGCTCCAGAAAGATTACCGCTATTCCCAAATGTACCTACTTTAAGAGAGCAGAACGTCGATGCGGTATTTGCCAATTGGAGAGGGTTTTTTGCGCCACCTGGTATTAGCCAAGAAAATATGACGGATTATGGGCAGCTAATCCAAGAATTACTCGACTTAGAAAGCTGGCAGCAGCTCCGCGCTAATCGTGGTTGGTCTCACTTATATTTGGCTGGCGGTAGCTTCGAAGATTTTCTTAGCGAACAAGAAATGGAGCTTTCGATTCTTCTCGATGAATTAGGATTACTCAATCAATGACAAAATTCTTTGATAATAAAGATCGCGTGGGCGCCTCTCTTATCTTGGCTTTCTCACTTTTCTATTTGCGAAGTTCATACTCTATTCCAGTAGATCCATTCGATGCTCAGGTTGGCTTCACGTCAAAAACATTACCTATCTTTTTGGGTTCATGTGCGTTTGTAATTTCATTGTTGTTATTGTTTATTTCCTATTTAAAATCTGAGGGAGACTCTATTTCAGAGGGCGTACGGGGCTATGATTGGAAGCCAGTGCTGGCTTTAATACTTTTAATGGCTGCTTATGTCACACTATTTAGTTTTCTGGGCTTTGTGCTGGCAAGCGTACTGTTCTTGCAGTCGGCATTCTTTCTCTTGGGAGAGCGCAGGCTTTTAGTCAGTATCTCAGTATCACTAGGTCTGGTATTATTTTTGTGGCTACTATTGACTCAAGTTTTCAGCTTATATCTTGATGGAGGCACTCTATATCGAGTGCTGGGGAGCTAGTATGTTAGATGGGATTCTAATCGGATTAGAAACTGCCTTTACCCCCATCAATTTGTTGATGGTTCTCGCCGGCTGTTTTGCTGGAACATTTATTGGTATGTTACCTGGGCTGGGCCCTGTATCTGCTATAGCGTTGATGATTCCAGTCACCTACGGCTTAGATCCGGCCTCTGGCTTAATACTGATATCTGGCGTCTACTATGGCGCTGTCTTCGGCGGCTCTACCTCTGCTATTCTTATTAATGCGCCGGGTGTTTCGGGAGCCGTAGCAACGGCATTTGATGGATACCCAATGGCGCAGAATGGTAATGCTGGCAAGGCTCTCGCTGTAGCCGCCTATAGTTCATTTGCTGGAGGTACTATTGGCGCCATACTGTTATTGCTATGCGTTCCTTTTCTTGCCAACGTTAGTCTGAGTTTTCAATCGTCAGAATACTTTGCACTGATGGTCTTTGGCTGTACTGCAGTTGCAGCCTTCTCGGGGAAAGGTCAGGTATTAAAGGCCGTATTAATGACCTTGGTGGGCTTAATGCTTGCAACCGTGGGAGAAGATTCGTCGGGTGCTCAACGACTGACCTTTGGTAATGCCGAGTTATCTGATGGCATCAGTTTCCTTTTGTTGTCAATGGCCACATTTGCGCTTGCTGAGGCCCTGTCGATGGTTTTGAAGGGGGAGTCTAAATCAAAGGACAATGAATCTAAGGAAATGACTAAAGTTAGCTTTCAGTCTCTTAAGCTAAGTCGAGACGAGGTAACAGAAATTGCAATACCCGTCGGACGATCTTCTTTTTTGGGCTTTTTAGTTGGAGTCTTGCCAGGTGCAGGCGCAACAATTGCGTCATTTTTAGGCTATGGAATGGAGCGCAATCTCGCGTCAGAAGAGCAAAAGAAACAGTTTGGCAAAGGTAGTGCTATCGGATTAGCCGCACCTGAAACCGCAAACAATGCAGCATCGACCGGTTCGTTTGTACCGCTTTTGACTTTAGGGATCCCTGGATCTGCAACCACTGCAATCATGCTTGGTGCCTTATTGTCTTATGGCGTCCAACCAGGGCCACGACTTTTTATTGATAATCCAGCTGTTTTTTGGTCGGTTATCGTTTCGATGTATCTCGGAAATATTGTGCTATTGATACTCAACCTGCCTTTGATTCCCTATATAGCAAAAATATTGCAAGTACCTCGTCAGTTTTTAACACCTATTATTTTGTTCCTTTCCCTAATGGGTGTGTATTTGGTTTCATTCAACTCCGCTGAGCTGTCAATCATGTTAGTGATAGGCGTCATTGCGTTAGTTTTTCGGATCTTAGACTACCCCCTTGCACCCATGCTTCTGGGTTTTATCCTTGGGGGTATGCTTGAAGATAATTTACGCAGAGCACTACTAATATGGGACGGTAGTTACGATTTTCTTTTGCAGCGCCCGATCACAGCCATCATAATGATGGTGACGGTGATCGTGCTCCTAACACCTATGTTTAGTGAAATATTCAAACGTGCATCAGGAAATCGATAAACTAATCCGAGGTATCAAGCTATCTATCTAGCTACCTGATTGAATATGGGTAGATAGGGCTCGGATAACACCACGCACTTCGGCAAGCCCCTTGAGTCGACCAATACCCGAATAGCCGGGATTCACAGTTTTTCTTATGTCATCCATCATCTGATGACCATGGTCAGGCCGGATAAAGATCTCGTTTTGCGCATTTTGCCCGCGCCCTTCGCGTTTATGCTCTTCCGTTAGTAGCTCGCGAATTACGCTAACCATATCAATATCGCTATCTAAATGATTGGCTTCATAAAAAGAGCGTTGCTCATTTTTATCGCGGCTAACGCCACGTAAATGTGCGAAATTGATTCGAGATCCAAATCGTCGTGCCATAGCAGGAAGATCATTATCTGGCCGACTTCCATAGGTACCGACACAAAGTGTAATCCCGTTGGAGGAACTAGGTTGCTGGGCGAATAGTCTATCCAGATCATCCGCGGTACAGATGATCCTCGGCAGACCAAACATATCTCTTGGAGGATCATCCGGATGAATCGCGAGTTTCACACCCAGTTTCTCGGCCTTTGGTAATATATGAGAGAGAAATCCATCGAGGTTATCCCTGAGTTCTGCATGGCCAATATGGCTATATTGCGCCAGCGCGTTTTTGAAATCGTCAAGGCTATAGCTATCAGTCATTTTTCCCGGTAGTCCTGCAATAATATTGTTCGTTAACCGCTCAGACTCCTCTGGCGACATCTGTTGATAGGCCTCTCTAGCCTCATTGATTTCAGCCTCTGTGTAGTCAGCGTCAGCGTCCGCTCTCTGCAAAATATAGAGATCGAAAGCTGCAAATTTTGTTTGATCGAAGCGCAGTGCATAGGCGCCTGTATTTAATTTATAAGCAAGGTCAGTGCGAGTCCAGTCAATGACTGGCATAAAGTTGTAACAGATAGTTTTGATGTCACATGCAGCGAGATTTTCCATCGACGTTGACCAATTATCAATGTAGACCTGACATCCATCTCGCCCTAACTTAACATCTTCATGAACCGGAATACTTTCAACGACAGACCAAATCAGAGGGCTCCGTTGTTCATTTCCAGATTCAATTAAATTTTGGTATTTACGTATCTCATCAATTGTCCAGATCTCGCCGATTGGCATATGATGCAGCGCACTAACAATATCAGTTGCGCCTGTCTGCCTTATATCCGAAATAGTAACAGGGTCATTTGGGCCGAACCATCTCCATGATTCACGCATAGTACGGATCCTTTTTAGGCTTGCTAGGTAGTTCAGTTTCATTTAACACATCAGTTATTGCGATACTAACATCGTTATCTGACAGTGTTTCATAGGCACGAGTGACAGCTGCCTTAAAGCTTGAGGAGTCCATAAAACTGAATTTATCAGCGCCAATAGCTTTTAAAAACTGTCCAATATTGGTGGTTCCATTTTGATGTATCTTGACAAGCTCAGCACGCAATGGATCGCTGAGTTCGTCATCTTCTAACGCTTTTTCAATATAAATAACCCAAGCGGCAATCATAAAACTCATTAACCTCGTGTCATTACGCTTCTTCAAAGCATCATCAATAATTGGAAACCACCGAAGATTTATCTTTTGAGAGCTATCGGTATTAACTTGCTGCGCAGAGTAAGGCAAGGCACTGTTTTGAAATCGCAGAATGACGTCGATAATATAATTGCTAGCTTCAAAACCCTCTGGAATATCGGTTACGGGCAAGATAGTTTCGCGAAGCACCCTCACCACAAATTCAAAAATAGGAGGATGCTCCAGAGCGTTATGAATATTCTTGTGACCGGTTAAATGGGCCAATACAGCTATGATGGAATGTGAAGCATTAAGAAACCGTAGCTTCATTTTTTGATACTTAACGATATCAGGAGTAAATATCACGCCCACTTCATCCAAGGGAGGCTTGGGACCGGCAAATTTGTCTTCAATTATCCACTGGCTAAAGGGTTCTGCAGACACCGGCCAGGCATCCTCTAAATTGAGCGTTGAGTCAACTAGAGTCTTCAAGGCATCATCAGTAGCCGGAGCAACTCTATCCACCATTGAAGAAGCAAAGCTTATATTCTTATCGGTCCAATCCTCAAGATGTGGTGCGTGTATTTTCAACAGCGCATACACACCAGCACGCAGCTTTTGCCCACCCGCCTCGATATTGTCACAGCAGACGATGCTTAGAGGCCCGGCATCACTACGACTGCGCAGTATTATGCCCGCCGCCAAATAGCCATAAATCGTCCTAGGCTTTCCCAAATTAGCTTCGTCTGCGGACATATCAATGTGGCTATGATCGATGTTCCCAGAAGATAAGCAATATCCTTTCTCAGTGATCGTGGTGGTCACTAATTTTGTACTTTTTTCAGCGATAAGCTTTACTACAGCACCTAGATCTTCTGGTGCTACTAGGATGTCTAGAATTGACCCTATGATTCTAAAGCTTGCTTGACCACCCAGCGTAACCACTGTGTAGAGAAAATCCTGTGATTTAAGTGCATCTCTTGTCTTGGTAGAGCGCATTGAAACGCCAATAATACCCCAGCTATCAAAACCTTGTCGGAGTAGCCTATCCATGTACACAGCCTGATGGCAACGATGAAAATTGCCTACGCCAAAATGGACGACACTAGGTTGAATAGAGTTTCTATCATAGGGCATGCCATCTATAGATGGGCTGCGATTTTCCGGGTCATCAAGCAGTTGCTTAAGATTTTTTGCTGTGAGTTGTGGCATGAGTATTTATCTCAATAGCGACTAATTAAACAAACTAGGTAAAAATAATGTCGTACTTGGTAGGTAAGTTACCAGCGCTAGAACGGCAATAAATACAAGATAAAATGGCCAAATAGAACGCAGAGTATCCTCGATACGAATGCCCCCCACCGCGCAGCTTACAAAGAGAACCGTACCCACTGGTGGAGTGACCAAGCCCAGACCCAGGTTAAGAATAAGCATAATACCGAATTGAACGGGATCCATACCAATTCCCATCATAACAGGAAGAAAAATAGGCGTTGTAATCACTATAAGAGGAGACATATCCATAAAGGTGCCCAACATCAGAAGTATTAAATTAACGATCAGTAAAATAATTAGTGGGTTTTCTGATATTGTCAGTAATGCTGTAGATAGCTGAACGGGTACTTCCATCACAGCTAGCAACCATCCAAAAGACCCCGCCGCTCCGATAATCAAAAGTATCATAGCCGTTGTTTTGACCGCATTAATACTTGCAGTAACGAAGCTATTCCAGTTGAGAGAGCGGTAAACAAAGACTGCCACAATTACTGTATAGATAACCGCGATAGCTGAAGATTCGGTAGCAGTGAAAACACCGGATAAAATCCCGCCTAGAATAATAAATACCGTAAATAGCCCGGGCAAGGCGCCAATAAAATGCCTGAGTACCTGGCTCCAACCGGGGAATGTACCTCTGGGATAATCTCTTTTCACTGCAACTAGGTAAGTGACTAACATCAGCCCTAGCCCCAAGAGGATCCCCGGCACTATACCCGCTAAAAATAGTGAACCTATCGATAGGCCACCGCCGGCTGAAATAGCGTAGATAATCATATTGTGGGACGGCGGAATCAAAAGGCCTGTCGTGGCTGCTGTACCGGTTACATTAACCGCATAATCTGCGTCATACCCCTGTTTTTTCATCATAGGTATTAATGTTGAGCCCATAGCTGAAGCGCTGGCCACCGCAGAACCGGATATAGCACCAAACATCATGCTAGAGCTCACATTAACTAGGCCCAACCCGCCTCTAACCCCGGCTAAAAGTGAGTGCGCAAATTTAACCAGACGTTCAGCAATGCCGGATTGATTCATAAGCTCGCCAGCATAGATGAAAAACGGAATCGCCATCAGAGCAAATACGTTCATTCCTGCGGCCATCCGTTGAAAGGCAACCACTAATGGGATATCGAGATATACCATAGCGGCTAAGGACGCCAAGCCAAGAGAAAAAGCAACCGGAACACCGATCACAAGAAGGATTATTAGAGCCCCAAAGAGTATTAGTAGATCCATAGTTTATCTCTTATCGGCCTCAGTATTTTTCGGTGGATTAATTGAATTATCAGAAGTAATAGCAAGCATCAGTCTTTCCAGCGCAAAAATACTGATGAATAAACCAGCGACCGCAAAAGGCCAATAAGCAAAGGACCGAGAAATGTTCAACGCTGGCATAATATGATCGTCAGTAAATGCAGCGAGGCGACTGCCATTGACCAGCATCGCCATGCCAAAAATTATTATCAGTGAATTATTGATTACTTCTAGCACGATCCTAATATGGGATGGAACAGCGTCCAGAAGAAATTTTAAACCTAGATGAAAGTTTTCATAAACTCCAACCGCTGCTGCAAGCATGATGTAATTCAGCATCAACAGTAACGCCGCAGATTCTGACCAAGCAGGACTGGCATTAAGTACATAACGCGCAAATACTTGCCAGCCAATAATTAGAGTCATTAAAACCAGTCCAGCAGTTGAAATAACAATAGCTATACGGGCAAGCTGTTGCATGAGCCGAGCGAATATTGCCTTCATAATACCGAAGCATCCTGGGTTGCCTGAATCCGTTTTAGTAAGCCATGCATTTTTTCTGTAGTAACAAATTTTTTGTAGACAGGTGCCATAGCATCAGTAAAAAGCGATAGATCTGGATTTTCAATGACCTTTACCCCAGCGCTAAGTACTTTTTCTTTTGATAAAGCAACACGCTTATCCCATTCCTTACGCATATAAGGGACTGATGCTTTTGCTGCTCGGCGAATTAAATTTTTCTGCTGTAACGATAATTTCTGCCAGCGATGCTCAGACATCACCAACACCTCAGGCATCATAGTGTGTCTTGTTAATGTGTAATGTGCGGCCGCCTCGTAATGTCCGGTAGACTCGTAAGAGGGCCAATTATTTTCACTACCATCAATCGTGCCTAATAAAAGAGACTCGTAAACCTGCCCAAACCCCATTGGCGTTGCATTTGCGCCGAGCGCTTCGACCATAGCCACGGACAGCGCAGAATTTTGAACGCGAATTTTTAATCCTGCTAAGTCTTCTGGACTCCGAATTGTACGTTGATTGTTATAAAAGCTACGTGCACCCGAATCGTAATAAGCTAACCCAATAAGTCCATAGGGCTCAAGAGAGGCTAAAATCTCATCACCAATCGGTCCATCCACTACTGCACGCATATGAGACGTCGATCGGAATAAGAAGGGTAATGCCAGCAAGCTGGTTTCTGGGACGATGGAATTGAGCGGCGCCATGTTGACGCGGTTTAAATCAATGCCTCCAAAAATAGTTATTTCTAGAGTGTCTTTCTCCTCTCCCAATTGACCACCCGTGTAGAGCTTAATTGCTAGATCACCGCCTGACCATTCCTCGAGGAGCGTTCCCATATACTTGAGTGCCAATGCGGTCGGGTAGTCGCTAGGATGGTTCTCCGCTGCCCTGAGAACTAAGGTATCGGCTCCAAGAGCAGTTTCACAGGCACCTAACATGCAGAGAAATGCAAGAAATTGTCGGACAGCTATTTTGAAATACCTGATCATTAATCTACGGTGCTCTACGTTTAAAGTGCCACAGAGGTGACTTTAAGTTAAAAATATGATACCGGTGTCATTGCTTTCTGTCAACACCGGCGAATCTATCCCATAAGCCAATATTTCTCAAAACTTTAGATATTAGACCAAACCTGCCCTGTACCTGCTCGCCAAAGTGTTTTACATGTACTAAAGTCGCGTGTGCGCTTGCTCTCATACCACTCTCTTTTAGTTAACTTACAAGTCTTTACAATTTTGAAAATAATAAAAAGAACTTACTGTGGCAAGACGCTAAATCAATTCTGAGATTCCGCCATCACAAAATGTTCGAGTTGTAATAATTGATTTTCAGAAAGAGCTCTTCCAACAGGGACGAAGTATCGAGAGTTGAGATCCTTCAAAGTTACGTTCTCTTTAACCGAATAACCATTCTGTGAAAGAACGTTTTCTATTTCTTCAGCACCGTAGAACGATATCCAAGGCTCACCTACCTTCGCTGATCCATACATTATTAATTTAGCTCGTTTTTCAGCGTTTGGATAACCCTTCCCAAAGCAAGCCTCAGGATTTTTATCGAAAAGTTCACTGACATACGAAATAAAAAAAGTTGAACTCGCTCTTTGGGTAAGCGCAGCCACTTCTTTGATCGTTGAACTCAAAGCTTCTTTAGTGATGTACTGCGAGACACCCTCGAGCGTAAAGACGGTGG
>Ga0206123_10000631_pt1 | contig 34491 bp, 48 predicted proteins | sample Helgoland_Spring_2_FD_160086 | JGI IMG/M metagenome (GOLD analysis project Ga0206123, IMG submission 160086) | Pelagic subsurface seawater microbial communities from Kabeltonne, Helgoland, North Sea - Helgoland_Spring_Bloom_20160316_1 | ecosystem: Environmental > Aquatic > Marine > Epipelagic ...
AATGTTAAATCTTTTAAAATCGGAACCTCCTTCTAGAGGGCTTTTAATACCTGGGAATAAAGAGTGACCAAAATCTATAAATACGGGTTCAACCCCTTGATTTGAAATCTCGAGTGTATCAGACTTTAACTTGGCTACAATATTTCTGACAGGTACACGTCTAATTATGATGTTCCCTAACTGACAATCGTTATGTCTAAATCTCGGATACTTTTTATGTATTTTATATAAATTATATATAACTTGAAACAAAATAGATTTTCTTTTCTGTAAATTTGGTTTTGTTTTTAACCATTTATCCATACGTTTACCCTTGATATACTCGAAATGTAATGAATATTTACATACATTCTCTTTACAGGTTTTGTATCCATACACTCTGGGAACGTTAAAATCTTTTAGAAGATTGGCGATTTTATATTCCATATGTGACGTTTTATCTTTCGTAATCTTTACAGCGGAATTAGGTCCGGTTCGATAGACTGTACCATAATAACCACTCCCTATTTTAGACATATTATTTACAAATATTTAAATAAAAATTACCTAAGTGACCCACCCATTTAAGAAATCGAACCAAAACCATGACGATTGAAGAACAATACACACATGCTAAGAACACCCTGAATGGTCGGCTTTTCGCCCCATACCAAAGAGAAGGTGTTCTCTGGATGCTTACAATGGAACAACAACAGTCTGGACCTAAGGGGGGATTTCTCTGCGATGAGATGGGACTCGGAAAGACAATCCAGTTGATCGCGACGATGTTGGGTAACCCCCAAGAACGCACACTCCTCATCGTGCCCAAGTCTATCATCACCCAGTGGGTTGAGGAGATTACGAAGTTTGCACCGACCCTAACGGTTGGTGTTTTCGATGGACCTGGTCGAAAGCTTGGGGATCACGATATTACGATCGCACCCTATTCTTTATTGAGTGTGAAGGGTGGGAAGGCTGAGGCAGTGACCCCCCTCCACGGGGTTCAGTGGGATCGGGTGGTGTTGGATGAGGCCCACGAGATTCGGAACAAGTCTTCAAAGATCTCCAAGAGTGTTTGTCGTCTTCAAGCTGGTATCAGGTGGATTGTCACTGGTACCCCAGTCTTCAACTCAATGGATGACTTTGTGACCCTCTGCCGGTTCCTCGGTATCGATAAGTCCCTTGGGCAGGGGATGACCAAGAAGATTAAGGACATCTACATTCTCCGTCGCACGAAGGACGATCTGGCTAAGATCAACGAACGTCTCAGGCTCCCTCCATGCTACTTTGAGAATGTGGAGCTGGATATGTACCCAGATGAGAGGGACATGTATGAGTTTGTTTTCAAGGAGGCTCAGGATACGATCAAGGACACCTTCAAGGCGGCAACCAGTCTCAACTACAAGAACATGGTCATTTTGGAGTGCCTTCTCCGGGCGCGACAGTGCATGATCTGGCCCCAAATGTACCTGGATGGGGTTGCGAAGAAGAACGAGACCAACCCTGAGCAGTGGGTTGGGCGTTCCCATAAGATGGAGACCCTCTTCGAGATGATTAGGGGGCACCCCCAAGAGAAGACTCTCATTTTCTGTCAGTTTGTGGGGGAGATGAACTACATCCAAAGTCAATTGGATTGTCCCACATTCAGGATAGATGGGTCCGTCTCCAAGGAGGACCGAACTACCCAGTTGACTAAGTTCAAACAGGCACCACCGGGGTCGGTCTTCATCATCCAGATCAAGTCTGGTGGTCAAGGTCTCAACATTCAAGAGGCCACCAGGGTCTACATCATGGCTCCAGCTTGGAACCCCGCGACTGAGCTTCAGGCAATCGGTCGGTCTCACCGAACGGGTCAGACCCAAGCGGTCTACGTGAAGAAGATGATCTACAGGGAGACTGAGACATTTTTGAGTGTCGAAGAAGAGATGATGGCCCTCCAGGGTCACAAGTCCATAGTGTGTTCGGAGGTTTTGAACGATGAGAGGGTTAAAACCCAGATTCCTGTAAAGCGGATAAACGACAAGATTTCAATCTTGGACATCAAGAAAATTTTCAGGGCGTAATATAAAGATGATTGGTTCCCGAGCCGAAGTTTTCCATGGCACTGCTGACATGACCGCTGGTGGTCTTGAAAAGAAAGACCTCAAGATGAAGGATGGCCGCATCGTCTCTAAGGCGGCGAGTGAGGCTGCGCTCAAGCGCATGAAGGATGAGGGTAAGAAGGCGATGGTTAAGGTCTTCAAGCCAGCGAAGAAGGGTTTCAAGCTCCAGCCCAAGGAGGGCACCGTGGCTTACAAGAAGCTCATCAAGAAAATGTAGATGTAAAGTAAGAATGACTCTCTCCAAGTGGGAAGACTCAGTGAAGATTGCTAAGATCAAACTAGGATTAGATCCAAAGGGGTTTACCCGGGTTCAGGGTAAACTCCTTAAGGAGGCTCAGAAAGTATATAGTATTTTGCTTTTGAATAGTAATAAACCGCGAACTGTTGTTGTTCGTATTAAATAATAAATTGAAATCCCTTTAAATTTTGTGGTTCGTGAACGACGAGTTGGTGGGTTTTCCACGTGCACCCAAACTTCTTGTTCAAGAAATACACGCTATTGAGCTCAGCAATAGCCTGACCTGAATTTCTTGCATATAGACCGTTTTTGATTGGCTCCTTCGCTACGGGGTTTTTCATAGAGTCGAATACCTGGGGTTTAATATTACCCTCGATATCTGTATCAACCTTAACTCGAAACTTTGGTTCGCGATCTGGGGACATTTTTAAGTTTGAGTTGAACATTGGCATAAGTTCTTCGACAGTCATAGGTTTCCCGAATATTGTATCACTTTGTTCCGATACGGCTTGAATGATTTTACCTTCAACGGCACGGAGACTTTCATAAAATTTTTTCATATAACTATCGTCTTCGTCGTAACCCTTTACAGCGAAATCGATGTTATATTTAACATGACCCACCTCTGGAACAAATCCAGATACACCAAATGGCATATACATACGGGGAAGTTGAATTCTCATTGGTGTTCCTTCTTTAGTAGTGATAACTATTTTTCGGTTATTGTAGGTATTAATCTGTAAATTATCAATAGCTCGGTCCATGTTTACAATATATTAAAACCAAAACTTTAAGCCGAACACGCGATACATTCGGGTTCTAAACTAAATTGGATTGGTCGAGCTTTAGCCTTGGATCTCAGGTAGTACATTCCAGTCTTTAGACCAGATTTCCATGCATACATGTGCATCGAAGACAGCTTAGACATTGTTGGACTTTCCATGAAGAGGTTCATGGATTGTGATTGATCGATGAAACGACCACGGTCAGCCGCCATATCGATGATACACTTTTGACTAATTTCCCACACAGTCTTGTAGAGTTTCTTGATGTTATCGGGAATATCAACAATGTTTTGAATTGACCCACCCGCCTTGACCATGATATCTTTCATTTCTTTTGACCAAAGTCCAATTTTTTTGAGATCATTCACCAGGTGCTTATTCACTACCACGAATTCACCTGCTAGTGTGCGACGGAGATAGATGTTTGTCGTATAGGGTTCGAAGCATTCATTGTTTCCCAAAATCTGTGCTGTGGAAGCTGTTGGCATGGGTGCCATTAGGAGACTATTCCTCAATCCCCTGGTCTTTATACGTTCACGCATAGCCTCCCAGTCATAGAGTCCACTAAATTTGGTTTCACCTTCCCACATCTCGGGTTGGAGGATTCCCTGTGATGCCGGGGATCCTTCGAAGGTTTCGTAGGACCCATCAATCTCGGCTAACTCTGAACTCGCCTCTAGGGCGGCATGATACATAGTTTCGAAGATATGAGAGTTAAGGAGACGTGATTCTTCGCAATCAAATGATAGACCACATAGAATGAATACATCAGCGAGGCCCTGTACACCCATACCGATTGGGCGGTGCTTCATGTTGGAATTCCTAGCAGTATCCACGGGGTAGAAATTGCGATCGATCACCCTGTTAAGGTTCTTTGTGACGGTCTTTGTCACTTCATGGAGTTTCGCGAAGTCGAAGGTCTTCGTCTCCGTGTTGACGTATTTGGGGAGGGCGATAGAAGCCAGATTACAAACAGACGTCTCGTCCTTGTTGGTGTATTCTATAATCTCAGTGCAGAGATTGGAACTCTTGATGACCCCCAAGTTCTTTTGGTTGCTCTTCATATTGCAGGCATCTTTGTAGAGCATGTAGGGTGTTCCAGTCTCAGTTTGTGACTTTAGAATGGCCTTCCAAATATCGGATGCCGGGACCGTCGATGTGGCGAGACCCTCTTCCTCATACCTGGTGTATAGGGCCTCAAATTCATCACCATAAACATCGGAAAGACCCTTAGCTGTATCGGGGCAGAAGAGGGACCACTTTCCACCTTCCTCAACCCTCTTCATGAAGAGATCTGGAATCCAAAGGGCTGAGAACAGGTCTCGGCACCTCGCTTCGTCGTCACCCTGGTTTAGACGAATCTCCAAAAAGTCCATGATATCAGCGTGCCAGGGCTCCAGGTAGACGGCGATCGATCCCTTGCGCCGACCAGCTTGATTTACGTAGCGTGCAGTGGCATTGAAGACCCTAAGCATTGGAATGATACCATCAGACTGACCATTCGTTCCTCTAATTCGGGATTTATTGGCCCTAATATCGTGAATGTGCATCCCGATGCCCCCAGCCCACTTGGATATTTGGGCACACTCGGTGAGGGTCCCATAAATACCGTTAATGGAATCCTCCTTATTGGCGATCAGGAAGCACGAAGACATTTGGGGACGGGGTGTTCCCGCATTGAAAAGGGTGGGTGTTGCATGTATGAAGTAGCCTTGGGACATCTTATCGTAGGTGTCTAAAACAGATGGAATATCTTTACCATGAATACCAATAGAAACGCGCATAAACATGTATTGAGGTGTCTCTACAATTTTACCCCCAACCCTCTGAAGGTAACTCTTCTCTAGGGTCTTAATACCAAAATAACCAAAGTCGAAGTCTCGATCCGTTTTGATGTACTCTTTCACCTGTTGGGCAACCTCTACAACTTCGTCTGTGATTATTTTACATTTTTGGAGTTTTCTCATGGCGAGGTGAAAATTGTTGGGGCAAACCTTGTGGATGTTGCTTGCAACGAGGCGGGTGGCGAGTGTTTCGTAATCTGGATCAGAGGTGATCATACCGATACAAATTTCAGCTGAGAGTATGTCAATTTCCTGTGTAGTTATTCCATCATATAGAGATGAAAATACCTGTTGCGCTACTTTGGTGGAATCGCAATTTTCGGAAAGTCCCTGTGTTAAGTTCTTGATCCTATTGGTGACGTTGTCAAATTTCATATCCTCAATACGACCTGAGCGTTTAGTGACCCTCATATACTTTTCAATCAATTTTTATTTTTAACTTACTTCCCACATTCAAGATCTTTGCTTCGCACTGGAACTGACCCCACAACTTCCATGCGGCGGTTAGGTTGGAGAAGGTAGGAATTTACATAGAATGGACCACTTTCACCAGGTTTCGCTACTGGTGCATACGACCCAACAAAGCAGTCTGGTGGATCCAGTGGAATTTTTTCTGTGTTTTGGGGTTTAGAATCATACACCTGGTTGAAGTCAGCGTAGTTCAGCATTTAATATCTACAGACAAATTATTTTCGGAGACTATATTAAATGTGTGACAATTTACACCTCAACTCAATCAAGCAGTGTGAGACTCCTCTGAATACTCTCTTTTTTTCAGAATTTAACAAAAATCTTCTCCAGCGGGGAATTCGTCAGGCCTTTAAGAACAAAAGTGGTATTTCGATTGATTACCAAAACCCTAACGACCTTTACGGTATAATGCGTGCTGTATTCATAAGCAACTCGGGTGACCATAACAGAGAGGTAAACAAGCAGGTGAAATTAATGAATGAACGTGTCATTAATACCGCATTATCCCAAATTCAAACCGGTGTTGCACAGTATATTACTTACGCGAATGATATCGATACTATTAGTGTACCCAACGATCTCCCAAAGAACGTTAGTTTGAAGGGTAAGAGACTACCCAAAAACGAAAAAATTGGAATCTATTAAAGAATATACACCATATTAGATTAAGAATGAGTTTAAATTATTACAAAGTAGAAACAGAAAAAGTCTGCAAAAGTAAGGGGTGGGATAGAGCCGCCATTGATACTGTTTGGCTCCTTTTGACGGAAGAGTTTGGAGAACTTGCATCCGCAATTCGACAACACAAAAAAACATTCAAAAAAACAAATTTGAAAAAGGTTAGAGGAACTGACGTGATGATGGAAATGGGTGATGTTTTCAGTTATCTTTTTCAGTTGGCCCACATGTTGAATGTTGACCTAGATGAAATGTGGACCGAACATAAATATAAACTGAAGGATAAAAATTATAATCTAAAGTAATAGTAATTATGCTCGGCGAACAAGAGGCAATCGATCACGTGAATCCATTTGTCACACATGATTTTTCACTACCAGGTACTGTGAGACAGACGGGGCCTTTTGAAGATTATAAAGCTCCTCTCCAGAATAAAAGCGCATTTGAGGATGAAAAGAAAAGTGTGTATTGCGGATTTGGTCTCTGTGAGGATGAAACAAAAATAAATGACACCTTTTCGACGATACATCCGAAACGTAATATCGATTCAGGTGATTGCATTGAGCGTCAGGCACCATTTATTTCGAGTGAAGCGATGAACGTCGAAAACAACTTGTCAAACGTATCACTTTTGGGATATACACTTTGTGCCGCAATTATTCTATATTTAGTGATATTGCGTGTAAAACGTTAAAGAAATATTCGAGACGTGATTTACTCTTACACTCTTGAATAGCATCTGTGATGTACTTTCTACAAAATTCTTGTAAGAATTCCACTTGCCAAGCACTCTTTTTATTAATATGGGGTGGTTGAAATGTTGGGTCTACAATTTTTGTTGCATGGAGGATTCTGATAAAATGACGAATCTCGAGTTCTTCATCGAGGATACTATCGAGATACACCTCAGCTTTCCGTTGACACACCTCAAACGTTTGGGATACCATAGTGTCCAAGAATTTTTCATAAGGAATTGAGTGCTTGAATGCACCCAACTTCACCCAGTTTCCGTGTGGTTCAGTGCTAATATAGTCAGTGTAGGTTTGGTATACACCTTTTGATTCTATATACTGATCATACCGTATTTCTGCGTATGATAAATCTGACTCTACGTCATGAACATGGGTGGCAGAGTTAACAAAGCGTGTCATTATAAAGAACGTGAATGTATTCTTTAAACACCTAAGTCACGATATACTCGGTATAAGTTTACCTTGAAATGTATTCTAAAATTGCTAATAATAGTTTTTCTTACCTCCTAACTATAAACGAATTTAGAAATCAAATACCCGCAGAAATTCGTCCATCATGGATAAAAATTACAACGATAACAATGGTTTCAAGTTTCGTTCAGGCGATCGATATTAATAAATTACGAAAAATCTTCAATGAAATTGGTTCATTCAAAATGAGACGAGATAATTCTAAAATGGATGGTTTTGAATGGAAACTGAAGCCGACAACTTTTTACAACCAGGTTACACTCACATATCACGACACCTATAGCACAAAATCGGTAAAGGTATTCCCAAACGGTAGTGTTCAGGTTGCGGGGTGTTGTGACCTATTTGATTGTAAACGTATCATTACCCAACTCACCTACATCTTTAAGACTTTTTTGGGTATGACAAATACAATTCCGGTAGAATCATTCAGGGTTGTGATGATCAATTCTAACTTTAGTTTAAACTACAACATAAATTTGAACTTGGTTGCTGATTGGTTCGAAAACTATAATGATATTTTTAAAGTTTCATTTGAACCAGATCGGTATTCCGCAGTTAAAGTAAAATTTAAACCAGCCCATGATATGAAGGAAATTACGTGCAGTATATTCAGCACAGGCAAAATCATAATTACGGGGGCGGAGACTCTAAAGGAGATTGCATTTGGTTACAATATAATCAATTGCCACATTAACGAAAATTCCAGGATTAGAGTAAGTCCGACAACTGACACCGATATTTTCGATATATTTTTAGGTTACAGGTGTGAACCCTTTGTAAAGGTTCTCAGAGCGAAGGGTTTTGAATCGTGGGTACAAACAATATCCAATAGACAAATTAATTTCTAGGTGTAATTTAATACAAGATGTCTCAACGACTTGGCATGGCCGATGGTCGGTGCTTTACAATAAACTCGTCAGCCCAGCTTCTCAATAACTACGTTATGCAAAACAATGGCATATCATTCGAAGATAATTATTCTTATAGGAAACTCCTCCAAAAATCTGGACCCGAACTTCTCCAGAAAGTCCAGAATGAACAGGGAACAACCAGGTGCCATGATTGCAACAAACCCCTAGTCGATACCTCCAAGACATACTGAGCTAAATTATGAAAAAAACTTTAAAACCATACTCTAGAATGTCAACATGTTCCATATGTCTCAATGAAGTTAAACCAACGAGGAATAATCCACCTACTCGTTGTGGACATATGTTTCATTCCCACTGTCTACAGGAATGGAAAAATAAAGGTAAAAATACTTGCCCAGTTTGTAGAAAAGTTTTTGATGCTTCCCAATTTAAAGTTGTAGTTACTGTGCAAAACAATCACACAGTTAGGTCTAATTCTGTGTCATTGAATGAAAATGTTACAATGGATGTTATCGATTTATTTGATCTTTCATTTGACGGGATTGAAAATTTGATGGATTTAGACAGTATTCTTTCTGACCTTGGGGTGAGTCTTTCCGACTTTGATTCCGGTATTTTTGACGCAGAATGAACTACAATATGTCTCATAGTTTAAACCTGGGTAGTTTCTAGAAGCTTTACGAGGATCTTTTATGACCTTTCCCTTGGCGTCAGTCAGAAGTGGACCAGTCGCCCACCCACGCTTGTGACTGAAGACATTTGCTCGAAATATAAGCCTCTTACCCACTTTGAATTTACCAGCAGCGCGGATTCGTGCCATGGGAACTTTGAAGAATGTTGCGATTGATTTTATTGTATCACCTTCTTTGATTTTATATTCAACCACACTATGTTGTTTGTAAAAATGAAAATCACCTTGGCGAATGTAGTTGGTTGGTCTCCCAGGAGAAACGAACATCATGACTTTGTAGTATCCCTTTTTACATTTCTTATCGCCATCCACCCTGTAAACCTTCTTAGGGTTGTCAGATATGACACGTTTGGGTAAACCTGTGCAATGGGTATAATTATGGTTTCCATTTGACATACCAGAACGATCTCCTGGGATGGATTTTTGCCAACGGTATGCTTCGTAATCACCCACAGCATATGCGTAACAATTATTATTGTTTATACCCCTAGTAGAACCCCACATTTTCGTGGTATATTTGGGTTCAGATCCATTCACAGGAGGAGCTACCATATACTTCGATTAGAAAAAAATCTACGTATTTAATAAAATGATTAAGGAAGTATCCAAATCCCAAAACAAGTCTGACGCAGTCACCGAGTTTCTCATCTTTGTGCTCACCCTTCTCATCAGCACATTCATTCTTCGTCTCGTGTGGAACAGGTCTCTCGTGAAGCACATCTCCATCCTGAAGCCCATCAAGAACTTGATGGACGCTTTCATCCTTGCTTTATCTATTAGCGTTGTTCGCGGCATCTAAACTTCCTTAAATCCTACAACCCTTTCACCATTTTGGTCGACCATAGTTGGAAATCCCTCAACACCCGGACAGTCCTCTTCTTCGCAGTCGACAAATGTGTATGATTTACCATTCTTCTTCATGTATTCAATCTGTTTACGAGTCCAGCCACAACCCATGGACCCGTAAATAGTCCATTTATCACCATCTTCTATTGGTGCCTGACCAGTTCTCACGAGAATCATTACATTAACGATCACGAGAATTACTAGAGCAATCATATTTTATTATAGGTAAATATTAAAATGTCTTCAACTGAATTTACTATTGGAACTAAGAATGTCACACTCAAGTACACCAGGAAAATGCCCCGTGGTGAAGTTGAACGGATGAAGTCATTCGTCACTAAGGATGGGGTGAAGCTCACCAAGACCCCAAAGTTTAAGATACTTTCCGAAGTCGATGAGGGCACTAAGCGCACATTCAAGATCGTACTTTAATCATCTCCGTCTGCGGGGGATTGGCTTGGGAGTACCAACCTCTCGCCGTTTTTTCATAACAGCTACCGCCCTCGCATATGCAGCCGCCTTATTGATTGGTGTACTGGATTTCTTTTTTGGAGCTATGGGGGGTTTCGCAAATTTTCGTGGCTTTGGTAGGGGTAAAACCTTGGTTTCACCTGTGAGGAAGGGTTTAGATAAAATATTTTCAAACCCTGGTAGGTAAAATGTGTGAGCGACATTTTTACGGTCGGTGCCAATCAATCTAAAGTCTTTAATAACCGTGCTTTTGGCACCCAAATACATGGGTGGTAGGAGAGAGTTAATAAAATTCCTCACCCCCGGGTTTTTCGTTTGCGTGGTCATTTCGTAAAGACTGTTCAAGAAAAAGTGTATATCGTATAGTTTGTGAGAGTTTCTGGAAATTCCAATGTTTTTGAAGTAGTTGTCGTTTATCAAAGGGTTTTTTATACGAGGGAAGAGTGAAAATCCAAAATCAATAATCACGGCCTCGATACCACCATTCGAAATTGTATACGTTTTATTGTTTAACTCAACTTTGATATTCTTTTCGGGTACCTTTTTTATCAAAATGTTGCCTCCATGAAGATCGTGGTGTCTGAATTTTGGATATTTTCTATGGATCCTGTAGAGATTGTAAATAATTTGAACTATAAGAGACTTTTGTTGTTCTAATGTTGGGTTGGTCTTCCACCATTTTCTTAATTCTACACCATCGATGTATTCCATATAGATGATGACTTTATCACTGCATGTCTTGTATATGTAATTTTCTGGAACACCGAAGCCCTTCAACTTTTTCGCAATTGTGTATTCCATTCGAGCTGGATTTTGTTTGATATAGTTCCGCAATTCAGCTAGGGTTACATTATTTCCGGGTAACTTAACTTCCTTGTAGGCTACATATCTCTTACCATCCCCATTCACGTTCCCCTTGAATACATTTCCATACTCCCCAGATCCAACTTTCTTTGTTGAAGGTAAATACGCTTGGGGTGAACACCCCTTTTTCCCTCTAAGAATCTTCTTGAGATTCTTCTCTATGTTGGACATTCTTACTTATTCGTAAGAAGTTTTTTTCTTCTTACCAATAGGGGCTGAATTTTTTTTGTATTTTTTTAGGATCTTAGACATCAACCTCCTCATCAACCTCTTCGTCAACCTCCCCATCCTCTTCAGGTTCTGGGAGGTCGAGGCCTTGGAAGGCGAAAGATGGAAGCTTGGTACATTGCTCAAGGAGACATTGTTGGAGCCTCATAGTCACACCGAACTTGTTGTCGATGAACCAGATGCTGCTGAGGTCGACGATACACATCACCTTCTGTCCCTTCTCGATGGAATCAACTGGGGTAGACTCGCGTTGCATATTGTAAGCCTCTGGAACAAACGTTCCATCTGGCTTTGTGAGAATCTTGAGCTTCATGGTAGACGGGTACTGCTCCTTACCAGGGCGAACCATTGGCTTGTAGAGAGCTTCCTTAAGGACTGCGACGTTGAACTCCTTACCAAGCCACTCCTTAGAGTTCTTGGCGACGGTGTTGACGATGATTTCATCAAGTTCCTTCAGCTTGCTGTGGACGAGCATGGCATCCTCGTTGTCAGGGTCAAATGAAAGATCCAGGGAATATGTAGTGCGTCCAGTCCCCTCATCAGTAAAGGTGCTGAGACCGAAGGGGGAACGCATGAATGGGAACTGAATGTAATTTTTCTTGTTGTCGCCTGAATTAATGTAGACGGTTTTACCGCCATTCTTATTCTTACGAAGAGTGGAAAATCCCACAGAGGCGGGGGAGAACTTTGAGATTTCTTTGATAGCGAGCGACATTGTTTGGTGGTTATATATATACTAGGTGGCTGAACTTTAAGTAAGTTTTTTTTGTAAACATATATCAAAAGTATAATGGGTATGTTTAAAGATTGTGGTTGCGGATGTAACGGTCGAAAACAGCAGGACAAATTCTTGACTTCTGTAATTTCGGGTCTTACCTTCTTTATAGTCGCAAATCCCGAGACATTTCGTCTCGTTAGACGAATTTTAGGTCCCAGTATCGCAACACCAAATGGTTGCCCTTCTAATTTTGGTTTGGTTGTTCACGCGATCGTTTTCACTCTCATTGTTTGGGGTATGATGAATGTGAAAAAGGAGGGTGGTAAGAAGGGTTGTGGGTGTAAGGGTAAAAGGAAGGGTAATAAGGTTGTCGCGAGTGCACCACCTGATATGGTCGATGCCCCTAACCCTAAACCCGATTTTGGGGAACCCCAAATCAATTTTCACGAGACGGGTCGGGTTTTGGAACCCATGAATGAAATGAATGAAGATCCACTATTTAATTAGAACTCTTCATCAAACCCAATATCATCGGAGGTGTCATCCATCTTCCCATAGTCACCCACCCTCTTTTCAAAAAAATTGGTCTTCCCATCTAGGCTAATATTTTCCATAAAATCAAATGGATTCTTAGAACCCCAAATTGTGGGTTGTCCAACCTGTTTGAGAAGACGGTCAGATACATACTCTATATATTCAGACATTTTGTCCGAGTTCATCCCTATAAGGTTACAGGGAAGTGCATCTAAAATGAACCCCTTTTCAATCTCCACAGCTTCCCTAACTATGGTGTGAATCGTCTCTGTGGAAGGTTTGTTACGTAGGAGTTTGAATAGTTCGACTGCAAATTCCTGGTGAAGACCTTCGTCCCTAGAAATAAGTTCATTCGAGAAGCATAGCCCGGGCATCAGGCCCCGCTTCTTGAGCCAGTATATCGCACAGAAACTTCCAGAGAAGAAGATTCCCTCTACACATGCAAACGCGAAGAGACGTTCGGCGAAGGTTTGGGACTTGGTATCGAACCATTTTAGGGCCCAGTTTGCCTTTCTTTCGATACAGGGGACGGTTTGTATAGCCTCAAAGAGGTGTTTTTTCTCAGTAGAATCTTTGATGTATTTGTCGATTAGTTTAGAATACGTCTCCCCGTGGACCATTTCATTGTGACATTGATACGCATAGAAGGAACGAGCCTCTGAAATTTGCACTTCGTCAGCGAAATTGTTATTGATATTCTCAAAAACAATTCCATCGGAGCCAGCGAAAAACGCCAGGATATACTTGATGAATTTTTGTTCGTTGTCGTTGAGGGTTTTCCAGTCGGATAGGTCGGTTGATAAATCTACTTCTTCTGCGGTCCAATTAGACATTTGGGCCTTCTTATAGAGTTCCCAGAGCCCGGGATACTTCAGGGGAAACACTGTGAATCTATTCAAAGTGGGGGATAGAATGGGTTCGTATTCATCTTCAATGTATTCTTGGTATTCAAAGTAGTTTCCGATATGACGTCCGTCAATAAATATTTGAGGGTAGGAATCGATACTGCCACCACATATTTTTTTTAGTTCCTCCTTTTCTATCAAAATCTTTTCGTGATTGAGGCCCTCCGCTTCGCTGAGGGTCACCGCGTGGTCGCAATACTGACATCCTTCCTTCGAATATATAATAACTTTCATCTGTGATATTATCCCTCATTATTTTTTGTGAGAAAACTCTAAGCATGATCGTGCCATCTGAAATAAATGAAAATGATATAGTTAAACTACTCGTAAACGAAGACGGTATTGAAGACGAAATGTACGGTGTCGTTGCAATGAATACTGGCCTGACCCTCGGGGTCCGATACCTCAACCCAACTGAGCTAATTTACAAGTCTGCATGTGTCTACAAAGTAGACGAGGGTGATATGTTACCCGCACCCTTCGAAAGTTTAATGGAACATTTCCCGTCTGGAACCAAATTTACTGATTTAGAAATGAAAGATCTTGGAGATGATATGTTTGCTTATTATTCCGAGATTGACGTCGAAGATACAGACAGTGATATATATGATGAGGGAGGGTCTGGTTCCGAATTAAATGATTTCATCGTTTCAGATACGGAAATAGAGGGTATGAATATTGAGTTACCACCAGGTCACCAGAGTATAGATCGAGAATGGAATGAATGGAAACCATCAACATCGGGGGGTAGAAGTTTCAAGAATACGGTGGATATGATTGAAATGAATATTAAAAGCCTAAGTCTGTAAATGCGTTAAAACAAAAATCTTAAAAAAGTCAGTATCTAAAAAGATGCTGGCAGCAATTTGGAAACAACTAGATTCAATACAATCAAAAACAAACGAAAAAGAAAAGCCAGTTAATATACATATTTGCAAAGAATGTTCAGGTATTAAAATTTATTCACCCGAAGGTTTACCCACCTGTTCTGAATGCGGTCTTGTAGATGATAGGTTTATAGATGATACCGCTGAATGGACGAGTGGTATTACGGATGATGGGAAGGTAAATGATCCAGCGAGATGTGGGAACCCGAATGCAAATCCAGAGCTGTTTTCACAAAATTGGGGGAAGGGGACCGTGATTTCAACACAGCGATCCTCAACGTATGAAAACAAACGCATGGCGAAAATAAACTTTCACATGTCTATGAATCATAAAGATCGTTCCCTATTTCATGCATACAAAGACATCGATGAAGCGTGTCATACTTTACCTGACGTGATTCTAAAGGAAGCTAAAATGATGTATCGAAAATTCAATGCAGAAAAACTCACACGTGGTGCAGTTCGTTTAGGTATCAAGGCCAACGCTGTATTATACGCGTGTCGTCTAGCGAAATTTCCTAGAACAACGAAGGAAATTGCAGATATGTTTGGTATTCAATCTAAGGACATCAGTCGAACGACACAAATGTTTCAAGATGTTGTCATGGGTGTAACTGAAAAGAACTACGTTACAAAAGCTTTTGATGTCATGAGTCGACTTTTAAATTCCTTTGAGATTTCGAGGGATGAAAGGTTGAAATGTAACAGAATGTGTAAGGCGACAGACGACTGTGTAGAACTTATGAGTAAGACACCGAATAGTATCGCTTCTGCGATCATTCATATTGTTTTGGGATCAAAGGTTACAAAGACGGAGATGTGTGATAAGTGTTCGATATCGATTCCAACACTAAATAAAATTGAAACTATCATAAAAAAACACTTAGAGGTTAAAGCCCAAATGTAATAAATGACTAAGTTATTTCTATCCACCCCATGTTACGGTGGACTTTGTCTAGAAAAATATATGTCTAGTATTATCCAACTACAAATCCTTTTAATAAGAGAAGGTATTCAGTTGTTTTTGGATACTACTGAAAACGAATCCCTTGTTCATCGCGCGCGTAATGTTTCGGTTGGTCGGTTTATGCAACAAACGGATTGTGAATATTTTATGTTTATCGATGCTGATATTCATTTCGATCCAACATCGGTTGTTCGCCTTGTTAGGTCTGGTCACAATTTATCTGTAGCATGCTACCCAAAAAAAGTCGTAATGTGGGATCAAGCAGCCAAGGCTGTCAAGAATGGAGACGATCGTGATATGTCCATGCTATCCTCAAGTCTTGTCATTAATTTCGGCGCGACTAATCGACCTGTTACAGATGGATTTATTGAAATTCTTGATGGACCAACAGGTTTCATGGTCATCAAACGCTCGGTATTCAAAGACCTCGAAGAAAAGTTTCCGGAACTCTGGTGTAAGAATGATCACCAAAATAGAGACTTTGATGATTATCACGCCGCATTTGACTGTATGATAGATCCAGAAACCAAGAGGTACCTCTCAGAAGACTATGCATTTTGTCGTCGTTGGCAACAAGCTGGTGGTAAAATTCATGCAGATGTTAATACGACACTGGGACATGTTGGTAATTTACCATTTACCGCATGCTATAATGACAGGCTTAAGGCTTAGATGTATATTCAATACATGAAGTTGGCTACTATTATAGTATCGAGATCTAAATCATGTAGTGTTAAAACTCTTCACGTAGTTCTTAAAATTAATATTAAATGCTTACAGAATAATATTAATAACGAAATCACATATGTGAATGACGACCCATATGATAAGGCTGAAATTATTCAAAAATATATGAAGTCACATGAACGCATTATTTTTATCGATCATGGTATAGGGATAGACGATGAATCTATACAGCAACTTTTAGAACCACATGAAAATATTGGGTGCCTAGTTATGCCGGGTCCATTAGAAGGTATTGATTGGGATATGTTTAAATCCAAAGTAAAAAATGATTCATCTGAACCAGTTCACCAAATGGGATTGACATTTGACACCGCGTTGGGGAAGAAGATTTCTGACAACATATATCATGTTTTACAAACAAAGTCAAAATGTTGGATGATGAATACGAAAAATGTGATTAAGACTATCAAAGATAGAAAAACTGGAACGTGGAAAATTAGTCCAAAAATATTTGATAAATTCAAAGAGCAAGGAGTGAAAATTTATGCATTTACAGCATCTAAGTTGACGATAACTTATACACACGAATGTATAAGTAACATACTAAACGCCGCTGGTGTAAAAGTCAGTTAAAGTTATTTTTTCAAATCAAGATATGTCCATCGATAATGATTCACCACTTTACAAACATGTTGTGAATTATATACACACATGTTGGAAGAGTAAGGACTATTTCCCTGGACCCCAACCTATATCAATTGAACGCCGACATTTCCCAATTCTCAAGGGTGCAGAGTACCTAGTGTGTGAGAAGACGGATGGTGAGAGATACATGATGGTTGCCCTCATTTTCCAGGGTAAAAAGAAATGTCTCTTTGTCAACCGCTCATTCAACATGTTTGAAGTCCCAATAAACCTGAAAAAGGTGGCCTACGAAGGAACCATCCTCGATGGTGAACTGTACGAGAATACCCTCATGGTATATGACGCAGTTTTCGCCAATGGTGAACCAGTATGGGATTTGAATCTGATGCTAAGACTGGAAGCGTGTAAGATTGTAACTGGGTCTATAATCTATATGAAAAGTGATAGATACCGTCTCAAAGTCAAGACATTTCATCAAATGAGGGACTACGACAAGTTCTTGGATGTGTACCTCCCCACCGTTACTCAACGTATCGATGGTCTCGTTTTCACTCCAGTGAATGAACCAGTTAGGATTGGAACCCATGAGACGATGTTTAAGTGGAAACCGAAGGAAAAGAATACGGTGGATTTTCTCATGAAGAAGGAACCTTCATGGGAAGTGCCGGGCACCGTTGGTGGTCCCCTAGCATGGAGACTCTATGTCCAAGAAAAGGGGAAGTTGGTGTTTGAATCTGAAGTTGCAATGGACCTGATGAATGAACCATGGTTCGAGGAGGGAGCTATCGTTGAATGTGATTTTGTAGATGATGGAAAACGTATGTGGTGGAGACCCCTAAAGAGGAGGACGGATAAGACGCATCCCAATAATAGAAGAACATTCTATCGGACGATTGTAAATATTAGGGAGGACATCAAGATTCAGGAGTTTTTAGATTGTAAACCATAAAGTAGAATCCAGCCTCTTCAGGTAATGGACATATTTTAATATCATGATCGTTTATAAAATGCCACTTGTTTCTACATTTTACAAATGACACGTAGTGTCCATCATTTTGGTCACCCTCGTGAAGCGCGGTCGCCACGAGATTATATTCAAACGAATCGATAATAATAGTCTCTATAATTTTGATGTTACTCTTGGTGTCAAATGAAATCATCAAAACTTGGGGGAGCTCCGAAAAGCGGGATCGCGTCGTAGCCACGTTGTGCACCTTACCCTCGGTGTCCTCAAAGTTTTCTAGCACATTCCAATCCATACTCTTCTTTAACATCTCCCCCAACTCATTACCATCGGAAGTCACCAAATGAACACTGAAGGGTTCTTCACTCGTTGACTTGCCACCTGGCCAAATAGTTTCTTGAACCTTCTTACCGTAAAACCACGGTTTAATAAAAGGCTGCGATCGTTCAAGAATGTCTATGATACATAGGATTACTTCCTGAACGTCATGTTGCTCCCTAGATTTAAAACGGGGGAACTCTTCTCGGAATCTAGATAGGAGTGTCAAGAGGGATAGTTCTGGACGACCACTCGTCCAATAGACGGTGACAAATTTAGAATATACCTGGGTAAATCTACATTCCCCCTCGTACGGGTTTTTCAAAAAGTAGTTTGTGAGAACTGGTGTATGTAAAAGGCACTGAACAGCTGTATTAAAATAACAGGTATTCCCGAGGTTGGTAAAACCCTTCATTACATTTTATCGATAAAAAAGGCTTAAGTAAAAGACGCGAATTGTAAATGTTAAGTAAAAATCACAATGGATATTAAGCACATCACCGATACCATCCTCCCCACATTTGAGGCCCTCAAGGCGGAAGAGAACATCGAAGTTGAAATTCGCCTCGGAAAACACAATGGTTCCCTCTTCGATACTAATGTGGGCAGGGATACCTGGGAACGCACCCTAAAGGGGCTGAAGAACTATGATGGGTGGGAGTCCACCAACTATACCGAGTCTGACGTATACTACAACGATAACAGCAACGTGCGGATCACATCCAATGAAGACACTGGGGAGCAGACGATGATCCAAAAAATCAGTGTCGTCAAGGAGGACTTCAAATGCGAACCCCTTGATGTGAGGGTGTGTATCGCTCGGGAGATCCCCATCTCTGGGGAGTATGAGATGGATAGGAAGAGAACCAAGGTGCGCCACTCCTTCGTGCGCAAGAACCTAAGCATCGATATGACAATATCGTCGGGGGATAACGTTGACATGGACTCTGAGGAAGAGGCCTCGTACCAGATTGAACTTGAGATTGTGAAGCCCGGGGATGTGGATTCGGTCTACAAGTTGTTCAACATCATCAACAAGGTGGCGGATATGGTAAAAATTATGTGAACCTAATATATGATAGCAGTAGTGGTAATTATTGTTATACTAATTTTAGGAACTGGGGTTTTGTTAGTGTCTGGAAAAAGGGCATCACCCTCCGTGGAACCACCCTCCGTGGAACCACCCTCCGTGGAACCACCCTCCGTGGAACCACCCTCCGTGGAACCACCCACCCCAGAACCCCAACACTGTCAGGGTGAGTGGAGTGAATGGTCACCTTGCAGCCAAGGGTGTGACTTAATTGATGACGATTTACTGGACTTACCAAAATATAAGTGTTATAGGGACACCACGGAAGGGGCAAACCCGTTACATTTACCCGGCTCTACGCCAATGTGGTTTTATAATTGTGAACCGAATAAACTATCGACTTCAGTTGAAAACAAGACGGGGGTGAGGTCTAGAACTTACAAGGTTATTCAACCGGCTAAGAATGGGGGTAAATCTTGCCCCAAATTGGATGGAGAAAAGGATATGAATTCGTGCAAAGCTGGTGTAGCTGGGTGGGGGTCTATTCATGTTAAAGATGGAAAATTCTGGGAAAAATCAATTGTACTTAAGCAACCCACTAATTCAGAAAGGTGTGTAGGTGAAAGACGATCACCTTATTTTTGGCCTGGGCTCGCTCCCGACATCCCGACATCACAATCTAATATAGACCACAACACGTCTTCCGAGCGGCTGGACAACGACGACCTCCGGGTGTTTGGAGTTCAAGACAATTTAAAAGAGGCAAAGCGCAAACGTGAATATGGTAAACATTTATTCATGCTAGATTTGAGAAAAATAAAATAGATGATAGAGATTATAGTGGTTGGTAGCCTACTAGTATTCGGACGGGAACTTTTCACTTATTTGTAGCTTTACTATTTGAATGTTCTTGGCAGCCCCACCCGTCTCCTTGCAGAAATCAACATTTCCGGACATCCCGGTGACGGTGTTCACCCTATTACTATTTTGTCGGAACGCCATATCAACTTTCCTTCCATATGGAATCTTTATAGATGTTACACCGTTCAAAGGCGTATTGTAAATTCCGATCTTAAATACTTCACAGTTTTTGTAACCACATGAATAACAAATTTGTACATCCTTATTACAAACCCCCTTACATGCCTTAGCTCCATCTTTGTTGATGTCGTACACACACGCCTTACCACCATTCTGAGCCTTTGTAATTGTAATCCAATCACGCTTCTGGACACCATTCGGTGGAATACCATCCTCACCACACTCAGTAGAACCAGCAGAACATAAGGACCACGGACCCCATTTACCCTCACAATTTATAGGTTCTGGTGCCGGTTCCGGCTCCGTTTCATTAACCTCTTCAGTGGTCTGGGGTTCATTAACCTCTTCAGTGGTCTGGGGTTCATTATTGGTTGGTACTGGTTCTTCCTCGTCCTCTTTCATTTTTACATTTGTATATCCACCCACAACTATTGCCACAGAAAGTAACAAAAGTAAGAGGATTGCTAAAAACATACTTACTTTATTTAAATATTTTATTTCATATTTACTAATCATTTCCAAATGAACCGAATTTTTAGAATAATCTAAATGTATAGTAAATGTTACTTTACATTATAGCTGGGATAGTTGTTATGTCTATGATTTATGAGAATGCGGCTACATCTGCGGAGATCGGGGGATCTAAAAACTTTCATATGAGCCAGGGTAACTCTAAAGAAATGTATAACAAAATGGTGAAGGATAATCTATCAGCAGAAAAAGTAAAAAATTTCGTGCAATGGGAGGATAGATTTCTCCAAGTTGAACGAAATTCAGTGTGTTCGGGTGTACCTAGATTTATTGATGCTATTGCAATTTCAGATTTAATAAAACGTTCGTTCCCTAAGTATGATTTTTCCTATCATACGATTCATTTGAAGCAAGCTGCAGAACCTGACAAAATTATAAACAAGAGCATAAAGTGCCAATGAGGTTTTTGTGCTTCGGGATATCAATTCGGGTATAATTGTCCAGAATATACATAATCAATCTATTATCATCCTTCCTGTAATAGTCATTAAACTCTATTTCAAGTAGGCTCTTATGATCTTTACTGTTTCGTCCAATTCTAATATAATCGGCTATAATGTATATTATTGCATCCAGAAGTTCTTCTCGTGCCATTTCCAACCACGAATTTGAACGCGTTCCCCACGTTCTTGTATCATCATTTACTCTGACACCATGATTATACCTTTTCAACCCTAGTTCCAGCCGGGAAAGAACTTCGTCCGCGAGCAGCTGTTGCGACAGCGTTCCACTTCTTCCGTGCATTATTTACATTCATATTAGCTCTAAACTTTAACCAAGATTTCTTATAGTTTTCCATCTTCTTCTTTGAAGGAGCCGTCTTTTGGTTCATTGCGTATTTGGCGGCGGCGCGTCGGTAGTCATTCTTAAGTCTAGCGTTGACACCAGTGACGTTTACAGTGTTCATGTAGTATTTCGTCTCAAGTTCTCGCTTTCTCTCCATTTTCCATCGAGCCACCATTCTTTTCTTTATAGCATCGACATCCCTTTTAAATGGGACACCTTTTTTGTTTACCTTTGAAATAGAGTTCATTTCCTTCTTAATATTCCTAACATCTTGATTAAGTGATGGTTTGTACCTCTTCATCCACTTATCACCATAGAGCTTGGCGAGGTCTTTGCGGATAGAATTATCATTTATACCCCTCTTTCTCAAAGCGTTTTGTTGAATCATGGACCTTTCTAAGTTTGCGGCAAAGTTATTGTTATTGTTATTGCTATTGTTATTAGGTGTTTTTGGCTTTGGCTTTGGCTTTGGCTTTGCAAGTTCGTTACGAGCTTTCTCTAATTTTTTACACAAGGAGGTTTTGGTGTCTTTGTTCTCAATGGGGATCTTAAGTATTTTAGCGAAACGTAAAAGTTCTCCCTTTTTCAGGTTCTTACAAGTAGACTTATCAACTTTGAATGTTTTATTACTTCCCGATAAAGAAACATTTTTATTCTTGTTTGTGTTTTTGAACGTGATTATTTTCTTATTTGTTCGCTTTTCAATTTCTTTACAGATTTCTTCTTTTGTGGTGCTTTTTGTAATACCCACAACACCCATTTTCTTTGCCATGTCTACAAGTTGTGGTTTTTTCATACTTTCACACTTTTTTGCACCAATCATAAATACCTGTGGACGGCGACGTGAAGCAACCACCTTCTTAACGGGAGTTTTCGCCTTTATTTTTCTCATTTTGGGGACTTTACTTTTGGATGCCTTCTTAGGGAACTCACCCGTAATGGTTATGTGGTTGTAAAAATAAAGTTTCTGCATAAGTTCACCCCCATCGTTGTAACCCTTGTTAAGTTCAGTTGGGTTTTTGGAACCGAGAATTTGGATATTCCCCGTGGAAGCTATATTAAATCGATGCCCCTTGTGTGTAATGTAAAGCATGGGAGATAACTCTGGTTCATATGAAACATACGAAAATTCGAGATCACCAGCCTTTCGTGCGATGCCCGCCATATCCTTGAAGTTTCCGTTAATTTTAAATTGACCACTGAGATTGTTATATTCAAAGGGGTTCATTAAAAACGATTGTTTATCGGTATATGCGTTGACAATAAAACGACGGAGAAGTTCTGGTTGATTCTCAATATTTGTTCCTATAAAGCCCCCAGAAAATCGTATTTTCCCATTTCTGTAAATATTGACTGTCGCACCCTTCGTCTCAGTGCCGTTAGTCATTTTCAATTTAATCTGAACCGTAAAAAAATTTAAACCGAGATTACCTTTTGGACCATATTTTGTAGTATGAGAAAAACCCGTTTTAAACTGCCCGTAAATACCCTGTATATCGTCGGTCTCTACATACAAGTCCTCGCCTATAAATGTTCTACCCAAAGGAACCGTCATAAGTATTTTTTTTATATCAATCCGAGGGGTGGTGCCGAAGTCACGATTTACTGTTGCATTAAACATACCTGGATTAAACTTACTGATTGTTACGGGACTGACAACCTGTTTCACAGTTTCTTCATTGACCTCAAAATTAAAATCATTTATATATTTATCAAATTGTCCATAATTGGAATCATTTACAATATTTCTTTCAAGACGTTGTGGAAATTGTTGATTTCGTCCCAAATCGAAATCAACAGTCCGTGAATAGTTAGGTTGAGCCGGTGTAATTTCAACCCCGGAACTCTGTATAAATTCCCTGGCCTGTTGGCTCATGTTATTATTTACAAGTATTTTTTTTTAGTAGTCGTTACTGAGATTTTCATCTTCTTCTGATATAACATCGATCCCGTAAATGATACACTGTCTTTTGTAAAACCTACCCTTGTAGTTTACCGTCTCCTCTCGAACTTCTATGTCTCTGGAACTAAACGGACCCGCGTAAAAGTCCTGATGAAACTTATGCATCCCAAGGTTGTTGTCCTTACAGTGAGAATTAAACGCGGAGACGAATAACTTCTGGGGAACAAATTTATCAACCCCCCTGACAACATTAGTAGATTCCAGGAAGTTCGTCAAGCTACTCGCCACCATGGCAACCTGTTTCTGGATCGTCTTGAAATACTTCGGGACAACATTCCAAATATCCTTGTCACTATATTTTTTAGAATAATCCAAATAAGCTCTAACACATTTACACAGAATTTTGGGTAACTCCCTGTCCAATTTCTTATCTAGAAGCGGATCAGCCTCCTGAACTTGTTTACCGAAGTTCCATGGAAGAATGCGCCGGAGAACGGAACCGGAATTGTCCTTCCAATTGGGAACTTCATTTCCACCCAATACACCTGGGACGTTCCACTCAATCGATACAGCTGTCTTATTTTTAACGGCTACAGACACATCTTCACCTGATACAATAGACTGAAACTCAGCCTGTTCAAGGGCGAGATCACCCTTTACCTCTGGGGCTATAAACATGAATGAGTCCTTGATCGCAGAAAGTCCAAACTTTTTCTCGATGTTGTTGGATAATGTCCCAACATCTTCGTTTTCGTAAAACTTCTTGAATACTTTGGTAATCAAGGTCGATTTACCCGAACGAGCGATGCCTTTGAAAAAGGGGATGATTTGCCAACTATCTAGGTCATTCACATCGAAGCAGAGACGTCCACCCATCACGTAGGCCCAGTTACACACCTCATCTTCAAATTTTTGGTATTTCAATACACTGTCAAAGTAGGGGGTCGGGATGTCCTGCCAATTTTCCAACTCTGAAAAATCGTCAAACTGTTGATCAAAGTATTTGCAAGAAACTATAGTTGGATCGAGGCACATACATTCTTTACTTTCGTAAGGGTAGAAACGGCAATCGTATACCCCCTCCGCGATGTATTGTTTACCAACAAACACCCCATTTTTAAAAGACCAGACGTGCCGCCGTTTCAGAATATCTGGAAACTGTTGATCGACGCATTTGGAAATATTTTCAATTGTATCTCGGATAATAGATCCCCTACTGGTAAAGTTCTTCCAGTTTACAAAGTCAGTGTCCTTATCGGATATGGAATTAACGAATTTTTCGATAGTAAATTTGGGCGTCCATGCACGGGTCCGGAATCCATCAATTGTTTTGATCTCTTCACAACAGTATCCCTTGTATCTCCGATAACCGAGCTTGTAGATCTCATCCAATGTGCGAAGGAGACATTTTTGAAAAGGGGTGGCGGATTCAATTTCTTCCTCATCCATTGTTGACGGATCAGAAGGCGAAACAACTTGGGGTAACGCGGTTGGATTTACCACCCGTTCGTAAGATATAAAATGTCTCCTGACGTTTTCGTAAGCATCCTCAATTTGTTTAAGGATGTTATTAATACGTTTACACAGGGTGATTCCATTTTCATTAGGATCATTCTGAAGAACTCCTAAACCCCGAGCATGATTTTTCAGGTCAGTGCATAGACGTGAATTCTTCTCTTTGATTCCCTTGATGGCCAGTATGTCGATCTTAGAGGGGTCGGGTTGACCGGAACTGTCAAAACCCTCATGATGCATAAACTGACGATACCCCAGTTCACGAGCGTTTCTAAAATCATTCGCCTTGAGATCCCAGCAAAATTCTAGGTTATTGATGTATGTTAGAACGTGCTCATAGTTCATCGACAGAATTTGTTCCTTTTGAAGCTCTACCAGAGATTCAAATAGGTTTGGACTCTTATCGATGAAGTGGGTCGCTTCCATTTCTATTAATACTATGTTATTCTCTAAGCATTTTTTTGTATTTTAGTCAACATTTTTATCAGTATTTTATTTTGGGTCTGCAACTGTAAAGCAATATTTACTAGTGCACTACAGACTGTATCCCCCTCTGGGGTTGCCAAGAGGGAACCCATCAATTCCATGATATCAATTCCTTCCTCATCCTCGTCATCTTCAATCATGTCACCAACGATCTCAACATCGGAATCAGATTCAGATTCGGATACGATTTCTCCTTCCTCAATTTCGACTTCTTCTTCAGGGGGGGAAGACATTTAATCTTGACTGAGAATTTTTGGGTGTGGAAATTTCGCGTTTCCCCAAAATTATTTTCTCTGTATATAGTACAACAACTCTCAAAATGGCCGGTGGTCTCATGCAACTCGTAGCGTACGGTGCCCAGGATGTCTACCTTACTGGTAACCCTGAGGTGACCTTCTTCCAGGCGAAGTACAAGCGCCACACCAACTTCGCGATGGAGAACATCGAGCAGACCGTCAACGGTACTGCCTCTTCCTCCGGTCGCGTGTCCGTCACCGTTGCGCGCAACGGTGATCTCGTCGGTGATATGTACGTTCAACTCAAGGCTCCATCCACTATCGGTGTCGTGTCCGCCAACGGTGGCGCTATCTCCAACGAATGGCTTGCCGAGCGTGCGATTGCGTCTGCCGAGCTTTCCATCGGCGGTCAGCGTGTCGACAAGCACTACCAGAAGTGGTGGCGTCTCTACTCCGAGCTCTACCTCGATTCGGCCAAGAAGTCGACCTGGGGTAAGATGACAACTACTATTGCCGACGGTGATATGTTCCTCCCTCTAATTTTTTTCTTCAACCGCAACCCAGGTCTCGCGCTTCCTCTCATTGCGCTCCAGTACCACGAGGTGCGTCTCGATTTTGACCTCTCTTCGGAGTTCGGGATCTACACAGACAACTCCACCTTCAAGGTCTGGGCCAACTACATCTACCTCGACACTGAGGAGCGCCGTCGCTTCGCGCAGAAGGGTCACGAGTACCTCATCGAGCAGGTTCAGCACACTGGCGCGGACACTCTCACACAGAACCAGACCAAGCAGGTTCGCCTCTCGTACAACCACCCAGTGAAGGAGCTTGTGTGGTGTGCTTCGGAGTCTGACGCGTCCAACTGTGCCATGTGGAACTTCACCACTGACGTTGATGCGATTGCTTCCACCTCTGTTGCGAACTTGGATCTTGCCGCCTCCAAGACCCACGACGAATTCAGCACTCAGGGTGCCCCCAAGCTTCTTGCTGGCGCGGGTGCTACTGCGACTGCTTTCGATGAGGAGACCGTTGGTCCCCTTGACACCGTCAAGCTTGTCCTCAACGGCCAGGACCGCTTCAAGGAGCAGAAGTCCAAGTACTTCAACCAGGTCCAGTCCTACCAGCACCACTCCGGCTCCCCCATGCCTGGTGTCTACTCCTACTCCTTCGCGCTCAAGCCCGAGGAGCACCAGCCCACTGGCACCTGCAACTTCTCTCGCATCGATAACGCGCAGGTTGCGATCAAGGCGAGGAACCAAAGCACCAACCTCACTCTCAACATGTTCGCGGTCAACTACAACGTCCTTCGCATCCAGTCCGGTATGGGTGGCCTCGCGTTCTCCAACTAATTTGCTCGTATAAATCCACCAATTTCAAATTTCAAATTTTAAGATATTCAAGTATCTTAAAATTTGTATTTAATTAACTTTCCGTGTGAGTTGCCAAATGTGTTCGACAATTACTGATGCACCCAACCCTGTGAGTATTTCATTATCGTAGGTGTATCCATAGCCTATCACAATCGCTCCCCATACAAATGCTAAAAAATCTGTCATAGGACTGGCGATAAAACTACAATTTTTGTCGGTAGGAATTGATTTTTCCATCATACGATAATATGCTGTCCCTACGAGTAAAGAAATTAAAATCGCGGCGGTGTGTTTCATTAATATAACGTAGTTTATTTTTTACGAAGTAATAAAATAGCTAGACCCAAACCGAAAACCAATCTTTTCCTGATTCTCCTCACAAAGTTTTCTCGATTTCGTCCTTTAATTTTGTGGTGAGCATTTTTAAGAGCGTTACATATTTCTAAATACTCACCATCGGTCAATCTATATTTATATTCCTCGACAACCTTTATTAGATAGCCTAAGTCGGGGTCCATTACTATAAAGTAATAAATAAATGATCAAAAGAATCATCGATCTTTTTGTGAAAGTGGAAAAACCCATGTTGGGGCGTTGGAAAGTTAAAACATGTGAGGACCTGACTACCTCTATAAATTCCGTTTACCAAAATAGAGACCATTGTGGTGACATCATTTGTAAGACCCCAAAGAAGGCTGTTGAATATCACGAGTTAAAAAAGAACGACAATAAGTAAGTATGTACGAAATTTACACAGATGGAAGTTGTTTGGGTAACCCTGGTCGCGGTGGTTGGGCTGCTATTGGGGAGGGTATGAAACTTGGAGGTAATATGAGGGACACCACCAACAATGTAATGGAAATGACCGCTGTCGTAAAGGCTCTTGAAAAGTGTCTGGAATTGGGAATCCTTTCGGTGCGTATTTTTACGGACAGTAACTATGTGAAACAGGGAATCACTACGTGGATAAAAAACTGGAAACGGAATGGGTGGAAGACTGCGTCAGGGACGCCCGTAAAAAACAAGGAACTTTGGATTCAACTCGACGTTTTGACCCATAAAATGGATATAATCGATTGGAAGTGGGTCAAGGCCCACAATGGAAATCCTCAGAACGAGGCGGTTGATGCCTATGCGAGGGAGTGTGCAAATATTCTCAGCACTTAATAGATATGGGTGAAGAGGATGTGCCCCATTGTTGGTGTGACAAACAAGAACAGTTATTAATCAAATGGGCAGAAAAAGCGGCTGGATACCGCTGGCTTCACAATCATGCTAGGTTGTATTACAAGAAGCAGAATGATAGACTTTCATATCCAAGTATTATCATAGCAAGTTTAACGGGTGTTGGTGGTTTTGCTGTCCTATCCCCAACTAGTGGTGGTTCTGATATGAGCTCAGGTGCGCGTATGAATGTAACGATTATTCAATATATTTTTGCCTTTTTAAATGTAGTCGGGGGGATTCTCACGAGTATTTCCAAGTTTAGTCAATGTCAAAGTTTATCAGAATCTCATTCTTTGATGTGTATTCAGTATTCAAAGTTTTACCGAAACATAGATATGGAACTATCACTTGAAACTCAGTATCGGGTGGATGTAGTGGAATTTGTTTCAAAGGCGAGGGAAGAATTTGACAGACTTCTCGATGATGCCCCCGATATTCCTGCAATTTCTATACACGCGTTTAATGATGAATTTCCTAATAAGGACCATAAACCCGATGTATGTAATGGTTTGAGTATTATAACTGCATGTGATACACCCAAAAAAAATAAAAATAAACTTATATCGAGATGGTTTGCGGGTCAGAAAAGGAAGAGTGTAGATATCTCAAGAGATATGACCGAAATAAATATTCAATAATAGTATAATGACACCCATAGATAAATTTAGACTTATTATAATTATCGCATTGTTATATGGTTTTCTTTATAGCAGGATGGATCCAGAGGAGTTTGGATTCAGCTCACCCCTCGACCCATATTACTTTTCTTTCACTACTATGAGTAGTGTAGGCTATGGTGACTCAAGTCCCAAGACGGATCGCGCGAAGTTGCTAGTAATGACCCAACAGGCATTCATTTTTGGTGAAATTTTAAAGTTGTTAATGTTTAAACGAAAAATTAAGTAACTTAGAGATTTTTCTATACATTATATAAATGAACACTGGGATCTTGATCGCCGGAGGACTGTGTCCAGGTGTTCACAACCTCGTACATGATCTCACTCTTTATGAAAAATCTCAAGGAAATCATGTATTCGGATTTAGACGTGGGTTTGCGGGTTTAAATGTGAATGACCGTTCTGAGATGCCAACACTTTCACGTGAAACAATGAAACTTGACATGGCTATACATAGTTTAAAGGATATAGATCGTCTTTACTGTCTGTGTGGAAATAAGTCTATGGAAAACGCTGCTTTACTCGCTCTCGACGATAGAGTCAAAACAAACATCATCGGAATAGCGAAGACGATGTTTGACGATTTTCCGGGATTAGAAGCTATTGGTTCCCGAACAGCTGCGTTAGAGTTTGAAAATAACATGGAAGATGCATACCGTAAAGCTGCATCCGAACATTCTATTATTTTTGTTGAAATGCCAAGTGAAAAAATGATGACGCGTAAAATTTACAACCAGGTTACCGATATTGTTAACGGGTTGACTGTAAATGAAATTTCCATACATCAAATAAAAAATAATTATGAAACACACGGATTTGCCTTGGTTCTTGTCACGGGAACAGATAGATACTGGGACATCGTTGAGTATTTACAGCAAAACACTGATACTTGTGTAAGTGTCATGAGTCCAGCCTTTGAGGCATACGATGTTCAGCCATGTCTCTACGATAAGATTTTATCAGAGCGCGTAGCTCGAGAAGCATTTGAAAATGCTCAAATATATTCTAACTTTATCATCGGTGGAGGTAGCATTATGAAATTTGAGGAATATATTGATATAGTATAGGTATGTTCCGTGAGATGTTCAAGGATCCCAAGTTTGTGGGTGCTCAAACATCTCCACCCAATAACGTTGTCGTGGTAACGGAGGATGGGGTGGAACAGTACACCACACAAGAGTTTATGTTTAAATCGGAGGCTACAATAGACAAACAATCTAAGGAAGTTAAAGGTACCACACGAGGTAAAGATAAGATAATCCAACTCTTCATTGAACCGACAATTCGAAAGAAGGGGAGGTTCACTGTCACGATGTATGAGTTTTGATCCAATAGCTCAGTTGGTTAGAGCGTGGTGCTTATACACCGTATGTTTGAGTGGAGTCACACCCACATAAGGCACGCCAAGGTCACGGGTTCGAGCCCCGTTTGGATCATTTTTACATATGTGTCCCATATGTAAAAATGATTTGAGAACCTAAGTTAATATTTATATTTTTTAAAATAAACAAAAACAATGACACTTAACTATTCCGACGACATCACTCTCGCCGAACTCGCGCGCCTCCTAGCAGAGGAGGAAAAGTCTACTAACGGGAAAATAGACAGCGAGGAAGACACGAAGGAAGGGGGGGAACCGGAAGTTTCTTCTGCTCCTCCAATACAATTTGTAGATGAAATGGAATTCTACGCAAGAAAGTTCTAAGTGATTGTATGCGTTACGGATCAGTCGCGAGGAAAGTGTTCAAGACGCGGTGGGGTCTCTACAATAAGGGACTTGTGGAGGACCATCATGTCATACCCAGAGAGTTTCGTGAACACCCAACTATAAAGGGTTTTAGATATGACATGAATGCGGGTGATAATGTAGTGCTCTTACCTACACGATTAGGTAAACATATACTCCATGTGAGGGAGGATCGCCTCGTACATAATGGTAGTCACCCAGCATATAATGCATATGTTGGTAGAATGTTGGATGTAATACAAAGTGAGGGTGACCTCTTAGAGTTTGTAGACTTTTTGAAATATTCGTGTAGATACAGTCCCCACCAAATCCCGTGGTCTTAGTATCCCCATAAGACATCATCGGGAACGTAGGTTGGATTTTGGCGGGAAAAGAATTCACGTCTACCATGGTCACTGTGACCAATTGTGCTTGGACCACTTCTATCTATTTTGATATACTTTCGTAGATCTTTATAGTATACACGAGCTCCTTTGGAAATGATATCTTCCGTTTTATTGTCAACATGGTTATCAATTGGGAAATAATATTTCATATACTTTTTCATATTTTCAGTGTGCACCAGGTAACATTTCATTGATGAAATCCACTCAACCCTTTCTAAACCTCTGTATACTTTAGTTGGTATTCTAGATAAACAGTGAAAAAAACACATCTCAAAATTGTCACCCAATTTATCTATTACATCTTGTACTTCGTTGTAAAACTGGTTTGATTTTATGATTACATTATCTTCAAGTATGAGTACATATTTACTTGTAGTGTTTTTCATGAGATTGATATGTCCCATGTATGCACCAATGGCACCCAGGTTAAAATATGTTATATCAGGTCGCTTAACTGTTTTATCATAGTGTATTTCTACAGCCTTTTCAAAATATTCTGGTTCCACGAGGTGTTCAAATTCTCGTGCATTTTTTAATTGTTTAGTGTCTACACCATATGTAATTTCGAGGGGAATTGAAGAATTGTGGTGGTTTAAAAAGGTTTTACGTCGCTTTGTGGAGTTTTTCAACGTAAGTAAATGACATTTGTACTCATAATTTGAAATCACCGAATTTTTTTGGCTGATTACAATAACGAAGAAAGTGATTAACACCAAAATAACGATTGTTGCCATACCTACTTAAAAATTAGAAAATAAATAAGAGTATGGATACAGACACCTTCGTAAATTGGATTGGTCTGGTGAGCGCTATACTTATTTCGATAATGTTTATCCCCCAGGTAGTGCATGTTCACAAGACCAAGGACACCCACGCTATCAATTATACTTTCCTTGGAATAAATGTTCTAGCAAGTAGTTTGGGTTTGGTGTACTCTATACACTTTGATGTAGTTCCCATGATCGTCGCGAATACATCTGCTGGTCTATTTTCAGTTTCACTTGCTGGTATGAAGTTTGTAAATGGGCTTAAAGAAGAGACCCATGATTATGATATATCTACTCCTGACGTGTAGTCGGTCGAGTGCCCACCGCTCCTATGGTGTAGTTGGTTAGCACTGTGGTCTTTGAAACCACCAACAGAAGTTCGAATCTTCTTGGGAGCTGTTTGGGTGGAGGGAAGGACCGGTGTCCCACGTAAAGGGCAAACCCATTTGGAATGGGGGCATCGGTATTGCACCAACCTAACCTGAAACCCTAACCAATGGATAAACGTTGATAGAGCCGACGGGGTGAGGAACCTTAACCGGTCTCACCTCGGGGAGCCCTCTCTGTCGCGTTGTATTCATAGTGCCGTATATTAATAGCACACCCTTTCTTAGCTCAGTTGGCAGAGCAGTGGACTGTAGTTCCATGGGTCACCTGTTCGATTCAGGTAGAAAGGAACAGTCTTCCATAGCTCAGTTGGTAGAGCGTGCGACTGTTAATCGCAAGGTCATCGGTTCGACCCCGGTTGGAAGAGTTTTTAGATAGTTGTCCACTATGTAAAATCTCTCAGTTTAGTATATGACATATGTTCCAAAGAAGATGAATCCAGCATGGCGCTGGATGCGTTCAAACATCGTGAACCTTTCATTCACCGCCAATAAAGTCGTGGTCATCCGTGATTGGCGACTTGCCGCGTTAAATATATTCTTCAGTGTGGCTATTGTGGGGTGGGTTATATTTTCACTGTTTTTAGGTAAGACCTATATCGTGACCGAGGTCCCAACGGGGGTCTCGAGTGCTTGGGGCCTAGCTTCGACTGACTACACTTCTACACAAAAGGCTATATATAATGGTGGTGCGTCATTTTGTGACAGTCTCACCAAATACAAGTTTAAATATTCAAATGACTGGATCTACGAGACCCCGGTGTGTGCATACTATGCGGGTTCTGAACTTATTTCAAAGTTGCCATCAGGAAATGTTATGTTTTTTACCACACATATTCATCAAACAATCATACAGCGATATATGAAAAATGCAGGCAGTTGTACAAGATATCCATGGCTTTTTGATACAGGTACCGAGGTTATGGGGAGGTGTGAGCATTCTATATCCAAAAACTTTTTGGCCTCGGGTATAGAGGATAGTTATTTCGCGTTTAATCACTATTTCGATTCTTCGGTCGAGTCTGGTGCAAAACCTATTACATATATTAGGAGAGAGGGTTCTGAAGAAAATCTATACATTTTTGAAAAGGGTGAAACTATTCGTTTAAAAGTTTCTGAATGGTTAGACATTGCTGAAATTAAACTCGACAAACCATTCAATGAACAAAAAGGTGATTGGGACATCACAGGTTTTGAGGGTGCCGGTGAAGATTCACAAAACTACCCCTACGTTCGGACAAGTGGGGTACGCTTGAACATTAAAGTCAAGTACCACAACTTTCATTTGGATAAAGAATTCAAAGTGAAAATTGGTAATGATGATGTGTACGCTGTCATAACGGTGTCTCCTAAGATTGGGTGGTTCTCTAAGGGTGATGAAATATTATACAGTCAAGATTTTTACACAACAGATAGCTTTGAAACGAATAACCCAGTGATATTATACAATGGTCAACCAAATGGCATCTACTACGATTTTTACAGGTATGGTATACTTTTTGATATACAACAGACTGGTTTAGTTGGGGAAGTTGATTATGTGTTTATTCTCATTCAATTGACTTCGGGTGTTGTTATGTTGGGGATTGCTACCACATTGGTGAGCTTCATTGCTAAATTTGCTCTGGGCAATAAATCCGAAATTTACCGGGGTGTGATACAGGAAGAATACGAAGTTGGGAGGGAAGCTGCTCGTTATGCCGCTCAGGCGTGTGTAGCGACGAAGAGTTTCAAAGACGCCGATGAGGATGGTAAGGGGGACTTAGACTTCGACGAGCTGAGGGCTCTCATAATGGAATCATTTTCTAAGAATTATTTGGATGAGGGTACCGATACACACTTTACGGAAGATGAGATAACTGGGATGGCGTATTACCTCATGAGGGCGGCAGATGATCACCTGAATGATAGAATATTGGATAAGCGTGAGAAGACTCCCGATGAATTGAGGCACTCTAAGATTTCTCTTCACGAGTGGCAAGAGTTGTCGACGAATGGTGTTTTCAAATTTAAGAATCTGAAGGCTACCTCCACGGAACATATAAAAAATACCGGTTGGAAAAAGGATAGCCTAAAGAAGAGAAAGAGTGTAATGAACTTAAAAAATCCAAACAAAGTGTAATTAAGATGCTTCTTCTCAAACCATTTACGTATATTAGAAATAGAATGAGGGTAAAAACGAGTGCATTCACTGAGCACCCACCACCCCCAACTAAAATTAAAAAGGACAGGGAGTTTGGAAGTTATTGTGTCAAAGTGACGGTTGAATCAATTGATACGAAGGATTGTGTAGACAAGGTTTTCATCGGATACAGTGAGAATATGAATATCACGATGAAAACTGAGTTTGCGTGTGAAAGATTTAAAACAAATGGACATAAGTGTGGTGAACCCGTGATGACTATTAGGGGTGGAAAATGTGATGAAGTTATTATGATGAAAGATAAGTTTGGATCAGTTACCCGTGTTCAGTAATCAGGCTA
>Ga0206123_10000634_pt1 | contig 34452 bp, 14 predicted proteins | sample Helgoland_Spring_2_FD_160086 | JGI IMG/M metagenome (GOLD analysis project Ga0206123, IMG submission 160086) | Pelagic subsurface seawater microbial communities from Kabeltonne, Helgoland, North Sea - Helgoland_Spring_Bloom_20160316_1 | ecosystem: Environmental > Aquatic > Marine > Epipelagic ...
TGCCCGCAGAGTTTTCCGCCATGATCCGATAAAAAAATTGTGAATGACCATCTAGTTCGTTGAGAGTCTTGCTGAAAATACCGACCTGTGATTCTCCTATATCTTCGTAATAATCCCATGCATTGTAGTTACTCGCGTTTACTTCTGTTGTTTCACCTGCATCTTCATCACCCCAGTATATATAGAGCGTGGGATTATCACCCCCTAAAACTTTTTCAATTATCAGGTCACCTCCGTAAATTTGACGAACCTCTTCGGCTTCTAAGGCACGGCTGTAAATGCGAAAATCATCCATCATCCCCTTATAAAAATCATTACCTGGAGAGGAACTTTTACCCAGGAAATGGTTTGTTCTGGTCAGTTCATTCGGAGTGTGTCCGTTTGTAGTTCCTAATAGTACACCATCCGCATACAATTTCATTATCCCTGATGAATTAATTGTGGCAGCTATGTGTTGCCAGTGGTTTATTTTCCAGAAATTTTGAACTTCTAATTTTTTCTCCAGACTTTCTCGAAGAATAGAGAATTTAGCAGTGTTGCTCGTCCATTTATTATTTAAAATAATGCTGTCTGCACTTTCTCCGTTACCAAAATCAAAAATACTTTGGAATGTTCCAAAGTTTTCTTTGTGTGCCCAAACCGAAAAACTTAGGGCTCCATGCAAAGGAAATCCTCCAAGGTCAATGAATGCTAAACTGCTGCCATCAAATTTTAAGGATGTTTTGTAAGCACCCTCCAAACCAGAAACCCATGATACACCACTTTTAATTTGGGCAGTAGGTGCCTGACCTGTTGAGTCATAGGTTTCACTTCCTTGCCCTTCATCAAATCTCCAGTGTCCGTAGAGGTCTTCGGATACTAGAGGTATACTTAATTCAATAATTTCTGAAGATCCGCCATTTGAAAGAATTTCACCGTTTAATACAACCGAGTTTACTGTTTGTTCCGTGGCAGGCTTGGCTTTGACTTCGGATAAAGAAACGGTTTTGAATTCACCTGAATCAAGTGCCCACGCATCATATGGTGAGCCTTTAGCCTGTACCTGATAATATATTTTGGTAGCTGGTGCGAACCCACCAACCTGAAGTTGCCCTTTCCCAACACCCTGTTGTCCAAGGCTGTGGCTGTGCTCCCACAGGCCTGGGTTTTTCTTTTGATCGAAAGTTCCCCAGTAGAAAACAATTTCCGGTTCAGCTCCATCAAAGGATTGGAGCTCGTAATGCAGAGTACCGTTGGAATCTGAAATATTGGTTACTTCACCCAAAACTACGATTGGTGGCACAACCTTGTCGCCTGTGGTGAAACTTTGGACTGAAGTCTGACCAGATAAGATCTTTATTTCCTCCTGGTCGAGGGCATGAAGGAAGAAACGGAAATCTGCCACTCTTCCTGTAAAATCTCCCCATGGGTCCGCCTGATCCGGGCTTGCCACCCCGATGGTAAGCGGGGAAGTGAAACTGTTATTCAGGCGACCATTATACTGAGTCCAAGTTCTTAATCTTGTGCCGTCTATAAAAAGTTCAAGTTCGGTTCCATATACGAGAGCCAGGTGATACCACTGGTTATCGGTGATACCCGCATCAACCTGAACAGCTGTATCCATTACCCCTGTGCCTGAATCAATGTAGATTTGAATATCTGAGCCAAAAGATCCGATTTCTAGGTTGTCATTGGTTGCGTCACTGGACTGAGCAAGAAGAATATTATGTACATTATGATTTGTCGGAATAGATGAGGAAGATAAGGTTCGCTTGAACCATAGGGATACCGTAAACTCTCGAATTTGGTCGAGTTCGTCGAGATCTCCAAAGGAAATATAATCATTGTCTCCATCGAACTCGAGGACATTGCCTTTGTCTCCGTCTATAACTGAAGAAGCATCAGAGATTTGACCGTTTCTGCGGTTTTCCTGATCAAAGGCAACCGAACCGGTATCATTAAGTTCCCAGTGATAATTGGGCTGAAAACTAAGTGCATTTCCATTCGAAATTCCTGCAGAGTTTTCCGCTTTTGCTTGGTAGAAATAAGTTGTGTTAGGGTCGAGTCCTGAAATGAAGCCAAAGGTTTCACCTGCAGTCGATACACTGCCTGCCTGAGTTTCATTTGTAAGTGAGTTCTGTGAAGTTCCCCAAAGATATGATACATCCGTGCTTTCACCTCCTGTATCAAGTAAATTCGCAAATACTCTCGCAGATACAGAACCTACATCCCGAGGTAGACCTGTTCGGATTCGTGGTGCAGTAGCATCAATGGAAAGATTAACCTCTTCCGAAACTGTACCCCATAAATTGGTGGCTGTGGCAGTAATTGTGAAATTTCCTGCTTCTTCCGGCGTACCTGTAAATATAAGCCCGGTTGAGCCCAGAGGACTTACACTTTCGTAAGGATGGTTTTCAGGAAGATATCCCTCCAAGGACCATTTGTATGCTAAGTATCCTTCAATTTTGGTTTTTTGAGAAAAAGTAAGAGTTCTTGGGAAAAGAATCAGTTCACCAATTTCCAGGCTGGTATCTCCATTAATACGATCAAAGATTGCACTGGGGTTCCATCCCTCACTTGCGCTGGTGTTGATCTGCGAACCGTTTAAACGAAGCTCATAATTATAACGGTCAATAGTCCAACACAGTAAGCTTTGTATGGTGGAGCTTCCAGTTCCTACAAGGGCAGGGCTGTTGTTTAAACGGTTTCGTAAAGACCATTTATTATAATCTGACAACCTCCAGCCATCTTTAGTGAACAGCTCCCGGTCTGGGAAAGATATACCATCTTCCCTGCCCACCATAAAAATTGTTAGGGGCATAGTTACAGCACTTGGAATGGTTAAACTCTTCCCGTAATCAAATCTCGCCATTTTCTTGCTGGTTAAGGGGTCGTATAATATCTTGGGTGCTTGCTCGTACTTTGCATGTGCATTGCGACCGTTACCGGATAAATCCTTCCACTCTTTAATGAGCTGCCCATCTGTAGATTGATAGGGAGTCGCCATGAAATCTCCATATCCATTTCCATGCAGGCTTAGGATTTCGCTGGCATTGAGTTCTTTTTGATAAATACGGAAGTCATCAATCGAGCCATTAAAGTCCCCCCATTGATCAGAATAAATCCGGGCCATACCCAGGGAAAGGGGAGAGTCTTGGGATGAATCTAATAGACCTTGGAGTTCGGGCTTAGTCAGGCTGGGGACATTTGTTCCGTTTAGGTAGACCTTAAGTCCCTGACCATAAGTAACGGCAAGGTGATACCATAGATCATTCTGAATGCTCAGTCCACTTGACTTATGAGTAGTATCTTCAATTCCGTCTCCAGAATCCAAGTAAATCTCAATCTCTGTTCCTTCGCTACCAATCTCTAAGTTGTCATTATCGTAAGAACTCGACTGAGCAACCATAAGGTTGTTGACCTCATGGTTGGTTTCATTTTCGGGTCCATTATTGTCTGAGTTACGCTTGAACCAAAAAGCAATTGAGAAGGCTTCAGGCTGGTCCATGTATTTGACTTTAGGAAAGACCAAGGCATCATTTTTCCCATCAAAGGAAAGGGCAGTACCTACCTTGCCAGGTGCCCAACTTGCTTGGTCGATCAGGGCTCCATGATTTCCATTTCCGGATCGATCGAGAGCAATGGTCCCGTTATCATCGAAGTTTGTGAAAATAAGTAAGTCTTCTGGAGCAACCGAATCGTTCCTCTCATAGTTAACAACTGTATGGAAGTTGAAGCTATTATTTCGGTCGGCTGCATACCAGGCGAAGATACCGGGTATTGCAGTTGGATTAAATTCAGATGCGCTGGACAATCCTTTTGGCAACCCTGTGATTGAGTAAGTGGTCCCCCTGACGCCCTGATCGAGGCTAAAGTCATCAATGAATGTGCCAAAGGTTAAGGAAGGCAGGTTAAGAGAAGGAACTTCTGGAGGTTGAATTATTGCAACGGAGCCACTTGTGGTATTTTGATCGGATCCCACGGCAGATAGGTAGCCTTCTGTGTTTGGGTCTAGTTTGTATAAATGATACACATCTTCTGCCCCTAAAGCAGTGCCATAAAAACGAATATCATCCATCATACCCAGGAAATTTTCTGACTGGGTGTTGGGGTCAGTTCCAATGTATAGATCATCGGCATAATTAATAATCAATTCCTCATCAATCCGTCTTTCGAACTTTTGATGGGTACCGGTAAAACTGCCATTTACATAAGTTCTTGCTATACCTCCAAGCCCGCTGTTTGAAATAACAACATGATACCACTTTTTCCAAGCTGATAAGGGGAATTCACTGACACCTTCATCACTCATTGAGTGTACACCATAGCGGTGGTAAAGGTAAGGGTTTGTTGGGTGGTTGGAGTCCCCCTGAGTCAGCCAATAATTTCTATCATTTCTTCCCAAGACCTGAGCGAATTCCAAGTCGCTCCTTTCGGGATAATACCAAAGGGAGATGGAATATTTTTCGACAGCCAGTTCAACACTGTAAGGAATGATTATGTGGTCATCATTTCCGTCGAAGTAAAATGCTCCACCTTTTTTCCCCGCCCTCCTTTCCGGATTGCCATAGATATCTCCATCAAGATTTGTATTTCCAGTGACATTACTCACTTCATTGGAAGAGCTTGCTTCATCCAGGGGCCAGTAAGCAATAAGATCATTCTCGCGATATGTGGGCTCAATGGAGGTATAGACCTGACCGCCACTCGTATTCGTATCACCGGCAATTAAAGTTCCATTGGAAAGCAGAGCGATTCTCCCACCACCACCTGCACCGGCCAAAGTCCTTTCTCCCAGTGCATCACCTCCGACTGCTTCCAGTTTACCATAATTCGATATTGAACCTGCCATGATACGAATCGCCCCGCCAGAGCCACCTGCGCCTGATCCATCTGCATGACTTGTCCCATTACCACCGTTAACTGATATGATCGTATTGGGTTGGAGAGTGAAATTTCCTGTTGCCTGGATACTTACAGCGCCGCCACCACCTCCAGCATTCCCTGCACCCATTATTGTATGCCCACCACCTGAGCCACCAAGTAGGTCTGTTATTGACTCATCACCATAAGTGATTCCGGGTACACCACCGTTAAAACCCGATGTGCCAGATCCTCCATAACTTCCTCCGCCTGCTGATCTTCCTATTTCATGGCCTCTTCCACCTCCGGGGCCCTGACCATCCAGTGCGGGATGTAAATTAGAAAAAAGCTCTGTGTTTCTCACACCTCTTCCTGATGCCCACCCCCCGGGTCCAGCCTTACCACTGTATAAACCGAGACTACCGGTTTTTCCATTCAGGTTGAGGTCAGAGGCTAGGCTGAAATTTCCATCAATATCAATTTGTAAGGCATTGTTACCAATCACTGAGACAGTTAATCCTGGACCGAGTTCAAGATCGCCAAACGAAAATGTACATACCGTATATTGGTATTGAGTGCCTTGTATTTGGGTGGAAGTTGTGGTAAGCACGCCTTTACCGCGAAGTCCGGAACTGTGGATCCAAGAACCTCCCGTATCAAACAAGAGGTTTCCATCATCCAGTGATAAATTTTCCATAATGCTCGAACTTCGTGGCCCGATAAAGAGACTCCCTGGTTGACCGGCTGCTCCATCTACATTGGATGCACCTCCTTCCAAAAGTATGGTGCCTTGTTCTGTGATCTCATCGGATATCAATGCAACACGCCCGCCTCCGCCGGCACCACCGGAATTGCTTAAAAAGCGGGTTCCGGCCTCCCGGTTATCGGCCCCTGAAGCATCTCCCCCTTTTACTTCAAGAACCCCATGGTTTATAATATCATTAGCAACAATTCTGAGGGCTCCTCCTGATCCTGAACCACCTGAAAAGTTAGCACCCGATGTTGGGTTAACAAATATAGTACCGCCATTCATGGAAATGCGGACGTCTTCATCAATGGTTACAACTCCAGAAGATACAATTTCCAAGGCTCCGCCTCCGGCAGCTGCTTCGCCAAGATTCCCCAGTCCCCCACCAGATCCTCCCAGTAAAATATCTAGGTTTGCCTGACCGTAATTTTGACCGGCTGGTCCGGATGCCCCTGGGCCACCCTCACCACCGTGGGAACCGCCACCTCCTGATATTCCGCCGGCTCCCGACTCTCCAAGCGAATAGCCCTTGCCTGGACCTTGTCCACCTGAAAAGCCTCCGAGGTTCCCCTTGCCGAGGCGAAACCCTTTTGTTTCTTCATCACTATAGAAAGCATCGTGACCATCCGATGTAGTCGCTCCGGTTACATGCGGTAAAGTCAGCGCTGAAGATCCAGATAGATTTTTTTCAATGGTTACATTACCATCAACTTCCAGAGATAAAGCGTTCACACCCTGCAGGAGGATTTTGTTGAGATTCCGGCCAATGAGGAGGTTGTGGGCAAAGCTGAATTTAGATTTCGTTACTGTCCATGAAGATCCATCTGGCGCTAGAAAGAAGGTTGAGCTTAAAGCTGCATCGGCAATTTTTTGCTCACCATCCCCGTCTTGCCTATCCCAAAATACACCTGCCCCGGTACCACTTTCATCATCCCCTGTATGAAAACGCAAGATTCCCTGGTCAAAAGAAGCCGTGGTGAATTCACCGGTTTCCGACCATCCGGTTTCACCATTATCTGCCTTAATCTTGTAGAAATACTCTTTACCACTGTGCAGGTTTTCCAAAGTGAAAGAGATGAGCCCGGAGTTAAATAAACCAAGATTTGTATTTTCATCCCATGTGCCTGTGCTTCCTTCATCGGTTTCCCCATAATATACAGTAAGGTTACATCCCGTGCCTCCATCCCTTTCAAGTTCGCATATGATGTCCACTGTTCGCCCACCTAATCTACTTACAATTCCCGGTGAAACGCTCGGGGCTTCGACTGTGTCTGATACCAATACACTAATGGTGCTTGTGGAGGTGCCAGCTCCATTGCTAGCTTCGATTGTTATGTCGAAAGTACCGCTCGATAATGTAGTTGTACCTGATATGACTCCGTTTGCCTCATTAAGGTCGATTCCACTGGGCAGGCTGCCAGATGTGATGGAGTAACTGGTGGCCGGTGGGGTACTTCGAATTTGATAGCTTACCGCGACATCTTTCACTGCAGGAAGTGAAAGATTTGAGGGAAGGACAGGGGCGGAAATGTAAGTTACATCATAGTTTAGGTATTGTGAATGGAGCTTTTGGTTTTCGTAAGAAAATTTTGCCCATGCTGACCCACGATGACTTGGAGAAATACGAACTTCATCCAATTCGCCGATCATTGTTGTAACTGCGGATTCATCTTCATTGGCACCAATCCTGAAGGAACCTCCGGAAGCGGTCGTAAAAGAACCATTGAATGAAGAGCCTGGTGCATCTACAGGTTCTCCGTTGAGGTAAATCCGGGTTTGGTTCATGTCCGCATTATTCCCTGGATAAGAAACAAGTAAGTGATTCCAATGGTTGTCACCAATGGTGCCAATTCCTTGCTTCATAGGTCCAGTATCCCGTGTGTAAACATAAGGCCCCTGGGCATCCCAAGAAAGGTTCCACCAGCTGCTGGTATCTCCCCAGCCAAGTATTCTTCCATTTTCACTGGCCGATTTAATCCACACGGAAACACTTCGGGAACCAGATCCAGAGACAGGAGAAAAATCAGAGACCACAAGATTACCTGAACCGGTTGAGCTTAGGCCATTGCCAATTAATGAAGCAGTGGCAATGGTGATGAAATTTTCATCGCTCGCCACATGTCCATTACCACTCGAGTCTTCGCGGGAGTTCAGGTGCCATACGCCCTCATAATCACTCCAGATCGGGGATGATGGAGGCGTTTGATTATTTTCATTACCCCAGTATGCAGTGATTATTTGTTGATCACTAAGATTAGGAATCTCCACCCAGGCAGTCAGCTCGCCTGAGTTGTTCCACTCATCAATTTCAAATAGCAGTTCCCGGTTGTATTCGTCGTAAAAGCGAAGGTCTCCACCATCACTTAAATCCGCAAAGGTACTTAGGTCAAAGTCAGGATGCAAAGTACTGCTCATTCTGACTAGCAGTTTGAAGTTCTCCAAGGTCCCGCCAATCCACTTATTCCTGAGGTAGCTGGATAAATTGCTACTTTCTTCCTCCGAAATTTTCCGATCAAAAACTAAAACTTCTGCCACTTCTGACTTAGAAAAGTCATGGTTTGCATGAGCACCACCCAACGCCAAGAGCCTGGGCTTGGAATGAACACTTGGTGCTGTGTTTTCACTGATCATTTCATAACCATTCAACTTTAATGATAGGGCACCACTACTTGCAAATGTCCCTGCATACAAATTCCATTCTGCATTAGCACTGGTGGCTGAAAATTCCGATGCTGGCCCAAGTTTCCAATAGGCATTATAATTATCACCTAAGCCAAAGATCCAGTCAGACCCAACAGAAGAAATGACGGCACCATTTTGACCGCCTGTATGGCGGGCGATGGCAAGTATTGAATATTCCGATAAGACTGAGCTGAAATCAAAACTGGAGTACAATTGGGAAAGACCATCAAATTGTACTACCTTCCTTCCATTTACTGATGAACTGGTAATAACTTTCGGCAGACCTCTTACCTTATTAAGGTCACGGCCGTTGCCGGAGGAGTCTTGCCATAAAGAAATCTCCGAGCCATTTGCGTCAGGAATAAGATCGCCGTCATATTGAGCAATGAGACCAGAATAGTCACTTGGCACGCCACCCCATGAGGCAGGGTCAATGGAAATTTTCATTGATCCTGCAAAATTGTTGGGATCAAAGATTTGTATTTTGTGATTCTGAGTAACAGGGGAGTGGGCAGGATTTCTGAAAGTAATAACAGCAGAATGCTGCCCTGAAGTCACAGGGATACCAGATATGATCTGGTCACCTTCATTGAAAGACAGCCCCTCCGGTAAACCCGTTACTTCCACTTCAAGGGCGTGAGTGCCTGATACTTGAAAACTTCCAAATTCTCCGACCGACCAGTGGGAGTTATCCGGAGAGTCAACGACCGGAATTTGTGGGTCGTAAAAAATGGAAATATTTGCATCTTCAAAGGATTCTGCCGTCTCTGCCTGGGTCACTTGGCTACCGTCAATGGATAAAGTCAGCCAGGCTGAACTGGTGTTATCATCCGGTGAAAGCTCAAATGAGTAATGACCAGAGCCAATCGGGGCAAGATTGGCGGTGCTTGCGTTGACATCGGTGATATCATCGGCGAGAGAAAAAGCACCCGTACCGCTTGAGCTTATGGAGACCGGGAAGCCATCCCTCAAGAATCGCACATTTACTAGCTTGGGCAAATCAAAGCTTTCTGATGCAGAAAACTCTATAGTCTTTCGATCAAAATCCCCTACATTATTCCCATACAATCGGGAAACCTCCTCAGGACTCAAAGCGATTTGATAGATCCTGAAGTCATCTATCTTGCCGATGCTTGCCGTTGTTTCATCTCCACTTTGTGGGCCTAATCGAAATGCCTGATCAATCGGGAAGGGCATATTTCCTGCAAAAGAACATTCTGAATCCATGGTTCCATTAATAAAAATACGGGCTAATTTGTCCTTAATGTTGTAGGTCAATACTAAGTGAACCCATTTCTCTTTTGTAATATATCCATGGGCCCATAACTCATTGATATCAGTTCCCGGTAAAGATTGCTGATTTAATCCGTGAAGCGTGAAGAGGGGGCGTTGATTATGAATACTCAGGGATGCTGGACTTAGTAAGCCATCTATGCTGAAAGGGTAGAAATCTGAGCTTTCCAGAAAAATCCATAGGGAAATACTCAGGTTTGGTTTATTCGTTGTAATTGCATTGGAGTTGATGTGCTGAGAATCTGTGACTCCATCAAAAACAATAGATTTTCCAAATTTCCCATCATCTGAGAAACTGGGTGTACCACTGCCATGGTTTTCGAGAGTGGAAGAATCAGATAAATTGTCTTCCAACTGCCACCATAACAAAATATCAGATTCACGAACCCGGTGCGGACGAAAATCAACGGAATGGGCAACCTCATCGCTAAGCATACCCTGAAAATCACTGACCGCATTACCTACAAGTTTTACATTGAGTAAACTCTGCGAGAATAGGTCAGGCAAAAGGCTGAAGTGATAAATTGTGTTATTAGATTCGGGGTCGGCATTAATAGAATCTAATGAGAATCCATCAAGCTCAAGGTCAGTATTTGAATCAAAGCCACTAACTTGCTGATTGAAAGTAAGGGTACCGTTAACCTCTCCAGACCAGACGGGAGACTGGACTTCAATCTTTGCTTTTGGTCCCAAATCCCCCATCCCATTACCCCAAAGTTTTAAAACTTCATCATGGACCAGCGGGCGTCCCCAAATGCGAGTATCATCGATGAGACCATTAAAATTTCGATTTGCTTGACCGTTACCGATTTTAAGGAAGTCGGAGTTTGTCTCGAAACCTAAGGTAGAAAAGGTAATGGGTTTAGAATCAAGGTATACGGTGATTTTTTCACCGATGGGGTCAAAAGTAAAAACCGTATGAGCCCATTGATTGATTTGTAATTTTAAGGAAGAAGATTCAGCTTTGTAGCCAGACCATACGGTCGCCACGCCATTGCGTATCGAGCCCGACCAATTCCATCCATCGTTCCCAGTTGAAAAAATCATTTTTTCATTATCTATCCCTCCCTGTACTTCTCTGGGGAAGATCCAACTCGCAAAAGAAAATCCGTTTGTGTCAGAATTTTGATCTATTTTGAACGGCAGTTCAATGTGTTCTCCATTCAAATCAATTGCATTACCAAAAATCCCTGCCTGGGTCTCAGCTTGTGTAAAGAATTCAATTTCAGATATTCCCAAGTATGTCTCATCTCCTACGGCTTCTGAAATGGTCAGTTTATAAAATCTGAATGAAGAGGGGTTATCAACCTCGAAGGTTCTAGGTTCCCACTTCCCCCATTCTGTCTGGTCATTCTCCTCATCAACTGTAATCCAATTCGAGTCGTCAAGTGATCCTTCAAGAACCCAGGCTTTGGTAGATATTTCAGTCTCAAGCCAATGTTGAGAAACAATTTTGTAGGAAGAGATGGTTTTGCTTTCACCAAAATCATAACGAATAAATACCTTATCTGGGGTATTCAGATCGGATTGCTTGGGTAACCATCTTCCTTCAGGTTCGTCGTCAATGTCATCAAAAGCCTTTGATGGATCAAATGGACTATAAAAATTGGGTGAATATGTTAGGTTTCCTTCACCTGGCTTTGTGGCATCCGGGCTTAGGATTTTGCCATTCCTCATTCTCCCTGAACTATCGTAAACACTGGTCCGATTAACCTCATCGAAGCGATACCATGCAAGTAATCCATCTTCTACTGAAGTGATTTGACGCCTGTGGAATTCAAAGGCACCTGGGGCACTCAAGTTTCCTTCATATTCAACGGCTCCCGCGGCGATCGAAACACGCACCCGGTCATCAACGCTCGAAACACTAAGATCATAGGTCAGGTCTGTGGAATCAAAGTTTTGGATAACTGCATTACCTGTCACATTCAGATCTGCTACAGACAGACCGGAGACGGATCGAGTGAGGTTACCCTCTCTAAAGCTCGCTTCATGGGTAACAGGAACTTGGTAAAAGGGCGATAATCCAGAAATAAGGGGACTTAATCCAAGGTCTCCTGTTCCATTAGACCAAAGGTCAGAGATTTCAGAAGCTAAAAGAGCACGCTTGTAAATACGAATCTCGTCGTAGGCAGCTATGGCTTCAAGACCAAGGGTTGAGGAGCGATTAATGTATAGGAAATGATCACCCCCATCCTCCCAAGTAAGATAGCCTGAATGAGCTGTCTCGCTAGTCAGGGTACCATTTATAAACAGCCGCAAGTATGTATTATCATAGCTCACTACATAATGTGCCCATTCTCCACTTGGAAAGTCAGATTTTGTTTCAGCCCATCCATTATTGGTGGCGACCTTAGCTCGAATACTTGTGTCATCTCCATATTGGAGTGAGAGCTGACCATTACTTACAAGAGTACCTACCGTGTCGTCCAGAACTTTAGCCCACAGAGAAAGAGTGAAATTGCTCTGCAAACCAAAGACATCTGATGATACCTTTACATAATCAGTTTCCTGTAGTTCTACTGACTGGCCAAACTTCCCGGGGACATGTGAAGCCCCACCGCTATTGTGCAAACTTCCATCTGCATTATTCGTGGAGAGATCCATTATTTGCGGAACAGCGTCACCATCAAAAGTAAACCAAAGAGCTAGATCATCTTCAGCTACCAAGCTCCGGTGGTGGTGAATATACTCATTGACCGAGGAGGAAAGAAGTTGTCCCACATTGGCCGCACCCTCGTCGATAGATAATGAAATACGGGAAGAGTAGGTAGTTGGGGTAATCGTAAAAGTAAAAGTGAGCCCGTCCGGCGTGAAATCACTGAGAGTGCCACCATCAATGTTTATATCAGAGGCATCAAAGTTGGAAACATTTACTTTTTGACCCAAGCGATAAAAACTAAGTTCAGCAGTAAAGGAAGATGCACCATTTTTAGAATCAGTGGTGAGTGTAGGAACTATGCCAAGGTCTCCGTTGCCATTTCCATACAAGATAGCCACTTCATTTTCGGTAAATGAACAATTATAAAGCCTGACTTCATCAAGACTACCATCGAAGTCAAAATCATCTGTATGACTGGCGGCACCAAGCCTTACATTCGAACCTTCCAGGCTGACAATATTATTAGAGCCAATATTTTGGGCAACAAGTACTCCATTGATGTAAAGTAAGCGATATTGGCCCTTCATAACCGCAGTCACATGCTGCCATCTGTCCTCTAAAGCCAGGCCTCCTGGAGCATCTAATTGATTAGCTTCAATACTGGTTTGCCCAAGATTAAAGCTGTAACTTCGGCTAGCCACATTGGCATTATTTACATCATACCAAAGCCATGCTGTTTTGCCTTCAATGATATCTGTGCAAAAAATCCCTGCGTCGTTTATGTTATTGTCAATTCCAATATCGTTAAGTTTAACCCAAGCTGACAAAGTGAAATTTCCTTCATTCCTGAGACCTTTAAAGTGGGGGATGCTTAGAAAATCACCGTTGCCATCCAGGTGAATGGCCTGACCGAATTTACCAGTATTCAGGTGTGCGTTACCTTTGAGAAAGGCATGATTTTTGGCGGGACCGCAGTCTCTAATAACACTTCCATTGGCTTCCTCAAAACTCCATCTGCTTAAGAGGTATTCCTCACCATAGGCAAGTTCGTGAGCAAAAATAATTTCATGAAACTCTTCCAGAGGTTTTCCATTTTCATCTCGACCACTGTCGTAGGGTGCTTTGAGCGTTACGCCTTCTGAATCATTGAAGTCTACGGATAAAATGTATTCACCGGTTGTACCTGTACTGTTCATATCCAGAATGACACCATTGGAGACCGACCAGTCGCTGGAATCAAAATCCGTTAAGTTAACTAATTTGTTATCCTTACCAGTCTGGATTTTGAAAAGCCTCGGGTTGTCATCCTTGGTTGAGTTATCCTCAATTAAAATAGAGGGAAACTGATCCCCGAAGCCACCCCCATAAATTTGAGAAACTTCGATTCCGGTAAGGTCTGTTCCATAGATTCGGATGTCATCGATGTACTCGGCAAAAAGTTCGTTATCACTGGAGTTTCCAACGTAAAATATATCACTCTGCTCTTTACGGTCTGAATCTCCGACCATTTTACCATCAATGTAAAATAATGTTTTGGAATCTTTTCCAACCAAGGTAAAGAGATGCCAGCCTGAGAGAGAAACCGGATTAATTAAGTGTTCCGTACTTCGAAAGCGATTTGAAGCTGTTACATCTGCCCCATCGTAAGAATGCAAAATGCCGTCGGCCCCTCTGATCACAAGATAGCGGTCAAAGTCTAAATCAGCTTGCCTGTCCTGCCCTCTAAATAAGGTGGATAAACCGGACGGGGCAGGGGGGGTGATGTTTTTGATCCACGCCGACAACGTCCAGGATGACTCTATATCCACCCCATTATCATTGATCCGTAACCTTGCATCCGTTTGCTCTCGATCGAAATGTAAGCCACGCCCAAATTTACCAAAACTTGTTACCTCGACATCATATAAATTGGCGGTTCTCTCATTGAGGGATTTCCCGATGACTGTACTGGAACCGAGTGAGTCATTGTCCATGGGCCACCATGCAAGTAAGTCGTTTCCGCGGGTCACGGCACGATGCATCTTACGAGTTTCAGCATAAACCAAATCATTTCCTTGCCCAAAAGCATCCAATACCTGGTTGGCTCCAAGGAAAATCATGGGAGACGAGGCGATCTGATGACCAAGTCCCCATTTCACATTCAAATAGTATTCAATATTGGACATCTGCGAGTTATCCAGGGCAGTATTATAAACTAGTAATTCTGCTAAATCACCTTGGGCATATCTTCCACCAATCGAGCGGTCGCTGGAAAAATTGGATGCCTCGACATTTCCAGTAGTGCGCAAAGAAAAAATACTCATTGTGGAAGGAGGATTGGTGGCCGTGGTAAAAACCTGAGTACCATTTAATTTTAATAAGCCTTCTTTTACATAAGCCGATGTGTAATTTGAATTAAACAGGAAAGAGCCCCTATGAAAATTATACTTATCATTATCACCAAGCATGAAGTAAGAGCCACCATCGTCCTCCCATACCCAAAAAATGGTTCTTATGTTCGTTATATCTCCAAATTCGTGATATTGCCCATTCCCACTATAACTCATGGCAGGCAACCCATTGTTCGCAGTCGGATTCAAAACAGGTGACCCACGGGCAGCGGCAACCCTGCCAGCATTGCTTTTGTCGAGCCAATGAGGGACAAGGTCAATAGTACTTGAATCATTGGCGTCGAACCATACGGATGGAGATACATCATTTGGGGTCCATGAAGATGGGGCTGTAGAGGAATAGGGGTGAGAATTTGGCAGGCTGGCCTCAATTCCCCATTTGTGAGCCAAGTACCCTTCAAGTTTTTCCCGGTTTTCGAGACTAAGGCTGCTTTCAAAGGCAAGGATTTCTCCAATATCTGTAGATGTGCAGTAATTGTTACCATCATTAGTTGTACCAATGCGATAGTTGGTGTAAGGACCCAGTGCATTGTCATTAACCTCAATCCGTAAGACCATGAGCGAGTCTACACTCGAAAGAGTAAAAGATTCGCCGATAATATTCGAACCATTTTGGCTTACAGAAGTGGGATACTTATTGCCATGGAAGGAAGTCTCCGAATTTTGAAAAAGGTAATTGGACTCTCTCGAGGAAGGATATCCAGAGAGTCCTTGATGCCCCAAAACTCCTCCATAGTAATCAAATTTTTCGGGCGTCGCGCTCCTGAATATATAATAGTGTTCTTTAGCGAAGAAGGCAGAGCCTCCAACGCTAAGTGCATCATTACCGCTGGACCTACGAATTTCTATCGCCGGCAACCCATCGATTCCAGTTGGGTTGTATACTGGGGAACCCAGAGAGTATGTTGCATGTCGGTTGTTTCCACTTTTATCTCGCCATGTATCCACTCCCTCAAGAATGGTGGCAGAATCATTCGCATCCAACCAAAGAGTAAGACCGGGAAACAACTTAGGGCTTAAGTATTGAATTACATCTGGATCAGCCTGGGTGGGGTCAACGGTGTAATCAAAAGTGTATGACCTGTCTGTTTCATCCCATTGCAAGCTGTTCGGCTCAATGAAGCCACCCGTCATTAAAAGATCATTGCTCAGGTTGAAATCCAAGTCGGAAATGGTTTGCTGATTTCTGGTAAACCGTATGCGACCCTGTGTGGGATCTCCATCGACAATGGATTCGATTTCGAGTTCTGTAAAAATATTGAAATCTCCATCTCCACCCCCATAAATTTGTTGAACCTCCGTTTCTGATAATGCAGCATCATAAACGCGGAAATCATCAATCCATCCTTTATAGGTCATGGTTGAAGAACTTTGCTCAGTCCAGCGACCAATCTGTAAGGGGAAGTAGTTTTGGGTCTCAATGCCTTTTCGGTTGCTAGACAAGCGTAGCACCCCGTCTACATAGACAAGAATTGTGTTTCCTTTGTATTGGTGGGCAACATGTACCCATTTATTTTTAACACCTCCCGGGACATAGACCTGTGGGTCATGAGACGAGTGAGAGGAGAAAAACCTGCGATATGAGCTTTGATCCCAAAAGCCTCGAATTGACCAAAGACCATGGTCTGACCCATCATATGAATATCTTCTGCCTATTCCATAGACTCCAGGTTGGTATACATTGCCACCGCTATGTTCGTGGTCCAAGGTATGCATCCATAATGAAATCGTTCTTTCATTGTTGCTATCGATTCCTAACTCGGAAGCGTATGCATCCGTGTTCACCCATGCATTTTGGGGGAAATACAACGAACTTCCAAATTTTGCCTGAGTGGGGTCAAAGGTAACGGTCTCATCGCCATTTCCCTTGAAGGTACCCTGAAACTTACCAAAATAATCAAATACTTGATTACCGGAAGCTTCATCGAATGTCCACCATGCTGACAAACGGTCAAGAGCCACAATTGGTCGGCCAAATCCGAACTGAAAAGATTTTGATTTACTTGCAAGCCCCGTGACATCAACCCCAGCTGACTCAAGAATATTAATCGTTATGCGACCTGGGTTTACGGTGGAATTAAACTCAAGTGCCCAGTGTGCACCTGAACCACTTACAGTGATGGGGCCAGTGTTTTCAGATTCAATGTAAGAGGCATTGAAATCAACAGAGCAATCCTGCCCATATTTTTTGAAAGTAAAATTGGCTGTAATGGGGTTTTGATAAATAATTGCATCATATTCTGTTTCTATCGTCAGACTTAAGTCACTATGGCCATCATTGTATGTGGAGTTATGCAAATCTGCTCCTCCCTCAAGATTGTAGACCCTGAAATCATCAACTTTACCAATAAACCTTCCTAGCGAAGGGTCGTTTTCGTTGGAACTACCTAAAAGCCATTGGTGATGGTCTTTTGCTTTCAGCTTCCCGCCAAATTCCGAAGTTGAACCAACCAGGACACCATCAAGGTAAACCTTTAATTCTCTCTGGTCACTGGCGTTTTCATCGTAAGAAATGGAAATGAAGTGCCAACGGTCGTCTCTAATGTTGCCATTAATAGTTACCTCTTGCGTCTTAATTTCCGTGGCCAGAAATAAATCGATTGAATTACCCTTGGATCCAATTTCTAAAACGGATCCATTTTCATCTCCCAAGCTTACCATAACATTAGAAATGAGGTTGGGAGACCAGGAAAAGCTTTCCTCAGTCCTGCGAAACCAGAAAGACAAAGCAAATTCACCCTCACTGAAGTTACTATCCAGGGTCCCAAGGGTTGCAATATCGCCGATATTTTGGAAATAAATCGATGTTTGAGATAAAGCATCCGCTGACCAGGAAGAATCTCCATGTAAAATGCCTGCAGTTCCACCAATTCCATCGACAGTAGTCTTGGCCACTGCTTCATCAAACCACCACCAATGAAGAAGGTTTTCCTTTCCCCGGACATTCGGAATAATTTTAATGGTATAATTCACAGGCAAAGTAGCTTCGCTCAAGTAAGATGCGGCATTTGCGGGAATGTTAATTTTGACCTCGGCTGCCTCATCGTCAGGGATAATCGAAAAGGTGTAGGTGGAGGCATCTATTCCGGAAGGGGTGAAACTTGCGGGAACCACAATTCCGCCGGTAATGCCTAAGTTTACTTCTTCGAAAGATAAACCTGAGACAGAAACTAAATTCCCAAATTGATAAAATTTAAGGGTTACATCGATCGGGTTGTCATCGGTTACGGATGGAGCTTCAATTTTCCCTGACACGCCCATATCTCCTGAGCCCCAGTTGTAAATCAAAGAGATTGCATCGTCTGACAGGGGTTTTGAATAAAGTCTTAAGTCATCCACCCACCCATCAAAATAATCAAGTCCGGCAAATCCTCCAATAAACCAATTACTTTTATAAGAGCTTCCCCATAGCTCTTCGGTGAAACTATTCTCTCCCACAAGTTTTCCATTAAGGTAGTGCAGTACTTCACCTTTTTCCCTGTCGACCACCATCACGAGATGGCTCCAGTCATTCTGATTTAGCTGGGTGGAGCCGACAATCACATGATCACCATCATCGGTGAAGTGTGAAGAGGTAGATAATCCCTCTGTCCCCATGAAAACCCCAGGGTATTTCCCTGCACCTGCTCTCATGATGAAAGGAGATTTGTACCCGAGAAATACAGTGCCAACACGTTTTAACTGACCATGAGATCCGAGATTGCTTACAACCAACTCATCACCCTTTTTGCCACCCCTTGAAAAGTCACCATCACGATCTAAATCTACCCAAAATGCACTACCGTCATCACTCTGGGTTCCGAAGGTGATTTCTCCTGAATGAAGGAAACCTTCATTGGCTATGGCTATTTTACCAAACCAAATAGCTCCCATGGAGTCTGTCCCCGTCAAGCCGTCGGTGAGGGTATTTATTGTATTGCCGGTAACCTGTATAGCCGTGTTAAAAGTTTCGGAAGGATCTTCATAAATGAAAGAGTTATTAATACGAAAACCATTTCCATTAATATAATGCATGGGGGGCAAGATAGGGTAGGGCCAGGATGTATTTGACTCGTTCGCACAAACTTCACCTGAACCCATTGTAAATCCTCCATTGTCTTGATTAATCTGTGCCCATTGCCCATTACCTAAGATGGTGCCGGCAGAAGATTCTCCCATGAGGGTATTATCAATCCATAATTTCACCTTCCCTGGTGACCCAATACCCTGGCCAACCTGAATTTCCCATTTCAACTCATGCACCTTGTCGTCCGCAAAACCTGCGGATACAAGATCATCGTGAGCTATGTCAAGAACCACCAAGTCAGAAACTGTAGGATTCTGACCTGCACTTAAAACTTCATTGGATCCAGCCCTTAACCGTAAAAAGCCACTTTTAAAACCCAGGTAAGCTCCCGTTGTATTGTCTCCCATTTCCCATAGTAGTGAATCTGTGGTCGGCAAAACACTAGGCAACGAGGTTTGGACCGAAAATAAGGCATCCTCATTTGCTTTAATTCTCCCATAACCGGAATAAGGATGGTCAGACGGGAGTTGGTCGACCAAGCCCCATTTATAGGCAAGGTAACCCTCTGTATCTTGACGAAGACTGTTGGATATAGTCCCTTGAGTAACCAAGATTTCGCCTGTGGTCCAATCTGCTCCGTAACCGGTACTACTCATGCCACCACCCGAATTGTTATCAGGCCATATGAAAACGCCAAGATTGCCTACACCATCATCGTTAGTTCTAGAATAATCATGCTTGAGGTGTCCGTTTAAAAATGCTGACTGCTTCCCCATATTCTTTGAGTAAAGCATGGTTAGTAAAAATGCCTTACCGGTGCCTGAAAGAGAGAAATTATGGCGACCACTGTCATGCTTCCAGAAAACCTGGCCATTGTTCCAAGGTAGATGGTCCCCCCAACCAAAACCAAAAGGCATGCGAGTTCTGCGAAGTGTATCAATGCGTGCGACTATAAAAAGTGTGAGATTCTGAACTTTTCCGGATATGACTCCATCCGAGGTCGCCGGTGTCCAGTTTGCAGAGCCATTTTTCATTGCCTTCATGTATTCAACCTGGTTCTGAGCACGCTTATCGAAATCGAGAGCGTTTAAACCATTGATTTCGGCCCCTGTGTTAGGCTTGTAAGTAGAATGCATTTTGATGGAACTATCGAGCTTGTTAGTCCATGTTGTTACTTCATTCCCACTGCTTGTTGTGATGGTTGCTTCATCTGCGGCATCTAACCAAAGAGTGAGGTTGGGGATATCAGGAAGACCTTGTGACTTGGTTTTTATTTCCCCTGGATAAATCCCGAATCCGTCGATGTCAGACAGGTGTGAATCATTAAACCATCCATCGAAAACACGGAGGGTGACACCTTCCGGGAAATTTTCTTTTTGTTTCTTCGATTGTGGGGAAATCGTGATCAGATCATTGAAGTCAGCCTCATTTACTCTACCTTGGCCAACCCGGGCTTCCATATATTCACCTCCATTTCCCTCGTACCAAGCTGTGGCAAAATCATATTCCATAGCAGGAGATAGAGATTGAGGCTTGGCCCATAAGGAGATCGTAAAGCTTTCTTCACCAAGATCCTCAGGTCCTGTGGTTCCCGCATTATAGATTTGTTTTATATCAAAGCTTCGCAAAGCTGTTTTGTACAGGCGGATATCATCAATCAGTCCGGAAAAGTATTCTGCATTTTCCCAATTATTACCAATGCGAAAATCTTCGCTTGGCACGGTTGAGACCGTGGAGTTGGCTCCTAAGAGTTTATTGAGCGACTCCTCTCCATTTATAAAGATCACAGCTTGCGTACGATTATTCCCACCCGAAGGCATGCCAATAGCAATGTGATTCCATACACCAAGGTTTAGATTGGATGTGGTCGCCTGTTTCTGAGGACCATCAAAATCTATGGTAACCAAATTTTGTTTCAGTTTCACCCACCAAGCCTGGCCGCTATAGGGGGTGCCCCAATAAGCAAGAGTCTGAGTAGTCGGATTTAAGGTATTTATCCACAAGCTTAGATAACGAGCATCTGCACCCGTTATACCTTTGTAGTTTTCCGCAAAAATGAAGTCATTACCGGAAAAAATCAGAGCCTCCCCGAAATGCCCCTGCCCCCAAATCGTTTCTCCAGAAGCAGTTGCGTGTCGACCGTTACCCGATGCGTCAGCAAGGGAACCATCCAGCGGCCACCATAATTCAAGGTCTTCGTAGCGAGTAATATTGGAAGAAGGAAGGCTTCTTATGACAGGAATCTCGACATAATCCTTTATTCCATCCAATTGCAGGGCACCTCCCAGAAGTGCCTCTCCGGCGGGGGGGGCGGAGATAAGAGCACTTCCTTTTAAAGTAGCAGGGAGATCTCCACCAGATGAGTCAAACGCATGGGTGCTGTTGCTTTCATCTGTATCGAAAGTCCACCATCCCACTAAATCTTCAGACTGGGTAACTATATCCCCGTAGATGATAAAGACGGAACTTTCACTGGTTGTTATGTTTTGGTCATCACGGCCGGCACCTGCCGGCAAACTGATTCGTATACGCTGGGGGTACTGAGTCGCGTTTAGATCAAAAGAATAATCTGACTCATTAGCTTTGATGAAGTTGCTGATTGTCCCACCCGAAGTAATAATGTCTGATGCATCAATTCCGGTAGTCGGAATCTTGATTCCTGAAGAATTGCGAAAAGAAAAGTTTACAGACATCGGCATTTCAGTCGTAGCCCGTTGAACTCCAGAGAAATCCGGTTGAGGGCCGAAATCTCCAAATCCATCGCCCCAGGAAATATTTATATCTTTAAAGCTGAGAGCTTTATCATAAAAGCGTAAGTCGTCGACCCAACCACTAAATAAACTTCCACCATCTGCAGTTCCACCGATACCAAGTTGACCTTCTTCGATGAAGATCGGGTCTTCTTGTTGAATTTCGTAAACAAGGCGACCATCTAAATAAGTGCTGATCATTTCTCCATCATGAACTGCGGCAAGAAAATGCCACTGGTTCGGAGAAAAAGCGATGGGGCCAGTGTCGTAGTAGGATCCGTATTTTCTAAAGATAGTTTTTAGACTCTCCCCGCCTTGGTCAAATTGAACGAAATAGGACGAGTAGGTCTCTTTGCGCTTGGATAAAATCTGTGAAAAATCATCTGGCATGCCGTTTGTTTTAAACCAAAACATGTAAGTGAAGTGGTCATTGGACTGAAGACGAATGTCGTGCATGACTGAGCCCCGCGAAGTCCCGGCACTTAAGTCTAATGCAAATCCAGACTTCGCAGTGCCGTTTGATTCGTGCCCCCAAGAAACTCCCGGATGAAGAATTACATCTAAGCCCGTACCAATTTGGTTGCCAGCAATACTGCCTTCGCCTTCATCAAAACTCCATCTAAGCCTTAGTTCGGACTGCATTGTCACCGCGTGTAAACCAACAGATGCCATCGCTAAAAGTAGCAAATTGCAAACGGGCAAATAACGGCTAATCATATAGATTTACAATATATCCAAGAAGAGGGTATTATTCAATGAGTTAAGTGATTATTATTCAAGGTAAAAAGAAAGGTCGACCTACCTTATTAGGCCCTACTTTTGATCGAATTAATCAAAAAACTTCTTTTAATGTTTCATTAAGGCACAGACTACACTTTTCAATTAGCACTGAAGACATAAAAAATACATTAAATTTCTATCAAAATATGCAAAATGTATTTTACTAAATGTGAACATTCTGGAAAACAGCCCCCAAAAAAGCTCCCATTGCAAAGGAGGATAAGACCTGTCTAATTCTAGGCTTTACAGGTTAAAAATGCTAAGGAATCTGACGAAGTAACTTGGTTAAAACATTTCCGGGACCACACTCAACAAAGTCTGTTACGCCTGAAGCACGAATGCTTTGAATCGTTGCTGTCCATAAAACAGAGGAATGCATTTGCTTAACCAAAAGAGCAGGAATTTCTTCAATACTCGAATAGGGGGAGGCTTTAACATTAGCAATAACAGGAAATTTAGGCAGGGAGAATGAAAATGCCTCTATGAATGAGGAAAATTCCTGGGAGGGGGCTTGCATCATCCAAGAGTGAAAAGCACCACTCACCTTAAGGGGGACGACAAGTTTAGCCCCCGCTTCTTTTAATACTTTTACCGAATCCTCAATTTCGGTTGCGGGTCCGGAAATCACAACCTGATTCGGTGAATTGAAATTAGCCAAATCAATCTTATTTAATTTATTTTCAGTGAGTACTGCCTTGATTCCATCAGGGTCTAATCCAATAACAGCAGCCATTCCGCCGCCCACAACTTTTGACATAATTTCACCCCGTTTCGCAACCATCCTTAATCCATCAGAAAAAGAAATTGCTTCCGCACTCGCAAGAGCAGCAAATTCTCCAACTGAATGACCTGCTGCTGCACATGGAACGAGTCCTTCGCCCAGCTTAGCTTGTCCCGCCATATATGAAACGCAGTAAAGAGCAGGCTGAGTAAACTGAGTTTGATTCAGTTTATTCTCAGGGCCTTCAATACATAGTTCTGTAAGCGAATATCCAAGCACCGAACTTGCCTCCTCCACTTTAGCTGGAAATTGACTAAATAATTCAGCACCCATGCCGAGGCACTGGGAACCTTGTCCTGGAAAAAGAAAAGCGAGACTCATGATAAAAGGTTAATAAGATTAAAAATTGCGATGATTGCTCGAATGTGAGTAGAATGACTTTTTTTGCTCGAAAGACTGTAAAATGCAAGAACATCTGATCATCGACGGCAATAATGCATTACATGCAATCCCGGAACTTGCTTGTGAATTAAAGCAAGATCGTTCGCGTGCACGCGATTCTCTTCTTCACTTACTTGAACCTTTGGGCGGAAGTTCTGCTTCCTTACTTACAGTTGTTTTTGATGGAAGAGGGGGACCTCAGTCCGTATCCAAGCATCGAGGGATGGACGAGTATACTGTAATTTACTCGTCATCCGTTGAGGGTGCAGATGGTGTAATCGAGCGCATGCTGATGGCAGCAAAGCATCCAGAAAACTTAGTCGTGGTAACCAATGACAGTTTGATTCGAAATTGTGCATATGCTCAGGGTGCTAGTGCCATGAGGGTAGAGGAAATTTCCAAAAAGTTAGATTATGCAATTGAAAGAGTAAGATCAGTCCGTAAGCGATCTAATATTTCCAAAAGCTCGAAAGATAGGTTTGAAAATAAAATCCCGTTTCCAGATTAGAAAATGAGCGATAAAGTAACAGAAGTTCCCGGACTATATGGAAATCTTCGACTCAAGGAGAAGGTGCTGCAACGAATATGGAATGAGTCTGCTTTTACAACCCAAGGCTTAAAGACTGATGATGGGCAAGAAATTTCTCTTATTCACCCGGGGGGATGGAATAAGGCAGAGGAAGGCCCAGACTTCAAAGAAGCTTCGATTCTTCTCAATAGTGTTGAGCAAAAAGGTGATATCGAAATCCATTTTCATGCAAAAGATTGGTGCCAACATGGCCACCAAAAAGACTTAAACTACAACAGGGTGGTTTTGCATGTTTGCTTGTACCCATCAGAAAATAGCGATTTTGCAGTACAGACCAAATCTGGAAAAAAAATCCCTCAATTAACTTTACTGCCTTATTTAACTCAAGGATTAGAAGAATATAATGAAGAATGGACCTTGTCAGCTCTTCATGGACCATCAAGTTCGGTTATTGTATCATCAGCACCCAAAAAAATTAAGCAGGATATCATTTTATATGCTGAGCAACGATGGTCTCACAAAATGGAATTTGCTAAAAAGCGTCTTGATCAATTTGGCTGGGAACACGCATGCCACCAGTGGTTCCTTGAAGTTTTAGGATACCCCAGGAATAGAAAAAATATGCACGATCTAGCCACCGCCTTCCCTTTGGAAACATGGAAGGAGCAGGTAGATATAAGCCAAATATATAATGATATCGGCAGTTGGAAAGTAAAAGGAATTAGACCCGTCAACCGTCCGTTTAATCGGTTACTCCAATACCAGGATATGGTTAAGGTCGTTCCAAATTGGACTGATACCCTTAAGTCTTTTAGTTTCCCAAAGGAATCAAATTTTAAAGAGACAAGTCTTAAAGAACTCTCTATCTTTGATTGTAAGAAAAAATGGCAAAGTTCTGTCCTTGGAAATACTTTTAGTCATTCTAAAGCAAATACTCTCTTAGTTGACTCTTTATTTCCGCTTTGGGCTGCTTACCATCAAGTTAACCCTTTTCCACTTTGGTATCATTGGCCGTCTGGAGATTTCCCTTCCCGCTTATGTCTTCTGGCAAGCCAATGGGGTCTAAAAGTACAAGGGAAAGGATTAAGTAATGGCATTATGCAAGGTTTACTTCAGAACTTCCTTATCGATCCCACGATAATTGCCCATCCATAGCTCACCAGTGATTCAAATATAATCAATTTCTTTCTACCTATGAAATATTGTTTAAATACAAGTACTATTAAACCCGTTCCTTTGTTAGAGAAAATAAAGTTAGTGGGAGAAGCTGGTCATGATGGAATCGAGCTGTGGCTCAATGATGTTTGGGAATTTGTTGCTCGCGGAGGTGAGGTGAGGTGAGGTGAGGTGGGGTGAGGTGTCTGATGAGCTTCTTGCCTTATCATATTTCGGTCTTTCCCTTCCCTCTGTGATTGCGATCCGCCGATGGGGAGATTTCGAGGGTTGGGAGCACAAACTTGTTTTAGACGAAGCCCGCCGAAGATTTGCATTAGGGGCTCGCCTCGGTTCTACTTTTTTACTTGCGACTCCTCCAATGGAAAACAGGGAGGTCGAGCAACTTCCCGGGCGCTACCAAGAATTACTTGAAATCTGAAAGGAAGAGGGTGTAACCTACTTTGAATACATTAGTTTTTTCAATTCCGTAAATACTCTTGAAAGTGCTTGAAGTATGGTACAGGAGACTCAGGATCCAGATGGCACCTTGATTGTGGACGCCTTTCACAATTGGAATAGTGAGTCAGTTCCTGAAACCTTACGGAATATTCCTGCGGAGAAGATTAGTCATTATCACATTGACGATGCAGGAAGTTCAAAAACACCTGGAAATCAAACGGACCCAGACCGCGTTATGCCTGGGGACGGCCAGATTAACTTGAAGGCCGAGATCGAGATTTTACATGAAATTGGATATGACAAAACTGTGAGCTTAGAGCTCTTCAACCAAGATTGGTGAACAAGAGAGCCTAGCAAGACATTAAAGGTGGGTTTGGAACGCATGAAGAATCTCTTTAATGAATGAGGTACCTTGGGACTTCTTTGAGTCCTGTTCTCTTTCTACAGAAAGCTCGCGAAGGTAACATCTAGAAGCTTAGGCTTAGCCCAAACATTGGTGATGGATAACTTAAAGACTATGCAGGCCTCTTCCATCCACGGACAGAGCGGCTTCTTTAATTGATTCGGAAAGGGTCGGGTGGGCATGAACAGTTCGAGCTAGATCTTCGGCTGAACCGCCATACTCCATATGTGCAACCACAGAAGCAATGAGTTCGGATGCCCCATGTGCCACAATTTGAACACCTACTATTCGATCAGTCTTTTCATCGGCGACAATCTTCACTACGCCGTCAGTCGCATTTGTGGCGATTGCTCTTCCATTACCAGCCATTGAAAATGAGCCGCATTTGGTCTCAATATTCCTTTCTTTAGCTTGGCTTTCACTCAACCCAATATTGGCAACTTCCGGATCTGTGTATATTACTCCTGGAACCATATTGTAATCTACATGCCCAGCTTGCCCTGCTATAATCTCAGCACATGCAACTCCATCTTCTTCTGCCTTATGGGCCAGCATCGGCCCAGGTATAAGATCACCGATTGCCCGAATACCCGGGATATTAGTTGAAAAACTAGAATCAACCAGAACTCGGCCACGATCATCTGTTTTAACTCCCTGATCCCTCAAGCCTAGACCCTCAGAATACGGCTTTCTTCCAACGGCGACGAGGGCACGGTCGGCCACAATATCGGTTAGAGTTCCATGAGAGGAAATGGATAAAGTGGCATGATTTTTAGTTACTTTTGCCGATTCGACCTTGGTTGAGGTAAGAAAAGAAATCCCTTGGTTTGAGAAAATCTTGCGAGTTGCTTTAGCGATTTCAGGATCAAGCTGAGGGCAAATTTCTGGTAGAAATTCAATCACGGTCACTTCGCTGCCAAGACGGGACCATACGCAAGCCATTTCAAGTCCAATGGCTCCACCACCAATAACGACAAGTTTCGGAGGAACTTCATCAAAAGCGATGGCTTGATCACTGTTGACTATGATTCTACCATCGTAAGGAATATGCTTAAGCTCTACGGGTGCTGAGCCCGTAGCTAGTATAATTTCTTTTGCGTAAAGTTGTAACTCTTTCTTGCCGCCAGAAACCAAAACTTTTCCGCTACCTTGGAGTTGAGCGGTGCCAGAGAAAACCTGCACCCCTTTTTTGGTGACAAGGGTTTTAACTCCTTTTCCCAGTTGGTTGACCACTCCGTCTTTTCTCTTCATCATCGCAGAAAGGTTATGAGATACCTTCTCACATTCAATACCGTGAGCCTTGGCGTCTACTTTTACCTGATGATACATTTCGGTTGAGTGAAGAAGCGCTTTACTTGGTATACAACCTACATTGAGGCAAGTACCTCCAAGCCTTGAACTCCTGTCAATGAGCCCCACTTTCATACCGAGTTGAGAGGCACGAATGGCACAGACATAACCTCCCGGACCACCCCCAACAACGAGTACATCGAATCTATTATTTTCGGTCATTTCTGTCAGATTCCTAGTGCTAGACGGGCGGGTTCTTCGATAGCTTCCTTGATCTTTACGAGGAAGGTTACAGCTTCCTTACCATCTACAACCCGATGGTCGTAAGAATGAGCAAGGTACATCATAGGTTTGATTACCACTTCTCCATGATGAGCAACAGGTCGTTCTTGAATTGCATGCATACCGAGAATCCCACTTTGGGGAGGATTAATGATAGGTGTTGAAAGAAGGGAGCCATAAATGCCTCCATTGGTTATAGTAAAGCACCCGCCCTGCATATCCTCTAATAAGATTGTTCCATTCCGTGCTTTTTCCGCGTAACTAATAATGGACTGTTCAATCTGAGCAAAAGTCATTTGGTCACAGTCTCGGAGGACGGGAACAACCAAACCTTTTTCAGTGCCAACTGCTACACTTATATCATAGTAGTTGTTTTCAATAAGTTCATTTCCCTCAAGCCTTACATTCACGGCAGGTACGGCTTTTAGAGCATGCACAACTGCTTTTACAAAAAATGACATAAATCCAAGCTTAATCCCATTCTCTTTCACAAATGCATCTTGATGAGCTTTTCGTAAAGCCATCACAGCTGAAAGGTCGACTTCATTGAAAGTGGAGAGAATTGCCGCAGTTTGCTGGGCTTCCACAAGCCTTTGAGCAATTCTTTTTCGAATAGGAGAAAGTAAGCGACGGGTAGATCTCAAATCCTGCTTGATCGATGACCCAGAAGCAGGGACTGGGGCAGGAGTCGGAACTGATGAAGGTGAGGATGATGCACCGAGCTTTGATTTTTGGGCAAGTAGTATATCTGCCTTGGTGATACGACCATCTTTGCCAGTTCCTGAAATGGAATGAGGGTCGATTCCAGAATCCGCTAATAACTTTCGCACTGCGGGTGAATACTTGGAATCGTTTTGCTGTTGGAGTGAAAGCTCAGTGGACGAACTTTTCGGAGTTGGTGGCGATTCCACTTTTGGCACTTCGGGCGGAGAGGGCAGTGGATCATCGCTTGGTTCAGTCACTTTGGAATCTGAGCCGACCGGCTTATCTGCAGATTCGTCAATCTGAGCAATAGTCGACCCAATTTCGACTTCCTCGCCCTCTTGAGCCAGAAAAGAAATGACTCCTGCGGTTTCGGCTAATCCTTCTTGAGTAATCTTGTCGGTTTCAAGTTCATAGATTGGTTGATCTATTTCGACAAATGATCCTTCTGGTACTTTCCAAGAAGAAAGAATTCCGGAAGCAATTGATTCACCAAGTGCGGGGATAATGACATCTTTAGGCATTTTAATTCTTACAATTTAATTATTTTTGGACGGTTGCAGTGGATTGCCCAAGTGCGACCGTAACTAATTCTGCTTGCTCTCTTTTGTGAAGGGTGAGAGAGCCAGTTGCAGGGCTAGCCGTAGCGGCACGCCCTACATATTCGACCTTAGCCCCCAGAAGCTTTTCAAAGATAGGATTAAGGAAGGACCAAGCACCCATATTTTCAGGTTCCTCTTGGCACCAGACAATTCGCTTAACCTTGGAGAATGGTTTCATCACTTCTAAAAACTTTTTCTCGTTGAATGGATAGAACTGTTCCACCCGAATTATGGTTGCTTTGGGAGTGCGAATTTCTTCACGAGATTCAGCCAGGTCATAGAAAACTTTACCGGAGCAAAGGACCAGCGTCTCGGTTCTTTTGGCCGGTGTGGGATCTGGTAAGAATTCCTCAAATTGGCCATCGGTTAAATCTTTAACAGAGGAAATACATGATTTGTGACGAAGAAGGCTTTTGGGAGACATCACGACAAGGGGCTTGGCGTAGTCCTTTTTCTTTTGCCTGCGAAGTGCATGAAAGTACTGGGCCGGGGTCGTGAAATTGGCGACTACGATATTGTCTTCCGCACAACCCTGCAGGAATCTTTCAAGTCGGGCAGAACTGTGCTCTGGGCCTTGTCCCTCAAAGCCATGAGGGAGAAGTAACACAAGATCGGAAACAGCTCCCCATTTATCTTCTGCACTCATAATAAATTGATCAATGATGACCTGTGCACCGTTTGCGAAATCCCCAAATTGAGCTTCCCAAATCGAAAGCATGCTTGGATAATCTAAGGAATAACCATAGTCAAAAGCAAGTACTGCAGCTTCAGAAAGAAGAGAATTATAGACGCAAAACTGTCCGTTCCGGTCTTCCATATTTAGCAATGGAACATACCTTGTCCTATCTTTGGCGTCATACCAAACTGCATGCCTGTGGCTGAAGGTCCCTCGCTCACTATCTTGACCAGAAAGTCTCACTGCTGTTCCTTCAAGTAATAGGGTACCAAATGCGAGAAGTTCTGCCTGCCCCCAATCAATTCCGTGACCGTTTTTAAAGTTCTTTAATTTATTTTCAACTTGTCTTTTGATCTTTGGATTGATGCTAAAATCATCAGGCCAAGTCGAAAGGGCATGCATCACTTTTTGTAACTCTTGCAAAGGAACGGATGTACTAACTGGTGTAAAATCATAGGGTATTTGCTTGATCGCCATAGAACCTTCAAAGGTACTCGATTTTTTTACAGTTCTTACTTTCTCGAGGGAAGCGTCCAATTGCCTCCGCAACCGTTTATGAATTTCTAAGCTCTCTTCTTCCTGAAGCTCTCCATTCTTTACAAGCTGATCGGAGAGAATCGAAGAAATCTTGGGCATGGACTTGATCTTTTTGTAAAGTAGTGGCTGCGTGAAAGCAGGATCATCCGCTTCATTGTGTCCATGCTTACGATAGCAGTTGATATCTATAACAACATCCTCCCCAAACTTCTGCCTGTAGGCGAGGGCGATTTCAGCCACCATTGCAACAGACAGAGGGTCATTTCCGTTAACATGAAATATTGGGGCTTCGATTGCTTTGGCAACATCAGTACAGTAGAGGCTAGATCTTGCATCCGTAGGGTCCGTAGTAAACCCAATTTGGTTATTCACCACGATGTGCACGGTACCTCCAGTCCGGTACCCAGGAAGCTTCGAGAAGTTAAACACTTCTGCAACAACTCCTTGCCCAGCCATTGCTGCATCACCGTGTATGAGGATAGGAAGCACGCGCTTCCTGTTAGTGTCACCCCGAAGGCGTTGACGGGCTCGAGTCTTACCTTCTACGACACCATTGACCGCTTCTAGGTGACTGGGATTAGGAGATAGATGAATAACCACTTGCTGACCATTCGAGGTGGTGCGTATAGACTCATACCCCAGATGGTATTTCACATCACCACTCCCATGGGCTCCTTCTGGAACAAAATTCTCGGAAAACTCTCGAAATATAAATTCATGGGATTTCCCCATGACATTCGCGAGTACATTCAGCCTGCCTCGGTGTGCCATACCCATTACGATTTCCTCAACGCCTTCATCCGGGCACTTTTGAAAAATAGAATCCAATGCGGTTATAAGAGTCTCTCCACCCTCGAGGGAAAATCTTTTTTGGCCCACATAACGGGTGTGTAAAAAGTTTTCAAACTCCTCGGCCTGAATGATTTTTCGGAGGAGGCGAAGCTTTTCGTCATGGGGGAAAGAAGGTTGATTCTGATCAGGCTCAATTTTCGATTGAATCCATCTTCGTTTTTCTGTGGCCTGAATATGGAGGTATTCAACACCAATATTTCCGCAATAGGTTTTTTGCAGGCGGTCAAAAACTTCCGACATCGACATTTGCACGCCCCCAAGATAGTTGCCAGTAAAATGGACATCTGAGAGGTCCTCAGCGGTAAAGCCAAGCCTTTCCATGGAAAGTCGTGGGTTTATTTCAACTTTATCACGAAGAGGATCAAAAGTTGCCTGCGTATGCCCAATATCACGAAAGGCATAGATAGCACCGTACAGACGGGCATGAGTTTCAATCGATTGCTTATTACCGGTTTCAACAGATGAGGATCGGACCGGAGGAGATTCTTGTCCATCATTTGCGAGATGGAACCCTTCAAAGAAGTATTGCCATTTAGATTCAACAGAAGAGCGATCCTCTAACCACCTTTGGTAGTTGGAGTCAATTTCGTCAATATTCCAGCGAGTTGCAAATGTTGGGTTTTCCATCGTTTTTAATACAATCAGCCAACACTCGTATTCCTAATCGATGTTTTTAACAAGAAAAACTCTCCTTTTTCAAAGTTTTTTCCTTTCATCCTGTTGAATCGAACAATATGTGACGCTTTTGAGCCCGAATGATAACCGAGGAACCAGATGAGATGAATGGAATTTTTGTGCTTAAAAGCTCTAGAACTCCATCCCTTTGATGAAACTCTGGTTTGGTTGATGGATGGGGCCAATATATGAGAGCGTTATATGGATTCCCCTCGATACTTTCTGATATTATACAAGGATAGAATGAAAAGTTTTCTGGTGGTAAATCATCAGACCACTTAACTTGAGGGAAATGAAGGGATGGGGTCCCTAATTTGAAAATGTAAGGGGAGATATCAATGTTGATTGTACCCTGATAAAAGGTGGAGAGGTCAAACCCTCTTGTTGTCAAAAAAGGAGATTGCATACGCAGTGTCCCCTGAGGGAAACGTGGGTCATGGTTTTTCCCTGAAGCTATGCCATGTCCGGGTATAACCTTTGCCTTTACCAGATTCTGCAAATTAATATGCCCCTAAGGTTTTTTTATGGGCAAAAACACTTAAAGAAGCGATGTCCTGTTCCTTCTGAGCCAATCCGTACTTTTATGGGGTGCATACATCGAGGGCAATTGCCGATATACGCACTGCCATCTTTATTTTTGTATATGCGACCGTAGGTACCGCATTTCACATAATGAATACCTAGAAAAGATCTTTTTTGGGGATCTAAGTTTTCAGAGCCTTGGGACGAGGAAGCGGTCATGAACCGAAATTCTATTCTTCAAGTTTACCAATAAGGCTGTCAACATTTTTACCCACAATATTAGCTTGTACAGTAATGCCGTCTTGTCCTTCTATTACTTCAGATACCCAAGTTTTTACTCTCTCTTCAATAAATTGCAGCTTTGTTTCGGATTCTGGATTTGTGGCAAGTGCCACAAAACTTGTCTTTAAGTCCGATTGTATGGCATCCGTCTGCCCAAGCATTTCCTGTAAGGCTTGGTAAGACTCTTCAACTGATTTTAATTCAATTGCTTCGCTTTGTTTCTGAATAGGTTTGAGATAGTGTGAAACTGCAGGTTGCTTAATTGTTGGTGCACTTGAACTAGCATCCTTAAAGAGTTTGAAGTTATGATCTTGTTCATCCTTGCTAAAAAGAGCCCGCTCATTGAAAACTAGACCTGAAATCGCCTTGAGCTCTTTTTTCAGTTCCCTAAAGCGTTTACGGGAGTTTAGCTCATCTTCTTTGGAAACTTTACGTATGACATCCGCCTTTAACTTTGGGGAAAGAGCTAAGACCTCTTCAAGGATTTCTAGTGATTTTTGCAGCGCAACTTCCTGCGTTTGCAAAAAAGAAATAGCAGACTGTAAATATTGCTCTAAGTTTTCCTTGGTTTTGAGAGGTACTTTTTCATCGTCTATTGGAAGTTTCTTCCGAGTTTTTTTTGTAAGTCGTAGGCGCATGTCAGTGTATTTAATTACTCCTATTTGATGGCTTGAATCAAGCGGAAACCTTAGCACGCCCAAGTTTAGAAAGGGAATAAATACCAGAACCAATTAGCTTTTCTCCTTTGTAAATTGCCAAAACCTGGCCTGGGGTCAAGGCTCGCTGAGGAAAATCAAATGTAATTTCCGCCCTTGTGGAGTCAATGGGTGTAAATTCTAAAGGCGTTGATGGATCCCTAAATCTAGCCTTACCAAGCAAGGAAATTGCTGCGTCTGGATATTCGCCATCAAAGAAAGAAACCGATTCAATATGATATTGCTTCCCCCACAAGGTTGGCTCGTTCGTATTTTCAAAGGCAACAATAAGTTGATTTGTGCTTTCATCTTTACCGGTTACCACATAATTCTCATGGTCGGAATTAGAGGGCACCCCAATTCCTTTTCTTTGTCCTAATGTAAAGCGATGCAGGCCTTGGTGATAACCAACAACTGTTCCATCTGTTTTAACAATTTCTCCGGGTTTATCATCAATAAAGTTTGAAAGAAATTCTGGAATCCTTACTTTTCCAAGAAAACAAATTCCTTGGCTATCTTTTTTTTCCGCAACAGATAACCCAATTTCTTTTGCTAATATGCGCACTTCACTTTTTTGCGTATCCCCAAGCGGAAACCTGGCGAAATTAAGCTGTTGCTGAGATATTTGAGCAAGGAAATAAGACTGGTCTTTGTTTTTGTCGACACCTTCCCACAGTTCTGCATTTCCATTTTCAGCTATTTTTTTTCGGCAATAATGACCCGTGGCAAGGGCATCAAAATGTTTGCCTTTGGCAAAATCCATTAGGGCCCCAAATTTCATTCTACGGTTACACAGGATATCAGGATTAGGAGTAATTCCTTGGGCGTAGCCATCGACCATGGGTGTGACGACTTCTTTTTGATAAAAGTCTATAAAATTGACTACATGGAAGGGAACATGAAGAGATTGAGCAATCGACTTGGCGTCTTTTAAATCTTGGGCACCTGGGCATTGGCCAAAAGGATCGACTTCATTTTGCCAAGTGCGAACATACACGGCTTCAACATCATGACCAGCTTGCAGGAGTAAATAGCACGCGATCGCACTGTCCACGCCACCAGATACTGCAACCAAGATTCTTTCTCTTTTATCAGTCATTAACCTTTAGAGTATAATTCCTGACATCAAGGGCAAAATTTTTCGATTGGCTCAGCTGAATCGATAAGGTTTTATTAGAGGAGGTGTACAACGATGGCGGAAAAGTTTTTGAATCCAGTCAAGAAAACGGATTGGTATTTCTAAAAAGAGATTGGAATGGAGGGTGCCTACCTTACGATTTAGTAGAGCAAGCAGGAATCCTCGCAACCAATTTCTCTTTGATTGATGGTTCTTTTCGTTCATCATTAGGTGGTTATGTCAAGGTCGGTGCGGATGCTCTATTCCGCTTGGAGCAAAATCAATTCCCGTCGCAATTACATCATGAAAGCGAAGTATTTTTGGCCTCTGATTTAAATACTTGGAATCCTTTTGCTAATCCCAACCGATGGAGAATGAAAAGGAGGCAGAATGGTTGGGAACTTTTTATAAACTGGGAT
>Ga0206123_10000635_pt1 | contig 34437 bp, 49 predicted proteins | sample Helgoland_Spring_2_FD_160086 | JGI IMG/M metagenome (GOLD analysis project Ga0206123, IMG submission 160086) | Pelagic subsurface seawater microbial communities from Kabeltonne, Helgoland, North Sea - Helgoland_Spring_Bloom_20160316_1 | ecosystem: Environmental > Aquatic > Marine > Epipelagic ...
TAACGGTGAACCAGACTGGAGACGCGATAAATTTAAGGTCAACTACAGACGGCGATGCAGTACGGATTACCTTCAGCTCACGGGTTCCTGCCGATCAAATTGGTCACATTGAGTATACTCATGTAAATGGCGGGTCCTACGGTAGTCTGGAAGCGTTCATAATTTCTGGCACAGAAGCGAGTAGGACAATTCTTGCTGATGGCAAGCTGATGTTTAAAGAGGGTTTATATATTAAGCCAGCAAGCGGCACCGGCGCAGGAACGCTAATAATTAATTCGTCAGGCAATATGGCCAATATCGGCAATATCACTGCGACCGGTCTTGTTATTGCTGACCGTTTTTATTCAGGGCTAGGAACAGCCGCTTCGCCAGCGTTTAAAGTAGGAGATGCTGATTCAGGATTCTACGACAGCGGCGCAAATATGGTCGGTCTTGCGCTTGGTGGCGTCCTGGAATACGACTTCCAGCCAACCCAACTGGATTTAAACGGCAATAACATTATTGATGCTGGCACTATCTCTAGTGGGGCTATTAGCTCAACAGGCATTGTTATCGGGGGAAGCGGAGCTACTCCTACAGGGTCGGTGATTGGAAAAGTAAGATCATACGGCACAGCCAGTGCCTATATGGGCGCGTCTGACGAATCTGGCCGAACAGCGTTTTTTGGCGTTGATAGCTCTGGTTATGCAATGTTTGGTGCGCTTACGAATCACGATGCAGTTATCCGCGCTAATAATAATCCGTATTTAAGGGTTAAAACCAATTCTAACGTGCAAGTTGTTAGCGGCTCCCTTCAAATGGGAACCATTACAGTTATTGATGCTGCAAGGAATATTACCAGTACAGGGCTTACTGTAGATACTTCCGCAGGAACGCTAATAGTTGAAGGGTTTGGAGCAGGGTCAAATAAAATAAGGTCAGATGGTTCATTAAAATTATCTGCAACTGGTGGGTCTGTCGCGTTACAGCATGGCGCGACAGAGCGCCTAGAAACCACCTCTACAGGAATCTTAGTTACAGGCACTATCTCTAGCGGCGGGATAACCACCGTTGGAGCTAGTGTGTTCAACAGTTACAGCGCATCTGATCCAGATTCAACTTCAAGGACAAACTACCCCGCAGGTAATATGTTCACGCACTACTCACAAGCTAATGGGGTTTCTATTATTGGCGGTCAAGGTGGTTATACAGGGTCTAGCTTAACCATAGGTGAGGAGACAGGAAGATCAGCTAACTTTAAATTGATAAGAGGGATTTCTGATACCAACGGCACTCCAGCAGAAGAGTTTTCTATTAACGGCGTAGGTGATGCGGTTTTTGCAGGCACTATCTCTAGTGGGGCTGTTACGTCATCAGTATTCGTGTCTACTATTGTTGATCCGGGTAATCCCTCACCGGGGGCTAATAACCTACGAGTCAGTGGTTATGGTGTTATTGGAAACCGTGGCAATCTTTATTTGACTAACTCCAATGCGTCAGGACAAATAGTTTTCGGGATTAGTGGCGCACATAACGCAAACCCAAAATTAACCCTTACCACAACAGGCGCAACTTTCGCAGGAACTATCTCTAGTGGTGCTATTACATCCACGGGCGCTTTAAGTGTAGATGTTCCGTCTGGTATAGCCGCTACTATTAACTCAGGAACCACGAACGTAGTTGCAAGATTTGAATCTGAAGATGCCGAAGCATGGATAGACATTCAGGATAGCAACAGCGGAACATACGGAGTCTTGATAGGACATGACAATACAAATCTTTTAAAAATTGCCGATCAAGGCGTAAATGTACGCATGAGTCTCAGTAACGCTGGTTTGGTAACAGCGGACAGATTTTTGTCAGGGGTAGGAACAGCGGTAAGTCCAGCGTTTCAAGTCGGTGATACAAATTCTGGATTTTATGACAGCGGCGCAAATGAGGTCGGTGTCTCTCTAAGCGGCGTTTTAGAGTACGAATTTACGCCGACCACCTTTGACATGAAAAACAACCTATTAACTGGAGTCAATCAAATAACCGTTGGGAGCGGCACATCAGGAGGAGTCGCTAGGTTTAGAGGCGCAAATTATAATCAAATTAATATATCTCACAGTGGGAATGCGAGCTGGGGAATGTTGCTTACAAATAGCAATAGCACATCTAACGGCAATTACCATTACAGCACTAGCGGAGCGCACAACAGTATCGCAGTTGTGAACGTAAACAACGATGCGCTTCATTTTGGAACAAACAATGACGCAAAAATGACCATTGACCATGGTGGGGATGTATCTATTCTTGATGGCGTTCTTAAAATGGGATCTACCACTGTAATTGATGGTAGCCGAAACGCAATAAACCTTACAACTGTAGGAGTAGGAACGGCGTCCGTTACCTCTGGCTACATGATGGAGATCAAAAACATAAATGAAGCCGCCATCTTGATAAGAGCTGACTATGACAATATCGGCGAAGATGGCAATGCGATTATTAAATTTTCGCAAGACAATACAATCATAGAGTCTACGATTGGATTGACGGCTGATAATAATTACGCTCTAAACCATCTTTATGCTGGCGCTAACATTTTATTTCAATTTGCTGGTGCTACAAGATTTACGATGACAAATGGTGGAGCCTTTACGGCAACTGGTAACATTACAGCCTATTCCGATGAAAGACTGAAACAAAACATCCAAACGCTAGACGGCTCTAAAGTCTTGCAGATGCGCGGCGTGTCTTTCACCAAGGACGAAGAAGAAGGATCTGGCGTAATCGCTCAAGAGCTAGAGCTAATCGCGCCAGAATTAGTCCATACAGCCGATGATGAGATGGGTACGAAGTCAGTCGCTTATGGAAACTTAGTCGGCTATCTCATTGAAAATGCTAAACAGCAACAAACCGAGATAGATGAACTTAAAGCCCTTGTTAAAAAACTTATGGAGAAATAGATATGGCGATTACTAAAACCGAAGTATTACAACGATGCGAGACCTATCCTGCATTGGACCCAAGTGCAGAGGCTACGACTAACGAAGGCAATCCCCGATTGATGGTTGTGATGGAGATCACCTTTGACGATGCAGACGATGCTGAGTTGCCAGCGGTTTCTAATCATGTCACTCATTTAAGTCGTTATGACTCTGACGGCAATCCCACGGATGTGTCTGGTTACGTTCAGCTAGTTCAAGACATCTGCGCGGCGGTCTGGACTGATGACTGAGCACACGATGCGGGATGACTGGATTTGTTTCACCTACACAACCACAGAAGGGAGAGAGTTGTATGTCGAAACAAAGTTGAAAACGACCGTTGAAGAAGACATTGAAGCTGCAAAAGAAATGACCGAGGTTGTTCATAATGGGGGTGGTTAGCACTCACACGATGGTAACGGGCGCGACTGGAAGTGGATTTATTGGATACATCAGTGCGCTTAGTGTTGGCAGCATGTCACCGTCAACTAGCGATGCAATCGGAACAAGTCCATCCATTATAGAGCTATATCACGCTTTCGGGTTTACGATCCTTAAATTTTCAGGTTATTTTGACAACAGTAGTATTACAGGGTTAAGTCTAACTCCTTCGGGCGGCTCCACTTTCACGATGACATTTGGCAGTTTTAGCCGCGATCAGGGTGATAATTACACTATATTTTCAGACGCTTCTGGAAGTACGCTGTCGAACAACACTACTTATACGGTTCAGATTTTAGGAGACACCACCAACGTAAATACCGAGGGCACAACCTTGGAGCGTAGAAACCCGAAAGGCTTTAATGACTTTTTTGGAGCAACCAGAAACGTGCCGCCGGTCAGTGGAGCGTTCAAGTTGACCTGGCTAAAGAATGCGGTCAAGTATCAGTTTAGCAGCGCAATGACTATCGCTCAGTATGTCTATCAACAAGGTAACACATCTATTGCGACCTATACGGGCTACTCTACTACCATACTTCCATCGATTGGCCTGTCTGGAACTTTGGGATCTATGGCAGACAGCTCAGTTGATTCAATTATTAATTTCTACAACGGGGCCACTTTTACTCAAATCCTAGTAACAAACCCTACGGGAACGCAGAGCCATGTATTAACCATTAACATGACTCAGACGGCTACTAATAGAAATAGTGAATGGTACAAGGTTAGCTTCACGCCATCAGGCGGGTCAGAAGTAGCTTTTTATCGTGAAGATCTAACCTACAGCCGAAGCGGAACAACGCACTCATGGGTAAAAACTTTAGGGTCAACACCACTTAGCGCAGGAAGCGGCACATTTAAGTTGACCTGTTAAACCAGTGGAAGACGGGCTAATAACACGATAAAATCGTCAAACCACAACTAAGGAGAGGAAAATGAGTGAGCAAAAGCGGGAAATGAGTGCAGATGAGTATGTTCAGATGGCTAAAATCGATTCATTAGCGAAACAAAACGCCGGTCAGGCTCTTAGGATAGCTGATTTAGAGGCACAGATTAGCCTTTATCAACAACAACAAGCACAACAGGCACAGCAGCCAGCAGACGAGCCTATTCTTGGCGAAGAGCCCGTCTTTGAGGAAGTGGACGAAGCTCACTAACTAAAAAGCTGCTGCATGATGGAAGATTATGATTGCGGAGATCTCAGCAGCTATTGCAGCAGTTCAGTCTGTCAATGCAGCGATACAGACACTCAAGGAGGCTAAGGGTCACGGAGGTGATCTGTCTAGCGTTGTAGGGCGTTGGGCGACTGCGACAGAGAAAGCTCAGGAAGCTGAGAAAAAGGGAGCCGGTAAAATGAGTTACCAAGAGGCTCTAAAAATGGAGTCCATAACTCGCCAGCTTCAGAATTTTGATCGGCAATTGCAAGACATTTGTTTAATGCAGGGTCAGCCTGAGCTTTATCATTCCATAAAGCGAAGAATGGAAGAAAGTCGGTTAGCGCATGAAAAGGAAGTTGGTAGAATCAGACTGAAGCGAAAGCAGTTTAGAGAAAGTGTTAAGCTGATTGCAACGATGGTAGGTTGGGGCTTGCTGTTCATTGGCTTGCTGATGGCTGGCCTCTATTTATATACAAATTAGGATTTCAAGATGCAAACGGAAGCCAAATCAATTCTGGATGCGGTTGCAGTAGGTGGAGGAGTAGCGTCTTTGGCTGGATGGTTGCCCGATATTGCAGCACTTTTAACTATTGTTTGGCTTTCAATCCGCATCTGGGAATCCGACACTGTAAAGCGGATTTTTGGACGCAAGGATAGCAGCGATGGAGACTCTTGACGCTCTCGGCGCAATTTGGCCCGTTGCATTTGGATTTGTGACGCTAGTGATCGTACTAGCAAAAATGCACAGCGATATTGAGCAGATAAAAGAGAAAGTTCGGACGTTATTTGAACTGTTTAACAACAAGAATAAGTAATGCCTGAAATCAACGACAATACCACTATTGAGATCCCAATTAGGAATCTAGTGGCGATCATTGCTGGCGTGGTCGTGGCCGTGTTCGCGTATACAGAGGTGACGAATCGTATAAGCGTCCTGGAACGTCAGATAACGATTCTTGAAGTAGACCTCAAGATGAACAGCGAGTTTAGAGTCAAATGGCCTAGGGGGGAGCTTGGTTCGCTTCCAGACGACCTTCTGCAAAACAGTCAGATCGCTGCGTTAGAGAAAGTGGTTGATCTTAATACCGAATTTAGGAACAACTGGGCTCCACCGGCAGAGGTGCAAGAAAGTATCCGCACCAACCATGCTCAGGAAATTAGGCTGCAATACTTAGAAGATGAAATGGAGGAAATAAAAGACAAGTAAATGAAGTTTATTTTAATCATCATGATTGGGTCATGGATAAATCCTGATCGGATTGAGTTTGACACCCTAGAAGCATGTGAGAAGATGGCAGAACGATTAACTTACGGCAAGATAATCACGGCTTGCGAAATTGACGGAGAATCAAATGGAATATCTGAACCTATTAACAACCTTAGTCGCGTTTTGTAGCGCGATTTGTGCATTAACCCCTACACCAAAGGACGATGCCATAATTGGCAAGATCTATAAGGTGTTGGAGATGTTTGCACTTAATGTTGGGAAAGCCAAGCAGTGATAGAAAAGCTCATTGGTCCCGTTACGGGACTGTTAGACAAGTTCATTGAGGACAAGGATCAGAAGAACGCCTTGGCGCATGAAATTGCTACCATGTCGCAGAAATACGCGCAAGAAATTGCTCAAGGCCAGATGGCTATTAATCAGGTCGAGGCGGCCCACAAGTCGCTGTTCGTGTCTGGATGGCGACCCGCAGTTGGCTGGGTGTGCGTTCTGGGCATGTTCGGCAACTTTATCACCATCCCATTTAGCAACTTTGTGCTGGCCTTGTTAGGTATAGACATAGTTATACCTCTAGTCCCCCTGGAAACTATGATGCCCGTTCTAATGGGTATGCTAGGATTAGGAGCAATGAGGTCATACGAAAAGAAAAATTCGGTACATAGAGACAAATAAGGGGGCCGAAGCCCCCATTACACTTTGATGATGGCTGGGCCTACGGTTTCCCTCTCTCCTTCCCCTTAGACCGTACTGGGGTTCGATTCCCCAGATCACCAACCCAACGCTTGCTTAACCATTTTCCCGCTGTAGGAGCCATAGGCGCTTCAGCAGGACTCAGGCGCCTGATTTGTCTACATCTGCCGCATATCTTAAAGTCTTTTCTGACTTTTTTGCCGCAATGCCCACAAGTTGCCTTAAAAGGGAACATCATCGTCAAAATCATCTACCGGCAATGCTTCAGGTGCGCTATCTCCCTTGGGCTGTTGGAACTCAGGTGCGTCAGACCAAAAAATCGTAGCATTACCGATCTTTGGTAGCTTTACGCCTTGATCCCGTTCTTCTTTGGTCGATTGCTCAACAATCATTCCGTTGTCACCGAATTGACTTGGCTCGCTATCAACGAAGACCGTCAGATCTGCATAAGTGCCTTTCTTCCCTACAAAAAATCTTGATTTATCGAGTTTTGTCACATCTATCTTAAAATTGACGCCTACTTTGCTCATTTTACTCTCCTAGCCTTATTGATTTAAATTCTTCTTGCAACTGCTCAGTCAATCGCGCTCCGATCAGTTTTTTCTGCAACTTCGTGCACTCGTCCCAAATCTCATCGACCCCATGCTTGTCTTTGTCATAGATGCAGGTTGTTAAATCACCTGTGATTGCATCTAATTCAGCATGAGCTTGAGTTTCCATTTTGCTTACTAGCTCTTTGAATTGAGTCTTTTGACCTTTAGGTGCGCCGTTGTACGCCTCGACTTTTTGCTCATCAGTCAGCACCGCCAAATGCTCTAACAAATCTTGGGGTGATCCGCTGTTCAAGACTAAGTGCAGCTCATCGTACAAGTCCGCTTCGGGTACGGATTCGCCAGCGTAGATATAAAACCCTAGACCAAACATTGCTAACGCTTTGGTCAAGCATCTCATCTTCTGATCACCGATGTCTCTTGCGCTGGGATTTTTGATTGCGCTGTTCTTGTTGTCCATAACAGCCAGCCACATTGTATGACTTACTCCCTCGACAGTCACTTTGCAGTAGACCGTCACTGAGTCATCAGCATGGATTTCGTTAGGCAAGAACTCATAAGTTGATTCGGGATAGTGCTTCATTAAGGTAGCCCATGCCCAAGTCCAAGATAGGTAGGTAAACTTTCCCTTCTTGGTTGTATGGTCATTGACATCAATTGAACTAAGAGTTTTCCATACACTCATGACGTTCTCCATGTTCGCATATGGCGCTTTCCATCGACCTCATAATACTTCGAGGCAACAGTCCAACCTTTGTTTTTCATGTACCGCCAAACCCCTACGTTTTGACTTTCGCAGTACACAGAATCATTGACCTCCATTCCATCAAGAATCGAATAGTCAATTTTTTTTGTCTCTACAGGCTTCGGGTACGGAACCCCTTTCTCTAAACGCATCACTCTCTCCTTTTGGTAAATGCACAAGAATAATATATGCCTAATAAATTATTGTCAAGCCTTTACATGACAAGGTTATTGATCTATTATCCAAGGCAAATCTAACGGGAGAGAAGTGTGACTAGAATGCAATTAAGTTTTTTCTGCGAAGAATCGGGTATATCGTTGTCCGATATAGCTAGAATGGTCGGGTGTTCAAGGCAAAAGGTCTGGTACTGGGCAAACTGTCGAGAGACATGGGTGCACTGTAGCGATGATTTTGTGATAGACCGGATTGAGTCAGTCAACACCAAGACAGTGTGGGAGAGGTAAAAAGAAGGCCCCCATTGCTGGGGGCGAAGAAGGCAAACAACAAGTCGAAACAAAACGGAGCAGTTATGTCTGATGGCCTACCTTGGTTTAGAGTTTACACCAATATCATTGATAACCACAAGATGCGTCTACTTGCATTTGAGGATCGATGGCACTTCATAGCGATCTTAGCTTGTAAGCAATCTGGTCTGTTCGACAGCGCAGACAAAGAATTCTTACACAGAGCTTTGGCGGTAAAATTAGGGTTACAAATACCCGCGCTCGATGAGCTAAAAAAGAGATTGGCAGATGTCAATTTAGTCGATAAAAACTGGAATGTCTTAAAATGGGAGGAGCGCCAATACAAGTCAGATTCCAGTAAAGAACGCCAGAGAAAATACCGGGAAAAACAGAAACTTAGTAAAAACGTGACGGCAACAAAACGTCACGGTGACGCTAAGGTGACGACCCAAGATACAGATACAGATACAGATACAGAAGCAGATACAGAAAAACATAAGCTGAAAACGGTCTTCAAGCGCGTAAACGCGCTGGGGGTAGATAGGCAACTATGGAATGAATTTATCAAGACGAGGACGAAACTCAAGGCAACCAATACAGCAAGAGCTTTGGCTCAGTTAGCAAATCGAGCAGAAGAATTTTCGCGCAATGGGGAAGACATAAAACAATTATTCGAGGAAGCAAATTCTAATGGATGGAAAACAATCTATGAGCACAAGAATCGTCAACAACGCCGTCACAGCGCAACAAAGATCGCCAGCGACGATGGGTGGATGTGAGCTGCCGAAAATTGCAATCAATCAATTGTTCGGAGTTATGCGGTTAAGTTATCCGTCATTCCTCAACGGTACATCTGAGGCAGACATTTCAGCGACCAAAAAGATGTGGTGGTCATACCTAAAAGACTATGACGAGCAAGTGGTCAAGAAAGCGACTGAGCAAGTTGTCGTTAAGCACAAAAAGTTCGCGCCAACTTTAGGTGAGTTCAAGGAGCTAGTTGAGGAGGTCAAGTCAGAGCCAGCGTTTCGTCCAGCCCGTAGCACAAAGATTTGTGACGTTTGCAAGTCGTTCAACTTTACTCAACATCATCATGACGTTTGCATCACTGGCAAGAAGCAGATTTTCGACGTTACAGACGAGCAAATTGCGGAGGCCAAGAAGATGTTTGGCAAACTAAGATGAGGAAGGCTTCCAATGCGGTAGTAGAGCGCCAGAAACAGCGTCTAGAGGATATTAAAGGCCCAGGTAATATCGACCCCAAGGGGTTGTTAAAAGCCTCTGAGATGCACCTGATTTTGCACTCAGAGGAAGACAAAAATAAACTGCTCAAATCCCTAGAGCAAATTGAGCTTGAGTATCCCATAGACGTAGTGATCAAGAGGGCGACTAAGAGCCGAAGTCTGGCTCAAAACAGGACTCAGTGGCAGTGGTTCAAGGATGCGGCATCACAAGGCGATCAAAAGGCTTGGGAATATCGAGGTTATTGTAAACTGCACTTTGGAGTTCCAATTCTACGCCGGGACAGCTTAGAGTATCGGGAGAAGTATGACCGGATCATTAGACCCATGAGCTATGAGCAAAAGCTAGAGTTGATGGTTGAGCCTTTTGACTTCCCGGTAACTTCAGCGATGAACGTGGCCCAGCATGGTGAGTTTTTGGATTCGGTCAAGCAACATTTTGAATCTGTAGGGTTTAAACTAACAGATCCTCAACGATGGGATGTTTAGATGCCAAAGCGGTGCAAGATTTGTTCGGAGCCTTTCGAGGCGAAATTAAGTACGTTTCAAAAGACCTGTAACAATGTCGAATGCTTGGTTACATTTGGCAAAAAAGAATCGGTCAGACTTAAACAAAAAGCATTCAGAGCTGAAAAAAAGGCGTATAAACAAAGAGATAGGGGGTATTGGCTAAAGCGGGTACAAACTGAATTCAATAAGTACATTAGGAATCGTGACAGTCAAGACCCCTGCATATCGTGCAAGAGATACCACACCGGCCAATATCACGCCGGTCACTATATGAGCGTAGGCGGCCACTCTGCCGCGCTCCGTTTTGACGAGGAAAATTGTCATAAACAATGCTCGGTTTGTAATAACTATCGGAGTGGCAATTTGTCGCAATATCGTACAAACTTAATTGACAAAATTGGCTTGAGCGCAGTGGAGAGGTTAGAGGGACCGCACGATCCTAAAAAATACACAATAGACGAGCTTCAGAAGTTGCTTGTCAAGTATCAGGCGCACAATAAAGAATGGGCGAAGTCTCAATCCTAGATCGACACGCTGAAGAAGTTCGTGACACATTGCGCGAGCTGCTGAGAGAGTGTGAGTCTGGAGAGATCAGCGGAGCAGTAATTATCACTGAGCATCAAGACCATTTTGATTTGACCATGCCGGGAACTTTCTCGACAGACCCAGAATCGATAGCTTCTGTGGTTGGTCGGTTGCAAATCGCATCAAATATCTTCTGCAACATCACCGGAGCGGAAGACGATGAAAGCTAGGTCAATAGACGCGCATTTAGATTTTTGCACAACCGAATACCAAAGAACGGTTATCCAAAAACATATCGAAGGCAAGTCTCAAGTTGAGATCGCAGACGAGCTTAAGAAAGATATTCGCAGAATCAACGCCGTTGTGATGCGCGTTCATCAAAAAGCGGCTCTGCAAGGTGTAGCGCCAGAGTTCAATGTAAATCGTCCAACGGTTCCCGGCTTTACGACTAAACGGGTTAGCACTGCTTACAACACGGACAATGAGATAGTGCTGCAATGGCACATCCAGGAGCCAGAGCGCCAAAAGCTAGAGGAACTTATTGCTGAATTTGTGGAGGGCTTCAAAGATGAGCTACAAGGATTACACTCCCCCACAGACGCGCCGGGAAATACTGAAGACGCTCTTATGGTTAGCTACATTATTGGGGATCATCACCTTGGTATGCTTGCTCACCACACTGAAACGATGGGCGAGGACTATGATGTCAAGATTTCGCAATCTTTACTTGAAAACGCAATAGACAGACTGGTGGGGTCGGCTCCTGCCGGGAAGGTTGGAGTATTGGTTAATCTTGGCGATTTCATGCACGTTAATGATTCGACAAGTTCAACCCCTAGCTCAAAGAATCTACTAGACAGCGATGGAAGGTACTCAAAGACTATTCGAGCTGCTAGTAACGTCATCAAGAAATCAGTTCTAAGGATGCTGGAAAAGCACTCTGAGGTCTGGATAGTTAATGTTCGAGGAAATCATGACCCTGATGCGGCGCTGTGGTTGAATGAGGTGATGAGGTTATATTTTGAAGACGATCCAAGAGTTAAAGTCTTTGATAATGCTTCGAAATTTGTATGGTGGCGCTGGGGTAAGAACTTAATCGTCACTCATCATGGAGATAGGATAAAAATGTCCAATCTTCACGGATCAATTGTTAGTAATTTGAGGCAAGAATGGGGAGAATCAGAACATACTTTCGTCTGGACAGGCCATATACACCACAAAAACCAAGAGGAATATGGGGGCGCATTGTTCGAGTCCTGGAACATCCTAGCACCCGCAGACGCTTGGCACGCTGGCTCTGGCTATGCCAGTTCTCGAAGTATGACTTGCGTAATTCTCCACGAATCGTTTGGCGAACAAGGCCGTTTAAAGGCAAATATACAGGAGCTAGTATGAGCGCATTTGATCGACAAGTGGGTGGTAATCATTACCAGACAATGATGATCCAACCCCTAGAGTATGCTTTAGCGAATGATTTAGGGGTATGCGAGCACGCGGTTGTCAAGTACATATCAAGGTGGCGAGATAAAGGCGGGGTTTCTGATCTTCGGAAGGCGGCGCACTACATCGAGATACTAATTCAAAGAGAAACGGCTCCAGAGGGTCCACCAAAGAAGCCGTCTTGGTAATCAGAGCAGAATAGCTCCAATCAAAAACCCTGCACTAAAAGCGCCAATCATGGCGTAGGTGGTAAATTTTGGGTTAGAAAAGTCTCTTTTCATTTTTCGCTTCCTCCTGTTGTAGTTTGTCCAGCAATTTCATCGTATCCAGCATCATCATATCCCCTGCTGGGTCGATGGTTTCTAGTTTGTAGTAAGTTCTAGCTTTTGCCAGAGTCATCCACGCCAATAACATCTCAGTCCTCGTCGGTTTTATACTCATTTGCCTCTCCTAGTTATCGTTGTGTTTCATGTGAAACATTTTGACCCTCTATCAAGAAAAATTCGGTCTGGTCTTCTTGTAGGCATTCTTCCCAATCTCTATCAGATTCATCAATTGCCAAACGGAAATTATCAATATATTCCCATTCGATGCTGCAATAACTGCAACCAACGTGCTCAATTTCGATGGTTTCATCGTCATCAGACGTAAAAAGGCAAATGCCACAATCGCCATCCGTCACCAACATGCGAGGCCAGCCGCCGAAGTTTTCCGGGCCGTCATCTGAGCTGTAATGCCAACGGACATCAAAACTAAAAGTTTGAGACCAGTTTATTAGCTCGTTTTCATCTGCAAACCCGAAATCTTGCAATAACTCTTTTGTTGCTTTCTCCATAACACGTTTCCTCCCTTAATTGTCCCTATTTAATTGCCCTATTTAATTAGGGGCCTAAAAAACTCTTAATTAATCAGGCCCCTTTTGTAGCAAAATTGTGTTAGGGCTTGCCGCCAGACCGTAGACCAAACCTTGCCACTAGACCGTAGACCAAGTTAGGTGACATCTTCGAGCCAATCGAGCTGTAACCCATTATTTTTGACTTCATCTCGGATCGCCTCATCAGATGCGAACCCATCGGAGTTTTCTTGCTTGGATTTTTTCATGTGACAATTAGCGCAAAGGATCTGAATCTTTTGACTGATCTCGCTAAAATCAGTTTTCATGATCTTTCTAACCAAGTTGTCGCCAGAATCTAGTCTGAGATTGTCATTTTTTCGCCTAATTGGACTGATGTGGTCGAATTGCAAAACATCTTGATCTTTAATCTGGCAATGTACGCACTGATTGCCCAACTTGAATAGAGCTAATTTGCGCTCTTTGATCCGGTAAAGTTTGTTTTGTTGCTTCTTTGTTAGCATAAGAACTTGCTCCTTGCCACTTAATCAACAACCTCCCACAAGATGCAAGCCTTGCCCCATTGAGTCTTCCCCCGTTGGCCGCTGTCTCTTACCTTTAAGTCGTTAGAAAGCTCAGAAAGCCTTGGCTGGACCGAGACGTAAGGTCTCCCCAGCTCCGTTGCAATCTGCTCAGTGCTCAAAGGTGATTTCACCTCGACAAGTAGGCTATAAACCTGATCTCGCAGTGTAATCTTTCCTAATGTGTTGCTTGTTGCAGACTCTAAGCTCGTTTCCCTCTTTTGATAACCAATACCTTCACTTGTATATCCCATACTTCTCTCCTTAGTTTTAATGTAGCCCGTAGACCAAACGTAAACCCATAGACCAAACGCTAACCCACAGATAAAAAACGTCAGGTTTAACGGGTGAGGCGATAAGCCTGACGCATCGCGCCCAAGGTTTACCGTATCCCCTAGACCAAATTCTGCATCCCCTAGACCAAAAAAATGCAGAAAAATCGTCCAAAAATGCAGATCGAAATCATAACCCCTTGATTTTAAAGGGTTTCTCCCTGGGCCTGCTTTGCGTCATCAATTGCCCTTTTAGCGGTTCTCCATCGCACCTTGAAGACATGCGCGATATGGGCAACCGTCCAACCCCTCTCGACCCTTTCAGCCACAGCCGCGAGAAATTCGGCGCGCGTGCGGAAATCCCCCTTGAACAATGGGCGGCCTTTGGTCATTGGTCTAGTGCTTTGCGGGTGCCTTGGCCCTTTTAGTCGATCCCCTCGCATTTGATCCCCTTCTGTTTGTAGTCTGGAATGAACCCGGCGCAAAAATCGGCCCGGTATTGAGCCTCCACACGTTGAGCTTCCTCAAAGTCAGAATTCCCGGCGAACCACACGCACGCGATGACAAAGGCGGCAAGTGCCGCCCGTTTAAAATTTCTCATAGTCATCATTCTCTCCGTTTTGTTTGCTATTCGATTCTAGCGCATAAAGCCCCCTAGCTGTCAAACAAAAACGAGACAGAAGATAGAACTTTTTGGAATATGAAAGGCTCCAGCCATAACAAAGTGTTATTGATATTGTATCAAATACTTTTGACAAAGTAGAATGCCCCCTGTAAAGTGTACTCATCAAATCAACGAAACGGAGCGGGAAGAATGGAACAACAAATTTTAGAAACAATCGAAAATGCTTTAATCGGCAGAATGGCGAAAGAAGCAGGAGTTCAACCGTTTCAGATGAAGTCCATGATTATGAGATGCGAAGAACTCAAGCAGTATTATAAAGAGGTCCGGAGCGTTGCAATTAAGGATCTAGCGGAAAACTTCCGAAAAACTGAGGCGGCTTAAACACCGCCTTCGGGTCTACCAGTTCGAGACTGGTACTGATGAGGCCAGAAAGCCGAAACCCAAAACGGAGCAACAAACATGGAACTAGAGCAAATCAAAATTATTCGAAGCTACAGAATCAACAGCGGCTCAACTTTGGACCCTAAGTGGTCAGATTGGGCGGTTGATATAAGCGCCCCCGTTTCGAATCCGGTAGGGGTTGCAAATGTTATTGCTCAATTCAACGAAGCGATAGCGGAGGCTAAATACTTTAACGCTCAATATAGGCTCCAAGTTGGAATAATTGAGGATGGGGAGCGAGTTGTTGAGGTTGACGGCGAAGCGGTATTATTGGCCGCGTAAAAATAAACCTTGACGAATGGGTCAGGCTGTGTCAAGCTGGCCCCATCAATCAAAAACGGAGCAAGCAAAATGATCAACAGATTCTCAAACCTCGAAGAAATCGCCTCAAACCTTGAGCACTTCGCAACCGTGTTGCACGATCAAGTTCGACGCGGATACATTCCGGCAGATGCTGGGGACTTTGGCAAACTAGAAGCAGCGGTTGAGTTGCTAGATCGCGTCTCACTCGAATTGTGCGAGGCTCAGGAAGAAGACGAAGCACGACAAGAAACAGAAGCCGACCTAAACCAATGGCTAAACGGTGACGCGGTACGCGCATCCCTCGCAAGCCTCAGCGCATACAAGCGGTAAGGGGCGCAATCATGAGCATCTTCGAAATCGTCGCCCTGTCTTTTATCTTTTTTTCCATGCCCGCATTTATGGTTCTGGCCGTCCATGTAGACAAGAAAAACAAGAAATTTTCGTAATTTGTAAAAATAACGCTTGACAAGGGAAACATGGTCAGGCATTATAGATTCATCAATTAACAGAACGGAGCAAAAACAATGAGCGCACAAGAAAAGCAAGATTTTTGGATTCGGTCAAGCAACATACAGAACCACGTTGACCACATCGCCGAAACTTTGCGGAATGGTATGACCTTCGAGGATGCCGGTATTGATCACGAGGAGAACGGGTGCGAACTAGACGACATGATTAGCGGCTTCGACTGGTTGCAAGATGCCCTAGACATGGAGTTCACCGTCTCAAGCAATGGCGACTTTTTAGGCGCTAGAATCTTGGTTGCCTTCGGCGGCCCTAATATCTGGGTTGATACTCGATGGTGCAAGGTTGACGGGTTTTGGTGGGGTGATTCGGCTTCGGCTGAGTTCGTCGACTCAATGGACATTCACGGCGCTTGCCAAGAATTGTTCGAGTGCAGTCGAATGTTTGAGTGCAGATAAGGGGGGATGCGGCATGAACTATTACCAATACTCAATCAGTAAAATCAAGATTTCCAAAACCGTCGAACAACTCAGCAAGGTCGAAGACTGGCTTGAAAAAATGTACAACGCGGGGGTTTTTACACCGGAAGAACTTGGGCAATTAGACCGGAAGCTAGTCGACCACTCCCTAAAATTAGAGGGGATTACAGCATGAGAAGAAAAGCCAGAAGGAGAAGCGCGACACTGATACAGTTCGAGCGGGACGACCTCTATATAATGCTTTTCGCTTTATACGCTCTCTCGGTCTCTGTGGGGGCTTTTTTCCTTTAACTTGACCCTTTACCCTTTCAACTTTCTAGCCCCATAAATTGGGGCTTTTTTTTGCCTATTCAAAGCGTTATACTCTAAAGTTCAGAGATCCAAGGTGGTTATTCGATATGGTTATATTGACTCGATGGGCATTTTTCAACGATTGCACGCTTGGGCGTTTAGAGTTCGAGGGGTTCAAGTGTTGGACAGTTGAGCGACCTTGGCTAGATAACGCTGTCAACGTCTCATGCGTTCCTGATGGCGTCTACACGATGGAACGGCACGATTCCCCAAAGTTCGGTCCTGATGTTTGGGAGCTTCAAAACGTACCGGAAAGGTCTTACATCTTGATTCACGCTGGCAACACTTCCAAGGATGTGACCGGCTGCATTGCATTGGGTGAAGGTTTGAGAGTTGGTGGAGATGGTGTCACAAGCTCTAGAAAGGCTTTGGCAGAGTTTGAGAAGCTAACCAATGGTATCGAGTCGCTAGATATAAAGATCGCTTCTGGCCGAATCTCTGAGCGTTCTTGATCGTATATTGTCGCAACTTAAAAAGGATTGACCCAAATGGCGAAAGATCCCCGATTGGAGCGTTACAACCTCGAAGGCTTCAACAAGCCAAAGCGAACCCCAAAGCATCCTGAAAAATCTCATGTAGTTCTGGCAAAGGATGGCGAAACGGTAAAGCTCATCAGGTTCGGCCAGCAAGGGGTGAAAGGCTCACCGGCCAGGAAAGGCGAAAGCAAAGCGGATGTGGCAAGGCGTGCCAGCTTCAAGGCTCGACACGCCAAGGGAATCGCTAAGGGGAAGTTGTCAGGCTCTTATTGGGCCAATCTGGTTAAATGGTAGGTGTGGCCCAAACAACCCAAGCGAGGCACATGGCCTCATCTAAGACACTCACGGAGGCGAACCAATGCCATACAAAGATCTGAAAAAGCAAGGCCAGAAGGTCAAGAAAACAGGCAACAAGAAACCAAAGCCGATGAAGAAGCCCAAGGGGTGATGACATGGCAGGAAGACCCAGGACAGAGATAGACCTTGACGAGCTGCGAAAGCTGATGGCGCTAAACTGCACGATGGCAGAGATCGCCGCATTCTTTGGTTGCAACAAGAAAACCATCGAGCGCCGCATGAATGAGGATGATGAGCTTGCGGAAATCATCGACCACGGGCGAGCTGATGGGATGTTGTCAGTGAGGCGCAAGCAGTTCCAGATCATGGAATCAGGGAACCCAACAATGGCGATATGGCTAGGGAAACAACGGCTAGGCCAGCGGGACAGCTTCGATATGATCCAAGAGCACAAGCCTATCTCTATCGAGATCGTAAACCCGCATGTCTTCGACGATTAGCCCAACAAAGCCTCAGTTTGACTACATCACTTCCGAGGCCAGTTACCCGGCTATGGTGGCAGGATTCGGGGCCGGTAAGACTGAGGGCGCTATTCATCGCTCGATCATTGGCAAGTTGAGAAGCCCAACGACTAACAGGGGCTTTTATGCGCCCACCTATGACCTGATTCGTATGATAGCCTTCCCACGCTTCGAGGAAATATTGACGGAGCTGGAGATACCCTACAGGCTTTATAAGTCCCCTCTGAACTACATTGATATTAACGGGATGGGCTTGATCTTCTTCCGGTCGATGGATGCACCGCACCGGATCATTGGATATGAGCACGCTGATGCCGATGTTGATGAACTCGATACCATGAAGCCAGAAGACGCGGCCCACGCATGGCGGCAGATCCTAGCTAGAAACCGGCAGAAGAAGCCGGACGGAAAGCCCAATACGGTCGGGGTAACAACAACGCCCGAAGGTTTCCGGTTTGTCTATCAGGCGTGGAAGAAAGACCCGAAGCCGGGCTATGAGATCATTCAAGCGCCCACAGAGAGCAACCCGCACATTCCCGAGGGATACGTTGACAGCCTGAAGGCGATCTATCCTGAGCACTTGCTTGCCGCCTACTTAGAGGGCCAGTTTGTCAACCTCACCAGCGGGACGGTATACATGAGCTATGATCGGCACGCTTGCGGGTCAACTGAGACCATCAAAGAGAATGAGCCGCTATTCATTGGGTGCGATTTCAACGTGACCAAACAGGCTGCGACCATCTACGTTCAGAGAGAAGGCGGAAGGGTATGGCACGCGGTCGATGAGTTGATGAATATGTACGATACGCCGGAGATGATCCGAATCATTCAGGGGCGCTATCCTCATCACCCGATCTATATCTACCCAGATGCTTCGGGCGGGGCCAGGAAGACGGTCAACGCGTCCCTAAGTGATCTGGCGTTGCTTGAGCAAGCAGGGTTCACGGTGAGGGCGAAGAAGAAGAACCCAGCGATAAAAGACAGGGTTGCGGCCATGAATAGGGCGCTTGGACAGGGAAGGGTTAGAATTAACGCCGAGGCGTGCAAAGTCACCGCCGAATCGTTAGAACAGCAAGTCTACAAAAATGGAGAGCCGGACAAATCAACCGGCGTTGACCACCAAAACGATGCAACCACCTACCCCATAGCGTACGAAATGCCGGTAATGAAGCCGGTTGCAAATGTACGCTTTGCCTTTGCCACCTAAGAGAATTGACCGATGACCGTTGAAAACAAGAACCCCGATTATGAAACCTATCTACCCGTCTGGAAGAAGACCCGAGACGCGGTGAGAGGCTCTGTAGCCGTCAAAGACAAGCGGCAGGACTATCTGCCAGTCCCCGATTCAGAATCCAACGATGACAGCGTGGGCTCTCAGTCGATGCGATACCGGCAGTATCTTAAGCGTGCATTGTTCACCAACTTCACCGGGCGAACTAAGAACGCATTGGTCGGGGCCGCTTTCCGAAAAATGCCCGTTCTGGAGATACCCGCCGCTATTGATTACCTTCTGGCTGATGCAACGGGTGACGGATTGGGTCTAGTCCAAATGGCAAAGGATGAGCTGTCGAACCTTCTGGAGACTGGCCGGTCTTTTCTGCTGGTTGACTACCCCCAAGCAGAGGACGGGCTAAGCGCCGAAGAGGTCTCGATGCTAGACCTGAAAGCCTCGATCATCCCATTTACGGCAGAACAGGTGATCAACTGGCGTACTGAGGCGGTGAGAGGTCGCAAACTGCTGACCCTTTGCGTGATCGCTGAGGACTACAAAGACGGCGGCGATGAGTTCGCGCATGATACCGATACACAGTATCGCGTGCTCAGGCTCAGAGAGGACGGCTATACACAACAGCTCTACCGGGACGGCGTACCGTTTACCGAGGAATTCTACCCCAAACGGGCTGATGGCTCTGCTTGGGATGTGATACCGGGCGTTTTTGTGGGGTCAAAGAACAACGATGCTACCGTAGACGATGCGCCCCTTTCAGACATTGCTGATGTGAACATTGCCCATTATCGGAACTCTGCAGATTACGAGGAATCATGTTTTCTGACTGGACAACCAACCCTGTTTATCACGCACAGCCTCTCTATGGAGCAGTGGTTTGAGTACAACCCCAACGGAATCAAGCTAGGATCTAGGGCTGGGCATGTGCTAGGTGAGGCTGGAGGGGCCACACTGGTACAGGCTGACCCGAATAACCTTGTTCTGGAGGCTATGAAGGCAAAAGAGGCCGCAATGGTGGCGATTGGTGCGCGTATTGTTACCGATAGGGGCGGGAATGAGACGGCAGAGGGCGCGAGAATCCGATTTGCTAGTGAGAACTCGGTGCTCGGTGATATTGTCCACAACTTGAGCCAAGCTATTGAGCAGTGCCTTGTATGGTGCGGCGAATTCATGGGTGTTGGTGATCTGGCTGAATTTGAGATCAACCGGGAATTCTACGATAAGTCTGTAGATCCTCAGCTTCTGATGTCAATGGTCACGCTGTTAGACCGGCAGATCATCAGCAATCAGGACATTTTCGACCGCCTCAAGGCGGGTGGAATCATAGACGCTGATCGACAGCTTGAGGACATACAAGAAGAACTCGGAGAACTGGCCCCACTAGGCTAACCCATGTCAACGAATGACAAAATCGAGGACGCGATCACGCGCCATCAGGTCTTCATCATGCGCTACTCGCTAGGGCGCGAGGCTGTGGCTGATGAGTACGTTGCGCGGCTTGTGGAGGCCGTTGAGGAGCGTCTAGGCCCGGATATTGCCTCAGTGTCTCCGGCTAGGCTCGATCAGATCATTGCGGACGTTCTGAGTGACATAAAAGAACGGTCTGATGAGTACGAAAAAAGCGTTGTCGATGAGATGTTGGAATTCATTGGGTATCAGTCGGACTTTAACGTCAACCTTCTAGATTTCAACGTGGGAGGCGATGCGGTGGCCCCGGCGCTCGGAATACTACAGGCGGCCATGCTACTTCGGAGGATGCCACTAGAACCTACCAAGTCCTACACGATCAACGAGGCATTGAGGGAATACTCAGACCGAAAGTCAAGACAGATCGTCCAAACCGTACGGGATGGCGTAACTTTGGGCCAAACCAGCCAAGAAATATCGGCAAACGTCAAAAATTTGACTAAATTACAGCAAAGACAGGCCGCAACCCTAGCAAGAACCATCACCAACTACGTCAGCATTCAGGCTAGAGAAGTGGTTATGAGAGAGAACTCTGATATAACCGATAGTTATAAGTGGATTGCTACTTTGGACAGCCGCACTTCTCTGATTTGTGCGAGCAGGGACCAACAGGTATTCAAAGAGAGCAACGACAGCCCAAAGCCTCCGGCGCACTTCAATTGCCGAAGCACAATCACTCCGATTGTGAAAGATGAGTTCGATTTGGGATTGGACATACAAGGCCGTAGACCGGCTGTGAGCGACGAAGGGGTAAAACAGGTAAAGGGCAACACTAGCTATGAATCATGGCTTAAACGCCAATCTAGAGCGTTCCAGACGGAAGTGCTAGGGGTAGCGAGAGCCAGACTGTTCCGAGAAGGGCGAATTTCAATAGGCCGCTTTGTGGATGAACAAGGACGGACCTTGACACTTGCCCAACTCAGGAAACTGGAGCCGATGGTCTTTGAGGACTTAGGCATTTAATACGGCAGAGCCGTACATTGCAAACTAGAGGTGAGCAAATGGAAGCGTTAAAAGATATTGAGTTGGATGACGATGTAAAGGGGCAGATCGCTGAGAGGCTAGAGCTAGAGATACAAGCTAGACTAGATCAAGAGGTCTCGGGGCTAAAGTCTAAGAACGATGAGCTGATTGCTGAAAAGCGAAAGGCGCAAGAGGCAACCGAAGCTGCAAAAACGAGGGCCAAGCAGGAAGCAGAAGACAAGGCCAGAGCAGAGAACGATTATAAGCAATTGTTCGAATCTCAGAAGCAAGAGTCCGATACCCTGCGAAAGACCATCGAGAAGATGAATTCTGATATTTCTAGGTCTAAAATAGACCAAGAAGCCGTAAAAATAGCTTCAGGCTTGACAAAAGACACAAGTCGAGCGAAACTTTTACAACAACAGATCAGCCAGAGGCTGACCCTAGTTGATAATGAGATTCGAGTGGCTGATGAATCCGGTCAATTGACTGTTTCTACACTTGATGACCTCACTAACTCTATCAAGCAGAACTTCCCGTTCCTGGTTGATGGCAGTCAAGCAAATGGCGGCGGGGCCGTCAGAGCGCAAGGCAGAGCCGAAGCGCGATCCAAAGAGATGTCACGAGCTGACTTTGATGCACTGCGTCCGGTTGATCAATCGGATTTTATGCGTTCGGGCGGCAAACTTTATGATGATTAAGGAGGCCAACAATGGCTAACGTATTAACTAACCTTGCTGCTGACATTTATGTCGCGGCTGACGTAGTGGGTCGAGAGCTTGTTGGCTTCATCCCTGCTTCAACTATTAACGCAAACGGATCAGAGCGAGTCGCTAAAGGCGATACCGTTCGAGCATCCTTCACACGAGCTGCGACTGCTGTCGATGTGTCTGAGTCTATGACTGTTCCTGAAGGGACCGATCAGACTGTTGACAACAAAACGCTGTCAATCACTAAGTCTCGCGCTGTTCAAATCCCTTACACTGGGGAAGATGTACGGCACTTGAACAACGGTATCGGCTTCGAGACTGTTTACGGTGATCAGATCGCACAAGCAATGCGAACGCTCTGCAACGAAGTAGAAACCGATCTTGCTGTTGAGGCATACACAAACGCTTCACGCGCTCACGGTACTGCTGGAACGACTCCTTTCGGCACCAACAACCACGCTATCGCTGAAATGCGAAAGATCTTGGTTGATAACGGTATGCCAACTGAGCAGGATCAAGTCTCTTTGATCTTGAGTTCTTCTGCTGGTGCTAACTTGCGAAAGCTCGCGGCATTGCAGGAAGTCAACAAGTCAGGAAATGACACTTTGCTCCGTCAAGGTATCTTGCTCGATCTGTTCGGCATGGGTATCCGCGAGTCTGCACAAATCCAAAGCCATACGAAAGGAACGGCTACTGGGTTAGACGCTAATGGCGGTGAGCCTGTTGGTGAGACTAGCATCGTCCTTGACGGTGGAGACGGTGGAACCTTGCTTGCTGGTGACGTTGTTACCTTCGCAGGAGACTCTAACAAGTACGTTGTCAACACTGGCTTTACTGCCGCCGCTGGCACCGCTGTACTTGGCTCTCCGGGCTTACAAGCGGCCTTGGCTACCACGACTGAGATGACGATTGGTGATTCGTTCTCAGCTAACATCGCAATGCACCGTAGAGCATTAGAGCTTGCTATTCGCGCTCCTGCTGTACCTGAAGGCGGTGACTTGGCTGATGACTCCCTGATCGTACAAGATCAGCGAAGCGGTCTAGTCTTTGAGGTTCGCGTTTATCGCGGATACCGCAAGTCTATGATCGAAGTAGGCGTGGCATGGGGTGTTAAGGCTTGGAAGCCTGACTTCATTGCAACTCTGCTTGGCTAAATAAGGCTAACGCTAGATGATTGGGGGCTTCGGCCCCCATGATTCACACTTAAGGATTTACAATGGCGCTAATAATCGAAGATGGTTCAGGCGTAGCAAATGCCAACAGCTATGTCACCGCTCAACAGTGGGACGATTGGGCAACTGCTAGAGGTATTTCGCATACTCACAGCACTAACCAAATTGAAGAATTCATCCTTACGGCGATGGACTACATCGAAGCGCAGAATTTTATAGGGCGCAAAGCAACTGACGCTCAGTCTTTGCAGTGGCCTAGAACAGAAGTGTACATAGACAGCTACTCGGTAAACTCAGATGAGATACCTAACCAGCTAAAGAACGCGGTCTATGAGGTTACTAGAACAGTATCGGACGGCAATTTTGCGCTATCTGCTAGAGATCGTCAGACTACTCAAGAAAAAATTGGTGATATAACAGTAACTTACAAGAACAATGCCGGGATGAAGAAAGAAACTCCCGCAGTCAGAAGTGCATTGAGAAAGATTGTTAAACCGTTAAGCATGGTGTCGAGAGCGTGACATTTAACTACACAGCCATTCAATCAACAGCGACTAACCTGTTGACCAGCTTTGGAGAGGATGCGACCGCAACCAGAACCGGCGGAGCTACTTTTGATCCAACCACAGGCTCATACGCTGGCGGTAGCACGACAACGATAACAGGCAAGGCGGTTAGGCTGAACTACTCGAAGAACGAGATAGACGGCGAAATGGTACAGCGAGATGATGCAAGGATGTACTTTCAGGCTGGCAACGGTGCTCCTGAAATAGACGATAACATCTTGTTTGACTCCGAGAACTATAGGGTCATGAACGTAATAACCACAGCGCCATCAGATACGGATGTTATGTATGAGCTTCAAGTTAGACGTTAAGAACTTTGCAGAGGCAACTGGAAAAGATGTTGTCAGGGCAAAGAAAGCCGCCGCTTTGACTTTGTTCCGCTTGGTTTCGGAGCAGACGCCGGTGGATACAGGTAGGCTTAGAAATAACTGGCGAACAGGGATTAACAGCCGAAACGGTAGATCTTTAGCGGGTGAAGACCCTAGCGGCGCTCGATCCAAGAAAGAAGCTACGACCAAGATCAAAACAGTTGTCGGGGACGAGACCATTGTGTTTTCAAATAACTTGCCTTATGCGGCGGTGATTGAATATGGCTTGTACCCCAACCCACCAAAGAACCCGACAGGAAAGACGATTAACGGTTATTCGACGCAAGCGCCTCAAGGTATGGCTCGGATTTATGTAGAGAAAATGGCGCTTGAGATGAAAAGGTCGGCGGCGGCATTCATTCTGGCAGGACGGCAGTTGTGAGTACGGTGTTTGCGGATATTGGCGCGGCTTTAGATGGCCGAATGAACACCTTAAGCGGTGGGGCTGCAATCGCTTGGCAGAACACGGTTTTTAAGCCTACGAAAACCGCTTTGTATTTAAAGCCAACGAATTTGCCGGTATCTGCAAGCCAAACAGGGCTAGGGGCCAGCGGTATAGACCAACACACTGGAATTTACCAGGTGGACGTTTACGCTATTGCTGGAAAAGGAAGGAATGCGGCAGAGGTAAAGGCAGATGCGGTGGCAGATCACTTTAAGCGCGGCACTGATTTAACCTATAATGGTATCACTGTTCGCTTGGGTGACACTTCCCGAAATACGGGAATAATCGTAGATGACAGGTTTGTCATTTCCGTTTCAATCAACTATACGGCTCATGTAGCCCCGAGGTAAATATTATGACTATTGCAACAGGATCGCGGCATGACATGGCGTATACTGTCGAAACAACTTACGGCACTACACCGTCCACGCCACCATTCACACCCATTCGGCACACCGGGACCACTTTAGGGCTTTCGAAGGACGCTATCCAGTCCGAAGAACTCCGAGAAGATCGTCAGATTGCTCATTTCCGGCATGGAAACAAAAGCGTCTCAGGTGATATTAACTTTGAGTTGTCTTACAACACTTTTAACGATTTGATTGAAGCTGTTATGTGTGGGACTTGGACATCTGACGGAGATCCCGAAACTTTAATCGCTGGCACTACCGCTAGATCATTTACAATTGAACGTCACCACGAAGATATTGGCAAATACTTGAGGTCAACTGGTTGCTGCTTTAACTCTATGAGTTTATCTATTGCGCCGAATTCGATGGTTACTGGTTCTTTTGGGGTCATTGGTAAAGACTTCTCTATAGCAAGCGCGGCAATCACTGGTGCAAGTTATGCGGCTGAGACTACGACCGCCCCATTCGACAGCTTTACTGGAGCGATCACTGATGGCGGATCTACGATAGCGATTGTCACTGCGTTGGAACTGAACATTGACAACGGTTTAGAGGCTCAGTATGTAGTCGGGGATTCCACAAGTCTGAAGCCGCCTTTGGCCCAGTCAAACATTTCGGGGTCTATTACAGCGTACTTTGAAGATACAACCTTGATCGACAAGTTTGTCAACGAGACTTCTTCGGCTTTGACGTTCACACTCACTGATGCGGCTGGCAACGATTACTTATTTAATATGCCAAACGTGAAGTATAACTCCGGCAATCCAGAAGTGGGTGGTCCGGGTGCTGTAACCGTAACGCTTGACTTTATTGCGCTTTATAACGCCGGTATTACAAGCCAGTTACAAATTACTAGAGACGATGCGTAAATAACCTAGAGGGGAAAGGGAAGGATGGATATTAACGATTTTTATACCGCTGATGAGCATGAGAAAGGTAGAGAGGTAGCGATAAACAACCCCAGCACTGGCGAGCCGTCAGATGTGGTGTTTATTGTTAGGGGGCCGGACTCAAAAACATTTAGAAAAGCGATTTTGGCGTCTAACCGCAAGAACGTAGAGCTTGATGACGCAGACAACATGACGGACTTGCTGGTCGCGGTAACGATTGGATGGCGTGGCCTCAAGAACGGAAACGGAAAGGACGCGAAAGACGTACCTTTCTCTGAGGAAACTGCTAGAAAGATCTATGATCAATCTCCAGACGTTTCGACTCAGATCATGACGTTTGTAAGTCAGCGCCAAAATTTTACCAAAGGCTAACTGACGAGATTTTATCATTTGCGACTTGGCAATTCTGGGCCGCAGGGTACGATAAAGAATCTAAAGTTAGCCGCCTTGAGAGTTTAAGGCAAGTTGAAAAGACTCTTGGACGAAAGCCGAGAGAGCTAGAGAATGCCCCAGTGCTTAGGGACAACCTCGCTTATATTTGGTCGATTTTTGTTCGATTAAAGAATGCGTCAGATGGGCCAATAAGCTACCCGCAAATAAAGGCTTACATGGAGATTTTTGGGGAGTTGACGCTTTTTGAGATCGATATAATAATCGAATTGGATCACGCCCAGAGGCTAGAGGCAAACAAGAATGGCTGACGCAAACCTAGACATACGGGTAACTTCCAAAGGAATAAAAGAAGCTCAGTTAGCACTGCAAAAGCTGGGCATCAATGCTGACAAGGCTGAGGAAGCCGTCAAGCAGTACAAAGAAGAAACCAAGAAGAACGAAAAAGCTCAGAATCAGTACAGAAAGCAGCAAGAGAAAGCAACCACTCAAGTATCTAAGGCTGCACAAGTACACAAGCAAGCCAGAGGCGGCTTTCGCGCAATGCGAGGGGCAACTCAGCAGCTATCATTTCAACTTCAAGATGTGGCAGTCCAAGCCCAATCCGGCACCGCCGGTTTAACAATTCTAGCCCAACAGGGCCCTCAGATTCTTTCTGTGTTCGGTCCCGGCGGAGCTGTGGTCGGTGCATTGGTTGCCTTTGGTGCATTGATAGGCGGAGTTTTAGTTAGCGCGTTTAAGGATAGCGAAACAGGGTCGGATGCCCTAGAAAGGGCGCTTGGTCGGCTAAAAACGCAAGTTGATGAAACAGAAAACTCTGCTTTTCAGTTATCCAAAAGAATCCTAGAGTTCGCGCAAGTATCAGAAGCGGCGGCGCAAGCTGAACTGATTGCGGGACTAAAAGATACAAGAATTGCTTTGCGAGAAACTAAAGCGCAATTTGAGGCGCTGGTATCGGATCAGATTGGTCAAGATATTCAAGATGTTGCGAGCGAACTAAAGAGGCTTAGATCGCAAGATCCGCTAGTAGATGAAAAGTTAATTAAAGCAACAGAGACATACTCCGATGAGTTAGGTGTTGTCAATGTCACTCTCGATGAGTTAAGCGACAAGCTAGGAATATCTAAAGAACAAGCCCTCGCTTTTGTTGACTCGGCAGCACAACTAGATCAAAACAATATCAAAAGTTATTCTGATTTTCGAGCGGTAATAGATGGCATTCAGTCATCAACGAGAGATTTGTCCCCAGTCTTTGCAGTATTAAGACGCGATCTTATAAAAGAAGAAGTTCAGCTTCGGTCATTGACAGATCAAGCTGGGATTTTAAGGCAAGCTCGAAGGGATTTGAGCGAACAAGGCATTGCTGGACTTAGAGATTTGGTCGATCCATCTGCTGAAATGGATAGGCATAACGCTTTAGTCGCGGCTATTGATGACAAGATAGCCGCAGAAGGAAGGTTGCAGTCAATTGTTGTGCAGAACAGGCGTGAAATGCACGCATCGCTTGACGCAGAAATCAAACAGCGAGAGAAAGCGGAAGAACAAAAGCAAGGTCTTTTGGAAAAGACTCAGCGAACCTTATCCACCTTGTATAGCGCAACCAGCCCCGCCGTCTTGTCGTTCGCCAGACAACAGCAGTCAATGCTGGAGATATTGCAGGAAGCCAATGATAAGAAATTATTAAGCGATGAAGGTCTCGCTAACGCCAAGAAGTTGCTACAAGAAGACTTGACCGCATTTATGTTGGCTGAGGAGCAAAAAAGAGAACAGAATGAAATTGCTCAACATGCGAGATCAATGCAGAGAGAGGCCGATAGGCTGTATAACAACTTGTCTGCTATGGAGAAATGGTACGTTGCGACTGAGCAAGCATTAAATAATATCGGCTTTCTACAGGTGCAACTTGCTCAATCTTTTGAGCAAAACTTAGGGGGCGCTATTGAGGGTCTTTTGACCGGCACCATGAACTTGAAAGAGGCGTTTAAAGCCTTTGCCGCTGACATGCTAAAGAGCTTCTTGTCGATGATGGCGCAAATGCTTGCAAAGCAAATTGCATTTTCCCTTATTGGGGGAGGAGTGGAGCAAGCTGGTCGAGCAAGTTTGGCCGCTTATCAAGGCGCTATAGGCCAAGCTAAGGTCGCTGAAGCCGCGATGAACGCTTATGTATCTACTCTAGCAATCCCTGTCGTTGGTCCTGCTTTAGCGCCCGGAGCAGCGGCAACAGCGGCGGGTGTCGCACAGGGGCTGGCAGGAGTGAATACTGCTTTAAATATAGCAGCCGCTTCTATCCCCGCCGGACCTAGGGCGTTAGGAGGCCAAGTCAGAGGTGGAGAATCTTACTTGGTCGGCGAAAGAGGACCAGAGCTTCTCACGATGGGAGGTTCAGGCCGAGTATCAAGTAACGACCAGCTTAAGAAGGCTATGGGTGGCGGCGAAGGGATTACCATTGTCAATAACGTAGATGCCAGAGGTGCAGATGCCAGCGTAGATGTTAAGATACGAAAGGCAATGCAAGAGACAGCGGCCACCACTATTGAAACAATACGCGACCTATCAAGAAGGCGTAGATTCGTATGAGCACTTTCGTATTCGCAACAGATGTCCCCAACGTACTACCAAGCACGTCATCTTGGGAGCTAGTGAGCAATTCCAGGATGTTCCGTAGCCCGTTGACCAATGCCATTCAGACGGCGGCAAGGAAAGGGTCTCACTGGAAAATATCTTTAGCTTTCAATAACTTATCAGGCGAAGATCGAGCAAACTTACAGGCTTTTCTAACTAAGCTAGAAGGTCAAGAGCATAGATTCAGTATCATAGACCATTCTTTTGTTCGCAGGGGTTCAGGTGTCGATACTGGGCTAGTAACGGCTGCTAGTTCTGGGAATACGCTCAATTTTACTCGCAGTTTAAGCAGTTCTATCAGTATAAACAAAGGTGACTATATTAGCGCCAACGGACAGTTGTTTATGTGTACGACTGCAATGGCCGCGACTACTGCCACGACAGGGCTTAGTGTGGGCGTTTCTCCAGCCGTTAGGAATTCATCAGTTGGCGAAGTAGTGGATCTTGATACCCCTTCAGGGATTTTTATGCTGACTTCCAGCGCAAGCTGGGACACTAAGCCGGGGCTATTTTCTAGCTTTAGTATTGACGCAATAGAGGATGTCTTAGCAACATGAGCAGAGACCTAGCCAGCAACACGGCAATAAAATATTCATCTTCGAACGTATTTCCGATTACATTTGTGAAGCTGGAGTTTTTACCGACTACTGCCACACCTACTGCTGGCATCGGTACTATTAGACTTCACAACGGGCTTGGTACTTATAGCTGGGAAGACCCTAACGACGGCGCAGGGGTTCAGAGCTGGATTGGTACAGGCGATTTAGGACAGATAAGCAAGATACAAGAAGGAGAGGAAGTCAGTCCTTACGGAATCCAGCTAACCCTTTCAGGCTTAGATCCTGACCTGGTCGGAGAAGCTATCAAAGAAACCTACTATCAGCGTCCAGTTACCTTGTATGTTGGCGCGTTGAATGACAGCGACCAGCTTGTAGCCACGCCAGACGTTATGTGGACGGGTTTCATGGACCTTATGACTGCAAGTGTCGGAGCTTCTGGCGGCGATACTTTGGTATTGAATTGTGAGAGTGAGCTTGCAATGTTCGAGCGGTCTCGTAATTTGTTGTTCACAAACTCGTCTCAGCAATTAATTAGCACAAATACGCCGCCCGATACATTCTTTAACCAACTGCAAGATATGGAAGACTTGACTCTAGCTTGGGGCAATAGAGGATCGAGAGTTACCGGCAAAGGGCCGGGTTTTGACAGTGCGCCGTTTGATGATCTTGATTTGGAAAACATAGACTTTAACGCGAACTAAAAATGAACATCCTTGCCAACAAATTTCTTTCCTCACTCAATTCTTGGGATAAGAACGACTTTCAGTATGGCTCAACAGATTGTTGTCAGTTTGCATCCCATGTAGTCAAAGAGATTACCGGCGAAGATCACGCGGCTAAGTTTGAATACAGGTCTGAAGAAGAAGCGCAACAGATCATCGAAGAACATAACGGCCTAGTAGGTTTGATTTCAAGTCTGCTTGGGGAGCCAAGCAAGGCAGAGAAGGACGGAGACGTTTGCGTTTTGTTTATCCCTTCTATCGGTGAGCTTTTAGGCGTTAGGTATAAAGGCAATGTTGTCTGTATAACCGAAAAAGGTTTAAAGGCAGTTGAATATAAATATGTAATAGCGGAGTGGGCGATATGCCACCAGTAGTTGCTTTCTTAACGACAGTAGGATCTATTTTTGGCCTTGCAGGAACGGCGGCGGCTATTGCTGGCGCTGCTGCTATTGTAGGGTCAGTAGTTATTGCCAGAGCCTTGATGCCCAAAATCGATATGGGTGTTGTTGATACCGATAGGGCAAGACAGACCACGGTACGAAGCACTATTGAGCCTCGCAAGTTAGTTTACGGCGAGACAATGATTAGCGGTGTGGTTTCTTTCGCGCAAGTCAATGGAGCGAACAATAAGAATCTGCACCAAGTTATTGCCATTGCTGGTCACAAATTAACGTCTATAGATAAGATATTTTTCGACGATTACTCTATTGACCTATCGTCGCAAGTCGATGGAAACGGTGACGTTACTTCTGGCAAGTTTGCAAAGAAAACGAACGAGGACGGCACTCTTGAAACAATGGTGCATATCGAAACGCGAGATGGATCTACGACTCAAACGGCTTACTCCGATCTAGTTACTGCTTTTGCTGGCACTGGACTTAATGCAGGGAAAGGATACGAGAGCACTCATCGGGGCGATGGTGTAGCCAGTATTTATACTCGTTGGACTATCCACGAAGGAAGCAGAGAAACTTGGGATGAAGTTGGCGGCATTCAGAACATCAAGGCGGTGGTTAAGGGTAAGGCTGTTTATGACCCACGGTTAGATGTAGCGGCTGGTAATGATGCCGGTGATAACCCTACTACCGCTGCGTATATCAAGTATTCGGACGGTGCGACTACTGCAACGCATCAGAGAGACTTACAGGGTCAGAACCCTGCTTTGATGCTTGCTGATTACCTGATGGATTCTTCCTTCGGTTTGGGCGTTCCTGCAAGCAAGATAGATTGGGATGCGGTAATCACAGCGGCAGATGCTTGTGACTACTTGGTCCCGATTCCTACAAGCCAGACTCAAAAACGCTTCTTCGGCTCTGGTGTTATTTTTGGGTCAGACAACCACCGAAAGTCTATATCTAAGATCCTAAGCGGCATGAATGGAGATCTGATCTATTCTCAGGGCAAATACATTATCAAGGCTGGCATACACGAAGCATCTAGTCTGGCATTCACTGAAGACGATCTCGCTGGTGACTTCACCGTCAAGACTTCAATCCCTAGAGCAGACAGATTCAACACCATTAAGGGTATGTTTATAGACCCTGAATCGAACTACAAGATGACCGAGTTCTCTCCTAGAACAGTCTCAGGAGCTGTGGCTAGAGACAATGGGGAAGTCTTAGAGGAAGAAATCAAGCTGACGTTTACGTCAGACAGGTACGTTGCACAAAGAATTGCGATCAAGAAGGTCAATCAATCGTTTCTGCAAACTACCTTAAGCCTTCCGGTCAACCTTAAAGGGATGAAGGTAGCAGTTGGTGATCGGATTACACTTGCCTTAAACGACTTCGCTACGATTGACGCTGATTGGAATCCAAGCAAAGAGTTTAAAGTCATTGGCTGGTCGTTCTCTGAGAGTGGCAATGGAGCTATTGACCTTAGTCTTGTCGAGGATGACGAAGATAGATACGCTGACCCAGCAGAGGGTGATTACAATCAAATCTCTAACACTGGCGTTATCATTAGCTCATTGGCTCAAGTGCCTAGTCCGACTAACTTTACAGCAACCGCTGGATATAACTCGGTCAATCTTGCATGGACCAACCCAACCAACATTGGGGCATGGGAACAGATCTGGATTTACGCTAGTAATACCACCACCCCTCCTGCAACTCCGATTGAGAAGTTTAGAGGCACAGCGTTCACTCATCAGATTGCTGGCGGTACAGTTAGGTATTATTGGATTCAGGCAGTCAAGTATCCTTTAGGTTCGACCCCTGCGTCTGGCTCTACGAATACATCTAAGTCTGCCTTGGTTCCTTTTGAAATTGATGGATCGATTGCATCAGTCACCGCACTAAAGATTGCCAATGCGGTAATGGAAACAGACTCAATTGATGCCGATCAGATTGTCGATGGCGCAGTAGGCTCTGCCCAGATTAATACCACGCTTGAATCTACTAATTGGTCCACCAGCGGCGGTACGGCTGGGTGGCAGATCCTAAAGAGTGGCGCGGCTTCTTTTAAAACCGCCGTTATTTCAGGAAACATCAGCGCCACGACTGGAACGATTGGCGGCTTTACAGTCGGCTCTACTGATTTAATCGCTGGCGACGAAACCACAAGAGTCTCGCTATCAACAAGTGACGGAATTAGCTTAGGCGATAACACTTTTGCAGACGCCCCGTTTAGTGTGACTCCTGCGGGAGCCTTAAAAGCTACGGACGCAACAATCACCGGAGATATTACGGCAGACACATTAACAGTCGCAGAGGCTAATATTACCAACGCCTTGACGCTGGGCGGCGGCGTATTACAGGATGGTTCGGGCAACAACCTAACAACAACAACCACCCTGAACGCCAACCAAATAATGAGCGAAGTTACAGGGGTCCTTAGCCAAGCCCAACATGCAATTCCATCGTTTTACCGCATCACGACAGACGATGCTCTTGCCCCCTCAAACTCAGAGTTTAATGCCGCTGCTGGTAGACTGCCAAAAGTCAACGACATAGTAATAACCACAGACACAACCGTTACTAATCCGGTAACGCCTAACAGAACTTATGGTTGGACTTGCACAGTTGCAGGAACCGCTAGTACAGAAGCAACTTGGGGGGCAATAAGTGACTTCATTTCTGGGGATCTTTTGGTTGATGGAACTGTCACCGCCGATCAGATAGCCGCTAATGCTGTAACGGCTGGTAAAATAAACGTCACTAATTTACAAGCAATCCAATCAGATCTTGGAAATATTACGGCAGGGACGCTTAAAGGTGGTGGAGCTACAGCACCTCCAGATGCAGATGCCGCTCCATCAGGATCAGAATCAGGTTCATTCTTTGACTTAAATGGCGGCAAGTTTGTAGTAGGAGATGCAAGCAAAAGTTTGCTGTTTGACGGCACCAACTTGACCATGACGGGGGATGTCAGGGTTAAAGGAGAAATTGAAGCAGATGCGCTAATTGTGAACAATCAATTTCGATTCTTCGGTAAAGAGTTTTTCATTGCTCGTGGAGTTGAAGATGGCTCAATCACTGACACGATGCTTTCTAACAGCGCGGTAAACTTGCTGCAAGGATCTCTCGCTCAAAGTGTTGGTGGTAGCAATGGTGATTTCAAAGAAGGCTCTGGTTCATTTACTTCTTCAGGCGGCAATATAGTTTTAGGGACTTCTGGCGATCTGTTTGACCACGGCGAGCTTGCTATTGACCTTGAAGCAAATTTTAGTTTTAGCTTTTACGGCTCAACCAGCTATGCTCAAGACACATTTACACTTCAGTTCCAAGTCAGTACAGACGGAACAAACTACACGAATGTAGGCACAAGCCAGAACGTACAAATATCAAAATACGATTTAAGCTCATATTATCCCGGCAGTTATTTCGTTTATTTTTGCTACGAAGACATTACGCAAACCATTAGCGCCGCATCATTATCAGATAATGTTGACTACTATATTCGTGCTTTGATAACCAGTGTTCCTTCATCAGTAGCAAGCGAGACAGTTGCGTTTACGTTCTCAGCTAACGAGGGTGTAACGGGGGTTACGTCAACAGGTGGAAACGCAGATACTTTAGACAACTTAGACTCAACCGCGTTTCTAAGATCAAACGTCAATGACACATTTGATGCAGATCTGACTATCACTGGAAACCTAACCGTCCAAGGGACAACTACCACCGTAGACACCGACAACCTCACGGTCAAAGACAACAACATTACCCTAAACTATTCCACGGGTGATTCATCTAGCACAGCCAACGATGCGGGTATTACTATCCAAGACGCGGTTAATGCTACGACAGATGCTTCTATCCTATGGAAGACGGCAACCGACAGATTTGATTTTTCGCATGGCATAACGGTGAACCAGAGTGGAGACGCGATAAATTTAAGGTCAACTAC